>Ga0265295_1006045_pt1 | contig 14909 bp, 10 predicted proteins | sample Munlansysbiofilm_FD_192503 | JGI IMG/M metagenome (GOLD analysis project Ga0265295, IMG submission 192503) | Leachate microbial communities from a municipal landfill in Southern Ontario, Canada - Methane capture system biofilm | ecosystem: Engineered > Solid waste > Landfill > Unclassified ... | reverse complement strand
TATTTAAAAGAAACGTCTCGCTTCAAATTGAAAGATCGGATTTCCAGCTTTAGTCTCCCCAAAGAGATAAAAGACTTGTATGCCAAAATTCAGGCTGAGTTCAAGGACAAAGTGTCAGGCTGAGGTTAAAGCAACTCAATTAACCTGCAGACCTAAAGCCTGAGCTACCTTTTTATCAACAAGAGCCCGGCCGTTTTTCCTGTAAACTAAGCCAAAGTCACCATCATCCTCCCACATGGCCCAACCTATTTTGTATTTTTCCAGAGCCAGCCTGACATCATGGAGCCAGGCTCTCCGATAGGGGGGAAGGCAATAAACTCGGTAGGCTCCAAACTCGTTGCAGATCAGCTTTACCCCGTTTTTTTGAGCCCAGATTGCAGCTTTTTCTACTTGCTGCTTAATCTTGCTGGCATCCCATCTTTCTTCTCCGTAAGCCCTCAGATGATTTTTTAAATCCTTTGAACTAAAAACTAATCTAAGCTCTCTAAACCCAGCTCTGCCAGCTTTAACTCCAGACTCCTGGTTTCTTTATAATTCTGCCGCCATTTATTTTTCAGCCGTTTGATAAATCCAGAATCAACAGCTATCAGTCTTTGAAGGCTGTCTCTAAGCCAGTCTTTTTCAGAGGACTCCAGTAAAGGCCATTGTTCAACAAAGACGATAGCAACATTAATTAACAGGAAATCATTATAAGGGTGCCTTCGGACAGCTTCCTGACATAAAAGACGGCCCTTTTCAGCATAGGTTAACAGGGGATAATTATAAAGAAAATAAACCTTGCTCAGCTCCCAGAAGAAAGAATGATCCACCGGATTTTTTGAAATTGCCTCCTTCAAGGCTTCTCTGGAGCTATCCAGAAATTGCCCACTCCTTTCAGGCAGTCCAAATTCTATTTCGCCCATGGCTCTTTGAAGGCGTAGCCAGCCCAGCTCTGAATAAAAAACCGGCAACGGATAGAATCTGACTGCTTGCTCCAACCTGGCTTCAAGAGACTCAAAATCACTTTCCAGACTCTTGATTGATTTTTTTTCTTCCTGATATCGATAATAATTTACATACCCCAAATAAAAACTGATAGAAGCTATCAAGGCTACCAGGCCGATTAACAGTCCTAAGATAGAGAGTATTTTCTTTAGGGCTGGCTTCCTCTGGCCTGTTGAAATCACCTGGAGTCCTCCTCATCTTCAAGGATTAAGGGTGCCTTCAAGGCCAGCACAAAAAGGCTCAACCAAGTAACGGCATTTCCTGGCATTCTCAGGCTGAAATCAGTCAGACTATGAAATAAAAGGGCCAAAACACCAATGGAAGCACCCAAACCTATCCCTCTGCCTAAGGGATCACGGCAATTTAACCAGCGTCTCAGGGCTAAAGCAAAAGCCAGCAGAGCGGCCAAAATCAGTGCGCCCCCGCCTAACAAACCAGCTTCAGCCAGCATCTCTAAATAATCATTATGAGCGTGGTCGATTATGGCATTAAAGTTCTTCTGTAAATAAGGATTAATAGCTTGAACATAGGTTCCAAGTCCGCAACCAAGGATTGGGTAATCCCCAATCAGATCCAGGCTGCTGGCGTAAAATGAAAATCGGCCCTCCTCAAAAAAGCCTCCCTTAAATAAGGCAAATCTTTCCAGAATCGGCTCTATTCCTATCAATACCACAGCAAGAATTACCAGGAGAACGGCTACTTGAACTAATCTTTTTTCTGTTTTTCTTTTTCCAGAAATACTGGTAATAGAAAGCAGTATTAAAGTCAGAAAAAAGGTCACAATAAAAATTATTATGCCTGACCGACAGCGTGAAAAGAAAAGCCCTATCCCGATGATGATCGGGGGCAGGATAAAAAGCAGTGATTTCTGGAACTCTTCCTGCCCAAATCGGGCCAGTTTTTGCCTCCAGGTTAGCCCTGGCCTTAAAGCAAAGTAGCCGGAGCGAGCCAGAAAATAGCCCAAACTCAAAGGAAAAATCATTTCCAAAAAAGCTGAATAATGATCGCGGTTGACAAAAGTCCCGAAGGCACTGCCAGCATAATACCTGTTAAACCAATTAAATATCCGGTGGCTGCCACTAAAAAACTCAGACAGCCCGTAAAGTGATTGGAAAAGTCCGGCGGTTATTAAAACCGCGGTTAAACCTATGATTTTTTTTCGGCTGTCCAGATATTTTGCTAGTAGATAAACAAAGGCTCCATAGGAAAGATATTTAACCAACTCATAGGCACTAGCCCACCTGGAGAGAGAGAGAGATTGAAAAGCTACTTCAGCCGGGTCAAATAGCCCATTCTGAACTAAGGAATTCCACCAAGAAAAAGCTGTTGGCGAAAGAAAACTTACCACCGACTTTGGCCAGGGAATTAGCTGAATCAACCCTATAAGAAAGAAAATCCCCAATAGGCAGCAGATAGGGCGGGTCAAAACCTTCCCTTTTTCAGCTACCTCTGGGGGCTCCGTAGCCTTGAATAACTTAATCGCAGTATAAATCAGAAACAGGAGCCAGACTGAAAGCTCAAATCCGAATACCGCCCACTCAATATTTCCGCCAAAAGGAAGGGGTAAAAGCCAGAGAATAAAACATAGGATAATAAAAACAACCATGGTCATTCTGGCTTTTCTCCGTTTGTTATAATATATATAAACTGGCTAAAAAATAGTTTTGGCTATCCATTAATAATCGAGCTGAGTCTCGATAGCTAACAAATTTGATAATAAGTGCAGGTCAAGGTCCTTTTTTTCAATCTTTTCATTAGCCTGGGTTGTTCATAAATAATTCAGCTTAACCCATATTATTTATAACCGATTGATTATTTTTGAGGAGAATCTGAGACGCGGTGAACAATGCAGATGATAAACTTCCTATCACTTTAGCTATCTGACAGCACCCACTCATTCCCTTGGCTTTATAGGGTGTGTTTTCTTTAGATTAAATTAACCCAGCCCGGCCTCATTTACTTTTTGGAGGGGGAAGCTTCTTCTTCGCCTTCCAAGAGCTTGAAGGTCCCATAAAGCACCAACGTGGCCGCTACCATTAGAACAGCTATTCCAGTGGGAGTTTTAAAGAAAGGGACCCTTTCCTTCTTGGTTCCTTCGGCCTCCTCCTGCCCCAGGCTGGAAGCACTTCCAGCCTTCAAAGCCAGCGACAGTTTGCCTATTTCTCCGCCCTTAATCGCCATTATGTACGGAAAGTTGTAATCACCATCAGGAGCGGTTATACCAAGGATATATCTCCCTTCCTTGACATTTTCTAGCTTGTATGCGCCATTGGCGTCAGTTGGAGTGCTGACATATTCTTGGCCATTATCAAGATTTCTAATTTTGACCACTGCTTGTTCGACGGGAGTCTTCATATCGTTTCCGTAGACAAATCCCACCAGAGAGCCAGTCGGAGCAGCCAGAGCTTTTTCAGGTACCAGCAACCAAAGAAACATAGCAATGACCATTCCAATTATGGCCGGTGAACGATATAAGCTTTTACGGAGCATTTTAACCTCCCTTTTAAGTCATATACTCATTTTAGGAATGATTTTCAAGCATTATTTTTTAAAAAGCCCGAAAAATTTTTTCCTGGAGACAGGATTAGCCGGGCTGCCTAAGTCTGGAATGATTTCGTTATTTAGAATGGCCTTAGGGACCTCCCTGACCATAGCTTCAGCCACCTCTATGCCTATTATTTTGGCTGCAGCCTTTACCCCCTGGCTAAGGACCGGTTTTCTCCTTTTTGAATCGTGGGCATCAGAAGCAATCAAGTGAACCAGACGGTTTTCCAAGAAAAGTTCAGCCTTTTGCTTGATATCATCACCAAATTTCCCGGTCAGGCTGCCGGCGGTAACCTGGGCCAAGCAGCCGCGGCAAACTAAGTCATAGAGTAGCCCCGGTTGATTCCCTAGAGCACTATTTCTTTCAGGATGACTAATAATGGGAGTTAATCCGGAGAGCATCATCCGGAAGAACAGCTCTTTTGAACCGACAGGCACTTGATCTTCAGGAAATTCCACAAAAACGTACTCACTGCCGTTTATGCTCAGATTTCTTTCCCTTACCTCCCGGACCAGTTCGGGGTGGATAAACATTTCTCCCCCCCTGAAAAATTGAATCCGCTCATCCCGACCAAATTTTATATTAAACTCATTAAAGCGGCTCTCCAGAGCCTCCTGGCTATCCTGGTAACGAGAAAAACGAAAAATATGGGGAGTCAGGCAAATCATATCGATGCCGTCATTGACAGCAATCTCCACCATTTCAGCAGTTTCGTTCCAGTTATCGGGCCCGTCATCCCAGTCAGGTAGAAGATGCGTATGCAGATCTATCATCCCCTCAGCCTTGGAATTTTTTGAAAAGTTAACCTTAATCTTGATATCCATAGTCTTTTACTGATGACTATATTGACGGTAGTAATGGCGATAATGATAACCGCGATTTTCCAGGCTTATGGAATTAATTACCACCCCGAAAGTTCTGAGATTAAGTAAATTGATAATCTCTCTGCTCTGACTAAGAGCTTCCTTTGGAGTCTTATCAGCCTGAACCACCAGCACCAGGCCATCCACCATCTTCCCCAGAACCCGGGCATCAGTAACAGTCAGAATAGGTGGAGTATCAATCAGAATGTAATCAAACTGCTCCTCCAGATTTTCCAGCAGAAGCTGCATCTTTCGGGAGCTCAAGAGCTCAGCCGGGTTGGGGGGAATGGGCCCTGAATTTATAAGATACAGAGAGGGCACCTGGGTACTCTTAACCAATTTGTCTAATTCCAGTCCCAGACTTAAATAATTGCTAAGACCATCATGATTTTTCTGATTAAATATTCTATGCTGGCTAGGTCTTCGCAGATCAGCATCTATCAACAGGACCCTTTTTTCCATCTGGGCTAGGCTAACTGCCAGGTTAGAGATGGTCACCGATTTACCTTCGTTCGGAAGCGGGCTGGTAACCATAAGTTTTTTTAGATTCTCCTGCGGCCCGGCCAGCAACAGAGCAGTCCGTAACGACCTGTAGTTTTCAGCAAAGCTGGATTCTGGAGCCAGGTGAGTGATTAGTTCTATGCTTTTGGGTTCATTTTCTGCCTTATTTTTATCCTTTTCCTTGGACTTGCTTACCTTTTTCCTATTCTTGTCCTTATCTCCTGAACGGTAAGTATAATAATAATTACTAAAACTGCCATTTTCATCAAAGGCCGGCACCACTCCCAATACAGGCAAACCCGAAGCTCGCTCAACATCTTCAACAGATTTGATAGAGTTATCAAAATATTCCATCACCAGAGCTAATCCCAATCCGCCAAACAACCCCAGAAAAAGGGCTAATAGTAGATTACGGAGTTTTTTCGGGCTGGAAGGACTAATCGGGATATCAGCCTGGTCAACAATTCTGATGTTGGAGGTTCTCAATCCTCTCAACCTGGCCGAAACTCCGGTTTCGCTTTGCCTTTTAAGTAAAGAGTCTAAAAGGTTTTTCTTATTTTCAATTTCAACTTTTAAGCTGTTATAAAGAATCGCATTAGAATTAAGCTGGAAAGCTTCTACTTTTTGTGTCTCAAAAAGAGCCTTAAGGGAGTTCTCTCTTTTAAGAGCAGCTTGATACTCAGAATAAGCAGCCTTAACCAGCCTTTCCGTTTCAATCTGGAGGAGCTGCCTGGCTGTATCTAATTCGGCTTTAAGCCTCTGCATCTCAGGATACTCTGGCTGAAACTTTTCCTCCATTTTGGCATATTCCCGAGCCAGCCTCAGGTAATCCTCCCTCAGGCGCTGGAGCAAGGGATTGTTTAAGGCTTCCGGGATGAAATCAGGAGAAGCATCTTTGATGCCATAGTAATAGGATTCCTTCCTGACCCGGTCAATTTGAGCTTCAGTTAACGCCTTGTTTATCTCACCTAATTTATCAAGAATAGTAGTTTCTTGATCACTCAGGATAACAATATCTTTTTCTTGACCGTAACTTTGTAATTCTCGTTCTTTCTGATTTATTTCTTTCCTTAGATCGGCAATCTGCTGATTTAAGAACTCCGTTGCCTGTTCGGTAGCTTCATATTTAGCTTCAACGTTCATATCAACAAAAGATTCAATCAGAGCATTAACACAATCTGCAGCCAGTTTCGGGTCATGAGCCTTAAAGGCAACTTCTACTAAGCGGGTCATTCTGACAGGCTTGACCTCCAACCGTCCCAAAAAGCTGTCTACCAGCTTCCGCTTAAAGACTGGATCATTCAGTTCTTCGGCGGTAACAGGTTGCCTTCCAGAAAACTCCTCATTTTCCCAGAGCCTCAACCGCTCGATAGTTCTCTCAGCCAAACTCCTGCTCTGAAGAAGTCTGTGCTGAGTTTGAAAATAATCATCTCGCAAGGTTTCTACCTGAAACACCTCCTCGAAACTGAGGATGTTCGGCTCTTTTTCTATCATTACCATTCCACGGGCTGTATAGACAGGTCTCATAACAAAGGACACAATCAGGGCTATGGCTACGGCAATCACGGTTACTGCAATCACCGTCCAGCGACGTCGCCAAATGATATCAAGATATTTTCTTAAATCAATTTCGCCCGTGTCGATGGTTTCAGGTCCTTCATAATTATTATTCATCTCAGGCCTCTTCTTTGAGAGTCATTAAAAAAAGCTTTCCTTAATAATAACCACATCACCTTCTTGAAGAAGAATGTCCTTCTTTTTCCCTTGGATGATGTCTTTAAGGTTGACTTTAAGATCAATTTCACGGCCGCTTTTGTCTTTCCTTTTGATAATTACCCCTCTCTTGGAAGCATTTTCACTGAGTCCGCCAGCTTGAGCTATAGCCTGCAACAAAGTGATTTTCTTGGACATTTTGACCTGCAGAGCACCAGGATTGCGGACCTGGCCAAAAACATAAATAGTAACCAGGCGGTCAACTGGCACATTGACCACGTCATTGGGCTGCAGAGGTATGTTTAGCTTCGGATTGCCGTTGAGCAGAAGATCTTCCAAATCAATACTAAGCGAAGCAGAATTACCATCCCGACCTTCTCTTAGGACATAAATTTCGTTAGCGGCGTTTTCCTTAAAGCCACCAGCTTGTGAAATCATTTGGAGAAGAGTCTGACGTCCTACCAGTTCATAAATCCCTGGCTTTTCCACCGCCCCGATTATGGCCACCCGGCTACTCTGGTATTCTTTGATAAAAACCGACACCTGGGCTTTCTTAACATACTTATCGAGCAGTCCGGCAATTTTTTGTTCCACCTTCTCTTTGGTTAATCCGCCCACTTGAATATTACCGATAAGAGGCAGGGTGATAGAACCATCTTCCGAGACCCTAACCGTATGATCAAATTCAGGCAGTTCAAATACTTTTATTTCCAGCAGATCTCTGGGCCCGATGGCATATTCTCTGATGAAATAATCTCGGGCAGCAACCTGGGTTTTCTGGGAGTCTGTCTGAATTTCTTGGTTCTGACTTAAACCTGGAAGAAGCAGGCCACCGGCTATCAAAAAAGTCAAAAATGAAAAGATAAAAGATACCTTTATTTTTTCCATTTCTTCTTCCTAAAAAAACTATTTAACTATTAATAGTAGCTCAGAATTCATAGGTCAGATTAACACCGATAAATTTCCGTTCCGCATCCCAGCCTAAGACATTTATCTGTCGGTTCCACAGCCCTCCCGTAACTCCAAGGCCAACCGTCTTTCCTATTCTATAATATATACCAACTGAATTTAAAGTATAACTATCACGACGGGGTTCAGAGTCGCCCACTTCGCCCAGAGGGTAATTGTTTTGTGTCTGGCTATAAGTATAATCAAGACGCAGGTTTCTCCTGAAAAGATAAAATGAACAGCCAGCCGACCAGGAGTTACTCACATAAAAAGGATTACGGGACCAAACAGAAAAATTAACATCCCGGCGATAAGAACCTTTTAGAGTTAGCGGCCGAATAAATCTCCAGCTGATTGAGGTGTCGCCAACCAATCCTTGAAAATCCGGGAGATCTTCTGCCAAAGTATCGAATTTCTTATAACCCAATCTAAGCCGGCCTCGTATCCGGCCAGTAGGGGAAAACTCAAAGCCCGAGTAGAAGGTCTGACTTTGGGAATCTCCTAAGCTACCAGGACTCTTAAAATCATACTCTCCCCAGGCGCCCTCCAGGAAAAACTGTATCCGGGAATTTAACCGGTAATAGAACTTGCTGCTCCAGACATTCTCCACCCGGCTCAACCTCTCACCGAGATTAATAGAGTCATACTCAATACTTTCATATTGATAATCTGTGCTGCTGGCGGTGAGCTCAAGAGATATCCGATAAGACATTTGATAAAGAAGAGAGACAAACCCTCTTTCTTCCTTTCTCCTTGGCCTGATGTCAATTTCCGTGTTCCAACGTTCCCGGGCATTGTTCAGATTACCTCCCACGGTCAGCAACAGCTGGTTAAAACTTAATGAAACGTCACCGTTCAAGTAATTATTCCAGGTCCTTTCTCTTTCAGTCTTAAAAAAATAGACATACTGAGGTGACTCAAAAACATGAATTATAATTCGTCTTTTCACTATAAGATAAGCATCTACTCCTGGACCAGCAGTCAGCCAGAAATCGGACACTGCTTCCGGTTGATAATAGATGTTTGAATCATAACCAGCATCTTTGATGACAATGATTGGCTGAATTTTAATAGGGCCAAATTTCCAGGCTGCCCTCTCCCAGGCAAGATAAAGTTCCCGAGCCTTCCAGGTCTCAGCCCGCAGGCCGCTCCATAAGAGCAGGCAGATTATAGACCCGAGAAACATCCTGAGCGAAAGAGCCTTCAGTTTATCCAACTTTACCCCAGAAATTCTTAACTTGATAAACACTATTTTTTATCATAATTTCCAGAGAAATTTCAACCTGGAAATCCAATTAACAGAGCTATCACCTAAGCTCAGATGAAAATCCGATCCGACCGCTAATTGCAGTCTAGCAGGTGTCCGTCCATTGCTTTTTAACCTGCATTACCCAGGTACTAGAAAGCCATGGGCTGTGGAAAGGAATGTATAGCCAATTCTGATAGGCTGTTGGTGTCGGGTTCCCCCTTATTCAAAACCAGGGGAAGGTTACGAATTTCAGACTGTGGAAGTCTCACTGAATTCGGTTGGCGCTCTGTTTTTCTCCCCGAATGACCAATTTGTAGTAGAATAATTCCGGTTAATTGACTAATGCATAATCGTCGATATCTGTGGAACGAAGCCCAGAGGGCTGTCTTCAAACTGGTTTTGAGTTTTTTTCTAAACCTCGTTCTCACTATTAATCTTTTACCGCAAATGCCTAAAACCTCGCCTGAGTCTGCTGATACCATCAAGCTTGTAGCCCGGAACCAGGAAAAAGAAGGCGAGGTCTGGCTAGCTTCAGGCGAGGTGGAACTTAGCTATGGCAACCTGACTCTTCTGGCTGACCGGCTGCAGTTTAACTCTACTTCTTTCGAAGTGCTGGCCGAAGGCCAGGTAACCCTCCAGCTACCTTCTGAGGTAGTTGTCTGTGAAAAATTAGCCTATAACCTGAAGACAGGAGAAGGGCGGATTGAGGGAGTCCGGGCAATTACCAGGCCAACTCTTATGTTTGGGGCTGAATTAATAGATAAATCTTCTGCTGATCTTTACCATTTGGAAAAAGCCTGGTTTACCACCTGTACTCAGCCAGTTCCCCGTTGGTCCTTTTCGTTTTCCCAAGCTAACCTGAAACTTGAAGATTATGTGGCTATGAATCAGGCTGTTTTCAAGATAAAAAATTTTCCTGTTATCTATACTCCTTACTTGAAGTACCCGCTAAAAGACCGGGCCACTGGTTTTCTTTTTCCTAAGGTTGGCTACAACCGGGTTAAGGGTCTAACCATTAGTCAAAGCTTCTACTGGGCCATAGCCCGTAACATGGATGCCACCTTTAATGCTGATTATTACTCCAGAAAAGGTTTGGGGGGCGGTGTTGAATATCGCTATGCTTTGGCCGGTGGGACAAAAGGGGAGATTAATAGTTATGTATTTTTCTTCAAAAAAGAGAAACAGAGCCAGATCCCCGATCCGGCTTTTCTTCTTCGTCTAAACCATCAGCAAAACCTGCCGTATGGCTTTAAGTTGACTGGGCAGGTTGACCACTCTAGCTCTTTTAATTTTCTGAGAGAATTTGAAAGTAATTTCAGCACAGCCACGGTAAATAACCGTTCTTACCAGCTCGGGCTTAGCAAAAGCTGGTCATATTTCAATTTCAACCTGAGAAGTTCCAGGTTCGAGACCTACTTCCCACAGACAGGGCAGAAGGTGGTTACAGGCTATCTGCCGCAGGTCAGCTTCAACCTGCTTAAATTCCGGATTCTACCATCTACCTATCTGTCTTTTGACTCTGGCCTTACCAACTGGCAGTATAGCTGGCACACTGATATGTCAGAGGATAGTTATCATCTCGGTAATGCCTATTTCCGGCCCAATCTGAACTTGTCTCTCCTGCCTGCTCACTGGCTCAACTTTAGCCTGAAGGCCAGTGGTAATTTCATCTGGTATTTTCAGAGTTATGCGCCTGGAACCTCAGTTCGCACCTCTCGCGATTTGCTAGCTACACAGGCCAGTCTTGGTTTCAATCTTGAAGGTCCAATCGTCTACAAAATTTACTTCAATCAGGGACAACCTTTCCTCAAGCATCTGATCGAGCCCTTTATTTCTTATGTTTTTGATACTCCTTTACCGGGTGAAACTAAATCCAGAATAATTTCGCCCTTGGGCCTTTTCCGGAACAATGACCTGAAATATGGTCTAGTCCAGCATTTTCTCATCAAACAAAAGAGTCTGCCGCGAGAAATTTTAACTGTCGGCCTTTCCCAAACCTTGTTTCTAAAACCCATTGAGAGTCCTGTTAAATATTATTATCCATTAAATCCCGACCGGCATTTTTCCCCGGTTAATGCCTATCTCCGGTACTATCCTTCGGGAAAATTTAACCTGGACATTTCAGCTGATTTTAATCCCTATGAGCAAAATTTTCTTAGCTCCAGGATAAGTGCTAACTTTGGCCGGTCAGAAGACAATCTGTTTTTAAGCCTCAACTGGTCAAAGAATTACCAAATTATCAGCCCCGAGAGCTTTTTCCGTAGTCACCAGCTTGGTCTGCAGGCAGGCTGGCGCTGGCCGGAAAAGTTGGACTTAAAGACCCAGGCTGAGTTTGACCTGGAGAATAAAAAAATCCTTTATACCGCCCTGGCTGGAACTTATCATTACCAATGCCTGGATTTCAGCTTCGACCTGAGAGTTTTTTATTTCCGAACCAGGCCAGAAGTCCAGTTCAGATTTTCAATTGGTTTGGGCAATATTAGCCAGAGCTCTGACCTGCTCGGAGCTCTCGGTTTCTGAACTGCTATTGACACGAAAGCGAAAACTTAATATAAAGTATATCTTCCTTTGGCTATTTACAGGAAAATACGATTTTCGATTTGATAAAGGTATCAGCATGAGGATCCTAATTACAGGTATAAGCGGATTTGTTGGCAGTCACCTGGCAGAATATTTAGCCAACAATCTGCAACAGGTAGAAATCTTTGGCCTGAGACGACCCCGGTCGTCCTTAGAAAATTTGAAAACAATTAGCGATCAAATCCATCTACTGGAAGGAGATATAAGAGATTTTCCTTCGCTTCTTAACGTCCTTTATACTGTCCGGCCTGAGCTGATCTTTCATTTAGCCGGACAGAGCGCCATAGATTATTCCTTTACTATGCCAGCTGAAACCTTTGCTACCAATCTTGTGGGGACGCTCAATTTGCTGGAAGCCATCAAGGAAACTAAACTTAATCCTCAGATTATTTTAGCTTCTGCGGGAGAAGCTTATGGACTCACCTATACTGACGAGTTGCCGATGAAAGAAACTTCACCTTTAAGGCCCCTCAGCCCATTTGGAGTCAGTAAAGCTTCCCAGGATCTGCTGGGTTTTCAGTATGGGAAGAGTTATGGATTAAAGATTATAAGAGTCAGAATTTTCAATTCCATAGGTCCCAGACAACCGGTTTACTATTTTGTTTCCAGTCTGGCTAAACAAATCGCCGAAATAGAAAAAAAGAAAAAAAGGCCGGTTCTTGATGTTGTCCACTTAGAGAGCAAAAGAGATTACACAGACGTCAGAGATTTAGTCAGAGCTCTGTGGTTAATCTCAGAAAAAGGCGAAGCCGGGGAAGCCTACAACCTTGGATCTGGACAAGCCTGGTCGGGAAATGAATTGCTCAAAATAATTCTGGGTATGACCCGAACCAAATTAGTAGTGCAACAGGATGAACAGAAATTCCACCCATCAGAGCCGTCTATTTTATTAGCTGATATTTCCAAGTTGGTAAAACTTACCGGTTGGAAACCTCAAATCAGCTTTAAGCAATCGATGCTCGATCTTTTGAACTACTGGCGGGTACTTGTCTGAATCTACCCGAAAGTCCCGGCTATCGACTGGTTTTGATATTAAGTTCTAACTGGCTTTCCTGAATCAGTTTTCTTTCTTCCTCAATGGTTTTGAGTATTTCTGGAGTAACATCGCCAGTTGGATAGCAACCGTCAAAACAAGCCGCGCAAAAGCTTCGCAGCTCTGGATTTTCCATTCTAACAGCTTTCTTCAGATTATCGAGAGTCTGGTAGATAACCTGATCGGCTCCAATTCGTTTAGCTACCTGTTCTTCATCTGCATCCCGAGCCACAAATTCAGTTTTAGTCTGCATATCTATACCGTAGACACACGGATGACGAAGGGGCGGAGAGTAAGAAGCAAAATAGACTTTTTCGGCACCACATTCTCTGACCATCTCCACGATCGCTCTGGAAGTATTGCCCCTGACTATGCTATCGTCCACCAGGAGAACTTTCATCTCATTGATTTCTGAACAAATAGGATTGAGCTTTTGCCTGACCGAAGCCTGACGTTTGCCTTCTTCTGGCATGATAAAAGTCCGACCAATATAACGATTTTTGACCAGGGCTTCTCTGTATCTGAGTCCTAGACGGCGGGCAATTTCTATAGCCGCATCCCGGGCTGAATCTGGTACAGGCACCACCACATCTATCTCCAGGTTTTTTTTCTTTATTTCCTCAGCCAGTAGCCGACCAAGGTTGACGCGGCTTTTATAAACATTAACCCCATCGATAACCGAATCAGGCCTGGCAAAATATACCCATTCAAAAAGGCAAGGGGTATGCTTTTTATGTATTATTCTCTGCCGATAGAGCCGTCGCTTGCGGTCTAGAAAAATAGCTTCTCCTGCTTGAAGGGGCTCAATGTCCTCAAAGTTCATCAGGTTCAAGCTGACGGTCTCGGAAGCAAAGGCATATGAAGGTAATAGGCCATCCTTCCGGCGGCCGAAACTAAGTGGTTTAATACCATGAGGGTCCCGGAAAGCTACCATTCCTTGCTCAGCAATGTAAGCCACAACTGAATAACTACCCTTAACCCGTCGATAGACCCCAGCAACTGCTCTGAAAATGTTCTCTGGGGTTAGGTTTTTAGCCCTCTGTTCTTCCAGCTCCTCGGCAAAAACATTGAGGATGACCTCGGCATCACAATCAGAATTCAGCAGCCTTTGATCTTTTTCAAACAGCTCCTTTTTTAGCTGATGATAGTTAATTACATTACCGTTATGAGCCAGAATAATTCCGAAGGGCGTGTTGACCATAAAAGGCTGGGCATCTTCGTAGCTTCCCCCACCGATAGTCGGATAGCGGGTATGGCCAAGGCCGATATTTCCTTTAAGCTGGGAGGCTTCTTCAGGTCCGAAGATGTCCAGCACCAGCCCGCTCCCCTTTTTCTCATGGAATCTACCATCATAGGTGATGATTCCGGCAGCATCCTGCCCCCGGTGCTGGATGGAAAGCAAACCTTGATAAAGATCATGAAATATTTCCCGGTTAGCCCAAATACCAATAACACCGCACATTAAATGTTTTTCCTCTGCTATAGAATCTAATTATAGCAAATAGCCCTGAAGGTGTTAATCTGGATTATTCACAAATAATTCAGATTAACCTGCCACATATTTTTCAGCTTAGGCACAGGCTGGAGATAAAATATTTATTAATTGTCAATTTTTATCTCGTCTCCCGATTTTCCCCGAGAACAATTTATCGGCTCAGGAATCAAGCAGAGGGAGCTGGAGGCTTGGTGAATAATCTAGACCTGTTAACCCGCTCGAATCTTAACCGAAAATTAACCGTTTCTTTGCTCGATCTTCACACAGGAATTGTAGCCTTAGTTCTCTGGATTCAGGCTGGCGCCAGATAGATTCCAGAAAAAACCAAAAAAGGAGAAAAGAAAATGGGTCTCAAATTAAAAAAATCATTGAGACTGAGCAAGCGTTTTGCAATCTGGTTTTTGGGTGGTCTGATAAGCCTTGGTTTTTTAATGACTCCAGCTAGGGCTCAGCAAAAATTTTCAGGCACTGTCTATTTTGACTACACTTTTTATCTCTCAGATAACGGTCCCATTACCACCCCGCCCCCGGATGATCCTACTTTCAAGAACAACTTCATGCAATTCCGGCGGGTTTATTTTCGTTATGACAACAAGGTCAGCGACCTGGTCAGTTTTCGTTTGACGCTCGACGGCGATACAGTTAAAGCGACTGATGCCGGCGGGAAAGCCGACAATAAGTTCCGCCCCTTCCTCAAACATATGTACCTTCAGGTCAGTAACCTCATCCCCAACGCCGCCATTAAGGTCGGTATGGCCGATACCATTACCTTCAAGCAGGCTGAAGACCGCTGGGGTTACCGCAGCGTGGCTAAAACCCTTCTGGACGGCTATAAGGATATTACCGGCCAAGACATTGACGCTACCAGTTCTGACCTCGGAATTAGCCTGACAGGGGAAATTATTCCCCAGGTTCAATATGGAGTCATGCTTTCGAGCGGAGAGGGCTACTCTAAGCCGGAAAAAGATAAGTATAAAAAGGTAAGCGGCCAGCTGCAA
>Ga0265295_1006043_pt1 | contig 14913 bp, 15 predicted proteins | sample Munlansysbiofilm_FD_192503 | JGI IMG/M metagenome (GOLD analysis project Ga0265295, IMG submission 192503) | Leachate microbial communities from a municipal landfill in Southern Ontario, Canada - Methane capture system biofilm | ecosystem: Engineered > Solid waste > Landfill > Unclassified ... | reverse complement strand
CAACGGTTGACGGTATGTTTGCGCCCCACTTTGGAACAGCGTATTCATCTAACGCTAAAAGTAGCAAATAAAACGAACACAAACCCAACCAAGCAATCGGGGCGTAAAATATACCGTTTGTTGTAGCCTGTGCTTTTTGTATTTAATGTCTGTAAATCAAATTAATTTCGGAAAGTTCTTGTCCTATCTGATGAATTCCACACAAAATTTTTTCTGTCTGTGCTTCTGATGGTTTTTTATGTCCTTGCACATATTGTGATAATAGTGTTGGATTCATTCCTATTTTGTCTGCTAGGAATTTTGCGTTCAGTACTTTATAGTATTGAAAAAACTGTTTAAAATCAATTTCAAATTTCAAGTTATCTTGAGTGATTGAAATATTCTCTTCTTCAAAGTTTAAGTTTGCAGCTTCTAGCGCATTATTCATTAATTCAGTAATCGTTTTTCCTGTAGTGAAAATAGGATATTCTTCAGAGAATGCAGAAAAACCTGTGTCAGTTTTTTCCACTATCATTTTTAATTTTTTTCTTAACGTTTTCATAACCAGTTTTTTTTATTAATCCAACAAATTAATTCCTGCGTCCTTTAAAATCTTTTTCTCTAATCCTTTACCCATTTCTTGGCTCCCGTGATTCGGGAAAATTATTATTCCTTTCTTCAAGTCGTGTTTTAGTTTCACGTGAGAACCTTTCTGCGATATTGGATACCAACCATCTTTAGTCAATATTCGGTATAGTTTAGAGCATTTCATTAGAATTCATATTCATTAATCATAGCACAAAGGTAAATAATAGTTTACCTAAACGCAAGAAATTTCCGAATTATTTGATGGCGATTTTTTCTTCGAGCATTGGCTACAACGGCTGGGGGTGTGGCAAGTGTGGGAGAGCGTGTTACGTTTTCGACGCCCGACGAAAACGCCCGAGCGGGCGAAACCGCTCCGAAGACCCGATGTCAACCCACATTGGCTACACCCCTTGTTGGGCTTAGTTTTTATTATTTAAAGCAATAATCATTATTTTCATTGTAACACCAATGCTCGTGGTCTTCAATAATTTCTGGGAGTTCTACATCAATATTTAACACGTTTTCAGCACCGTACATTCTTGCTTCCATTATTTCCTCATTTAAAAACCAGTCACCAAATATAGAGTCACATTTATAGCATCCAAAAGACATATAAGAAGAATTGATTGTTTTACTATATCTTTTCTTTATTTGTCCAATTCGTATGTGCTGACCTTCTTTTGATTTTATAAAATTATTTACCGCCTTAAGTATTTGAGAGTTATATTTAAAATCTTCATCGTCCCACATTTGGTTATCTAAATGCATTTCTAAATCACATTTACTTTTAACATTTTCCTGTAAAAAATATGCATACTGATTTTCACCGCATTTCCAACAAGAGGTTTTAAAAAAATTAATTGCAATATTCTGTTTATGTATAGCTTTCATTCTTGACGAAAATTTTATTTTTCCTTCTAAAAGGGTAGAGATAAAATGTCGAATGCTAAATATTTTCCCATAAAAGTCGACATTAATTTCTTTATTTTCATTCTCGGAAATCCTAAAAAGAGGAATTTCTTTTTTTGCTTTTAAATTATCACTCCAATCTCTGAATTCTTTGGGAGGTTTCTTGAAAAGCCAACAACACCTAACATTATCCCTTTTGTATTTATCTTGTCTTTCAATTGTTTTTTCATATGATTGAGGAGACCATTGGACTTCAAACGCAATTCTATGGTTATCATTTATTGCTAACACGTCAGCTTCCCAATCATTTTCTTTAAACTCTGGATAACATTCCCAACCAGCATCTTTGCAACCTAATAATACTTCATTCTTAACCAATAAATGTTGTGGACTTTCAGGTTTCCAATTTTCTGGTAATTCTCCCTTTTTATGTGCAAAATGCTGTAATCCTTTCTTGCTTTTTCGTAGATACCCCTTCTTGTTTGTTTGATAAATAATTACATCCAATGAATTAGATTTCACTCTATGTTTTAATTCATTCCATTCTTCATTACTTAAAAATGAAGACACAATTTCTTTATTGTCGATTATTGCTCTTAGTGGCATCTTTTTTCAAAATTAAGCCCAACGTATGGGGGTACGTAAAGTGCAGGTGATTAATACATTTCATGTTCCGCCCGAACGAAGTTACGATATTTTAGGAATTTCCCCTACCCCGCCCGCCTGCATTTTATGTACCCTGTGTTGTGCCCTGTGGTTTTTTTTCTTTTCGTCGTTAAATACGGGGCGATTTGAATTCTGCGGATAAATCCAAAGTCTACGCAATTCATTTTCAATGCGCTACTCAACTTTGGAATTCAGCGGTGGTAAATATTTTTTTCCGCCCGAGCGACTCTTTCTAATGCTTTCAAGGGATGATTTAGAATATTCAACCAAATAATTCTTAGCGAATTAATCATGGAATAGCTTACGTTATCAGATTTTTTTTCCTGTTTCCAGAATAAATAAAGATATTCCAACTGCTATACTTTCTATCAATACTTCTCTTTTAGTTCTTTTTCAAGTTGCTCCTTTTCCTCTTCTAGCGTTTTTATGGTCTTCTTTGAGTTTGAGATATAAAGCACACACGCTATTACACCAATAATAGTTCCTAAAACTAAGATGTAACGACTGTAATCAATGAAATTTAACTTCATTAATGAACCACTAAAAACCATTACTATTGCAATTGCAAAAAGAACTTTCGTTGTTGTCGTTATTTTCATTCTGGTAATATTTAATTAATGATATATTTAAAAATTCAATTAATTACATTCCGTTATTCAGTCGTTGAGAGTCGAGCCGAAAAAAATATTTTAAGTCAGCGGATGACAGTCAAAACGAATCAAAACCAAAATCGTGGAATACATTGTCAATAAGCGATTTAGTCTATTTACATGCATTTCTTGACTGTCAGCCAATGACTTAATCTCTTCTGCCCCGAATTTCTACCATTGGGCACAACGGCTGGGGGTGTGGCAAGTGTGGGAGAGCGAGCAACGATTTCGTCCCCGACGAAATCGTACCGAACGTGCTAAACTGTTCCGAAGTTCCCATGTCAACCCACATTGGCTACACCTCTTGTTGGGCAAAGTTATTAATATATCGTAAACGGTATTCGGTCAATATTAAACTCAAATTCTTTCTTGATGGCTTTATAAACTTTAATTTTTTTTTCTTTACAAATTCTTATGATTTCGTCACTACCTGATTCAGAGATGTTTATACCAAGTACTATTTCTACTATAAATTCATCAGGGAGATTTATTAGCCTTTCAAATGGATATGGCTCATTTTGAAACAACTTAAAAAATCTATATTCTTTTTCGTCATCCCATTCTTTAGATTTTGTATGTGTTACAATAAATCCCCTTTCAATTAATTCTAAATCCTTTTTTGCAACTCTTGGTTTTAATGAGGGATATTTTGAATCGTATTTTACTAAATCTGCTTTCCCAAAATAATTTGAATTCAATAATTTATCTTGGTCATAACCTATACAAAAACCTTTGTGGCAATTAGCATAATGCGACCACATAAGTAGACTATCCCATCTTAAACTAGTACAAAATATACCATATTGTTTGTCTTGAGATTCGAAGTTAATATTGTTTAAAAACTCTTGAAAATCATCTTCATTTTTTGCTCTTTCAATTAGTCTGTTAAACAAAAAATTAAAATCTAAACCTTCATTAATTGTGTCTTCAAATTGACTAATAGCAAGTTCATTAATGTAATTGTTCTTTTCTTCTTTAGTCAGATGTTTAAAATTTGGAGTTATTCTACAATCAAATGGGTCATTAAAGTCTTTTGGAGATGATAAATATATTTCATTATATAACAGTGAATTCTTATGAAAACTATTATTCCAATCACGATATTTATAAACTATGTCCATAACTTAATTTTAACTTTTTCCACTTGTGAGTATCTCTTTCATAATTTTGCCCAACGGCTGGGGGTGTGGCAAGTGTGGGAGAGCGTGTTACGTTTTCGTCCCCCGACGAAAACGCCCGAGCGGGCGAAACCGCTCCGAAGTCCCAATGTCAACCCACATTGGCTACACCCCTTGTTAGCGTTTGGTTTGCAGCCTATTTGTTGTTTTTTTAGATAATTAGAATTTAGTTGTATTTAAAAGAATTAAAGCCTCTTGAATCCTACAAGAGGCTTTAACAATAGTATTAAAATGTATAAAACATTGCCATCGTAGCATTAAAACTATAAAACTCAGGTACATCATTTTTATTTAAAAATGTAATGTTTGGTAGTGTGCAAAAACGACTTGACATACCTACTTTCTTGGTTCCTATAGGAATTATGTACGAAATTTCAATGTCTAGTGACATACCCCAATATGCACCAAAACCATCTTCGATAGAGTTTAATCCAGAAATTGGGTCAGGAACTCTTATTTGATCAAGAGTATATATTCCAGCACCAAATAAAAAATCAATGGAATTTGTTTGTAGGTTCTTTTTATTAATACCACATTTTACATTTAATCCCATTATCAATTGATTTGAAATGCCTTTATAAGAATTATCAAACTGATGAGGGATCGAAACTGTCTTAAAATTAAACTCTGATTTTAATACGATGTTCTTAAAATGGTTTAATTTATAAAAAACACCACCTTCAAAAAGACCATTAAAATTACTTTTATAGTAATCATTAAAGTCATTATTTATAGAAATTGAATGACCCATACCAATTAATAAGCCTCCTTCTGAATTAACATTGTTTTCTTGAGAGAAGCTAATATTTAGAAAACATGAAAAAAAAGTTATAAAAATTATTACTCTTTTCATATCATAATGTTTTAAAATTGGAATTATTGAATTCTTTAAGGTGTCAAATTTATAATGAAAATTTAATTGTTGATAACATGACCAGCAAGCCCAGAAATTATTACGGCCATTGGCCCTGAAACACCTAGACCAGCAACACCAGTAAATATCATGCAACCGGCTAAAGTGATTCCATCTGCACCAGCAACAAAAAGAATATGCCAAAATGGAATTTTTGCATATAATCCTTGTTGAGTATAATAGTCTATCCAAAACTTAAAACTTTCTTTGGTTACTGCTGTAAAAATTAGAAGGGTTTCTTTATTTTCTTTTGAGATATTATTGTCATTAACAATATTGTTCTCAAAAATGACAAGGTTTTCATACATTAAATTTTCATCAGTAACTCCTTCTAATTTAATCTTTTCAATAAGCATTGAGAATTCAATCATTTTATCTTTTACTACATCATTTATATATCCTTTTTGATAATAAGCTAAAGTCATTTCATAAAAGTTATCTTTTAAACAATCTGAGAATCCTTTAACAAGAGTGTCATCTGGAATTGTTAATGAATCACTTTTATAAATAGTCGGATAATCTTCAAACAATGATTCCATTGCTTTTTTGTATTCTATAGGAGACAGAACTTTGCCTTCTGTTTTTTTTAGTAAATCACCTAAAAGTTTATTATGAAACAATCCATAATGTTTGTAAGGATTATTATATTCACATACATTTTCGGTAACAAAATTATCCTTGTTACAAGAATTAAAGAAAAACAAGAATGAAAATGAGCAAATAAAAAATACTCTTTTTGAAATAAAATCTAATCTTTTCATAAAATAAATTATTTAATATTCCCTACTCTGTTTTAAGGTTTTTCGGGATCCACCATTATTGAATTCTGGATTTTTAAAAAAACTGAACGCTAACGGTGGCGGTATGAAATCGTTGGGGATTGCGGGCTACTTTCCTGTCCAGTTACACCGAACTTGATGCGTGGCAGAATGTTTTAATAACCACTTAAACCCCAATGTTTTATACCGCGTGTTATCGCTTCGGTGTTTTTTTTCGTCCGCTTGTTTCTCGAATATTTTGGTTTTCGGTGTTCTGTATTATGGTTAATTTCCTTAAACTATGAGAATGAACCTCTACTAAGTGCTTGTTCAGGGTCGTACCAAGTAGATGTAATGAAATTTTGCATTTCTTTTACAAATTTTTTCATTACGTCAGAAGAAATAGGGAAGTCTCTATGTTGGTCTCTTACTTCCTCAAATATGCTTCTTTTCTCAAATGGTAATCTTTTTGCTTTTCGTAGTAGAAATACATTGTCAATATCTGTCAATCGAACATCTTCTGGTTTCATATCAAGATACTCAACCAAAGCATAATACTTAGAAAGTGGACATCCCTGTTTTAATCTAGATGCTGTTCCTGCACATTCCTGAAACATAGTTTTATCATAATTGACTTTTACTTCGGCAGCTAAAACGGCTAAAAATAATTTACCATTGGCAGTTACTTTTTTATCAAACTTGTCATCAGGAGAGAATTGATAAAAAATACTCTTCCCAATGGTAAAGTCTTGGTCTTTTTGCTTTAATACTATTTCAGGTTGTTCAACCAATCCTTCTATTTTACTTGGTCTAAAGGTTAAGGACATAAAAGCTGTCTGACTACCTGTTTCAATTCCTTTAGGTAATCCTTTTAAAATATCGTCACATACTAAATGAATTAAAAACTCTTCAATTATGCTATTGTCAAGTTTCATTTGACCTTTTTGTCTTTTAATGAAGGCACTTCCTTTTTTGGCAATTAAATCTACCTCTAAAAAGTCTTTATATTCGTTTAGAAGGGCAGTCATATCTTCAACTCTTTTGTCCCCTTTGCTTGTAAGTGTGGTAAGTTTATCTGACCAAGCTTCATATTGTTTGTAAGCTTCTTCTAATAGAGGCTTATCTGCCTTTGCTTTAGGATTTTTAAGTGCGGCCAGCAATTTGTCTTTATGTGGTGTAAGTGCCATTATTTAAAAATTGGTGATGGTTTAACATTATTTAATTTCACAAATACGTCTTTGAAGTCATTTAAAACTTCTTTCGGGGCTATCAGTTCAGCTCTCTTTAAATGTTTTTCTGCTATTATAAAGGCATTTTTGGGAATTGGAGAACTATTCTTTCTTTTTTCAAAAATTAGTATGTCTTCAAAAATCATTTGACCAAATTTGTTGCTAAATGACCTTTCTTCTTTACCAATCAATCCGTAACCACCCATTTTGGTAATTAATTCTTCAACAATTTCACCATTATAAAATGGTGTTTTTCTGACATTGGATTCTCTTCCTACGACCATTACTAACTTTCCAGTATCCTTTAAGGTATGCCAAAAACTATTTATGGAAGATTCCATATCAAGACAATATTGTACAACCGTTAATAGCCGATTTCCCCTATTTTTCCTGTTTGAACCAAACTCAGAATGTGCTACTCCAAGTATGTCATACCCAAAGGACTCTGTAACCGCACGGTAGTTTTGATGGTAATTAAAAACATTTATATATGGAGGGCTTGTTAAAATTAAATCGGTTTTTTCAGGGTATTGAACTGAAATACTTCTCGCATCTGAATTATGTACTTTAATATCTACATCACAAAATGGAAGATTTAAAAGACTCTTTTTCAAGTAATTCAATGAACGCCTTAATGATTCATAAACTGTCATTTTTTTATCTTTTTCGGATAAAAAGAGCATATTCATAAAAAAAGGTAGTGTTTCACTGTTAGATATTGACTTTAAAGTTTTTGACACATCAATTAAACCTTTATATGAAGCACGGTAATCAGGTAAGTCAATAAAAACCTTCTGCCCATTTAAATTTGAAAGAACTTGCGACAATTTTCGCTCAATAGTAAAAAGTAATTCATTTCTTTCGGCAATGTTAAGGGTTGAGTATTTATAGAAACAAGCCATCTGATAGGCGGCTGGATTGATTTCGTAACCGACACTTGAAAACCCCTTAACAGCAGATTCTATTAAAACTGTACCACTTCCCGCAAAAGGGTCTGAAATCAATGCATCCGATTCTAATCTTGATGAACTAATTATGTATTCAACAAATTCAGGAGTAAACTGACCTCTCCAATTAAATAAATTGGCTCGTTTCTTTGATTTTACGTCTAGTTTATCTTGTACAAGGTTCATATGCTATTTTTTCTACGTTGATATTCAATTTGTTCCTCAGCAACTCTAAGAGCGTTAAGCCCTTCTTCTTCATCTTTTACCAAGTCGTAAACTTTTGTTGCAATCCACCGTGCCTCTAGTTCTGAATATGAAGTATTGAAGATTTTGCTTAAAGTTTTTAAGTGCTCTCTTTTTAAAGGTTTACTATCACTTTCAACTTTGCTTAGAAAGCCATCACCAACTTCTAGAATAGATGCAAGTTGTCTTTGAAGCATTCCTGATTCTTCTCTTAATTGCTTTATTTTCTGTCCTAGTGTCATTTTACCTAATTTAGACTTGACTTATTTTGGTCAAATATACAGAAGTTTTTTTAACGAAGTATTATTTGTTGAGAAAAAAATCAAGTGCTTTTGATTTTTAGTATTGGTTCGATTGTGTGTTTTGGTTTTTTACACTGAGCGATAACGGTTGACGGTATGTTTGCGCCCCACTTTGGAACAGCGTATTCATCTAACGCTAAAAGTAGCAAATAAAACGGACACAAACCCAACCAGGCAATCGGGGCGTAAAATATACCGTTTGTTGTGCCCTGTGGTTTCTTCTTTTCGCCGTTAAATACTGGGCGATTTGTCTTCTGTGGATAATTATAAAGTCTGCGCCAGCAAGGGTTTATGACAAACAGAACTTATATAAACGGTTACAGTTCTAATTTAAATCTTAAATATATTTACTTAAAAGTGTTGGAAGTTACTAAATATTGTTTTAAGTTTGATTAACTTATTATCGCAACGGGCCCTGCGGTTTTAAGGTTAACCTAATTTATTAACTTAAAAATTCAAGAAAATGAAAAAACATTTGAGAAAACTAGCTTTTGTTAGTCTATTTGCTTTAGCTGCACCTTTTGTAGGTAACGCAGCCGAAACTGAAACTTGTGTTGGCTTCGAAATTCATTGTGCAGATGGTATTAATTCTATTTATGGTGAGGTATGTGATACTACTGTAGGTGGATTGATAGGTCAAGTATTGGAAATTGCAGATGATTTGTGTTAACAGCATAGTGACTATAAAAAGGAGGTTAGTTAATTCTGCCCTCCTTTTTTTCTAAATGATAGAATTCTAAAAAAATCAAATAATGGATAAAATTGTTATTACCTTTCCCATTAGGAATTTACAAAAGATATTACCTGGAAAATTAAACTAATAACAAGTTGCTTTGAAATGCTTTCTTGACATGCAATTTACTGTAATTAAACTTATTGCACTTCATTAAAGTTCTTTTCAAGAAATAGTGATAATTACTCTGGCATTGCATATTTGCAGAGTTTGAGTATTGTAACGAGTTACTAAACACAAAATTAAAATAATTGCATATGAGATTACTATTATTACAATCGGCTTTAATGCTTGTAACAAGCATAGTAGGCGCACAAAACTTCAAGGAAATTGATAAAGTTTCGAGTGTTTTTCACTATGATTATTCCTACCTTGAAGAGCGAGGGAATAGGGATACAGAAAAAAATCATCAGATGGTACTAGAAGTTGGGAATTCGTTCTCGAAATTCCAAAGTATAAATAAGGCTTTTGCTGACTCTCTTCTTAGAATATATGCCAATGAGCCTCCTGCTGTAGCTTTTTCAAAAATTTATTCTCAAATTAGTGGTTTAAAAGTACCAGCATTGCTAAATTACGTTGTAATAAAGGATTATACATCCAATAATAGCACAACCTTTATTGGAAAAACAATGGGTGTAACAACTTTATATAAGGTTGAAGAACCCATCGGATTTAACTGGGCGATAGAGCCATCGAGAGATACAACAATATTGGATATCCATTGCCTGATGGCGAGGGTTAAGTATGCTGGTAGAGATTACATTGCGTGGTTTGCACCAAAAATACCCATAAACGATGGCCCGTATAAGTTTAGCGGTTTGCCTGGGTTAATTATTAAGCTATACGACACTGAAAATGAGCATGTATTTACGCTTATTGGCACAACCAAACCAAGCCCAAAAGCCATGTATATTATTACAGACAAAACCATTAATACAAATAGCAGAGGGTTTACTCGTGCTTTCGAAGCAAGTAAGAGCGGATATATTGATAAAATGAATGGCCTTACTTTTAGCAATGAAGAGACCAAAATTAGAGCAATTAGTAAAATTTTAAACCGCAACAACCTAATTGAGCAATTCTAAAGCTAAGCGTGAGAGAGCAATGAGAAAGGCAATAATTTGTTTTCTGTTATTACTAGTTACCAGCAATCTTATATTTTCACAAACATTAATAAGGGGTACGTTAAATAGTACACCAAAGGAAGAATTAAACCTAAGGGCAACAGTTATTGCTCATGCAAATAGTAAAACTGGAGATATTGTTGGCTATGGTTTCTCTGATATCAGCGGACATTTTGAGATTAAAGTAAAATGCGAATGCGATACGCTTGTGCTTTCCGTTAAATCGTTAAGTATTGCCGAAACAGCTCTTGTAATTGCAAACGTATCTCAGAACGTACAAATTCAAGTTAAGCCCTCAATCTTCAACATAGATGAGGTTGTTGTTAAGTCGCCTAGCATAATTAGCCGAAAAGATACAACAACCTATATTATTTCGAGTTTTATGCAAAAAAAGGATTTTTCTGTAGGAGATGTAATTGCCAGAATGCCTGGCTTTGATGTTGATACTGACGGTAAAATTAGCTATCAGGGTCAACCAATCCAAAAGTATTATATTGAGGGCTTAGACCTTTTAGAAAAACGGTATGCGCTTGCAAACAACAATATTCCTCACTCGTCGGTGGCAAGCGTTGAGGTGCTCCATAATCACCAGCCAATTAAGGCATTAGAAGGATTGACTGCAACCGACCAAACATCTGTTAACATAAAACTTAATCGGAACACGAGTTTAACGGGGCGTTTGGAGGCTGGTGCTGGAGGATATCCTGCAATATGGGAGGCTAATTTAACGCCCATGGTTTTTAATCGTAATCAGCAGGTTATAGGGAGTTGGCAATCCAATAATTCAGGAAACGACCTTCTACCCCAACATCAGAGCCTTAGTATAAGCGGGAGAAGTATAAGCGGGGCTACTCTCCTCAAGCAAAATTATTTAGGCGTTCCGGGTATGGCAAGCCCAAATATATCAAAAAATAAATACTTGAAAAACCATGCCAATTTACTAACGTATAATTTTTTAACTAAAGGGTATAGGGATACAGAGATTAAGCTAAATGGTTCATACTACAACGATTTGGTTGGTATGCATTCAACTATCACCTCAACCTACTTTATGCCCGATACAACCTTGGTGTTGTTTGAAAAGCAGAATAATTCGTATAAATACAATAGCCTAACGCTTGAGGCTACGCTTACGCAGAATGTTAGTAAGCGATACCTTGTAAATAAGTTGAGTTACGGAAGTTTCTGGGATTCTGAAAATGCTTCTATCAATAGTCTTTCAAATCAGTCAATAATTAGTAAAATCCCGCACCAAACCATTTCAAATAGCTTTGAGCTAGTAAAACCAATAAATAATAAGCTCTTTTTTGTAGAATCGATTATTGACCTTAACTACTCACCTCAAGTACTTCGTTTTAGCCCAAATACGCTTATGCTCATTAATGAAAACAGTTCAGCAATAGCACAAGAAATAACAAACACAAACCTTGCGACCCACAACAAGTTAAAATACTCCATTCCAATTAAGCGAGTTTTAGCTAGCTCAACCCTTGAACTCAACTATCATAATGAGGATTACCGCACAAGCATAAATACTTTTACCAATACCGAAACGGCAGATTCACTAAGAAACTCATTGAGTTGGTATAAACTAGAAGCACAATTTACTGAAGATATAGAGTACAAGAGTCGTGATGTTGTTATAAAATTAGCAGCACCTCTCCGATTTGCCAAATATGGCATAAACGACAGAGTGCACAATGCCAGCGATACCCCAAGTTACTTATCCTTTATCCCGAATGCATCAATAAGGTATATGCCCATCCCTAATCTTTCGGCAAAGCTTTCGGTTTCGTACACCCAGTCAATAAATTCACCAAATAATTTAGCCCAAGGGAACATTATTGTAAGCCATAGATTAATTAAAAAAGACCTATCGGCAATTTCACAAAAAAACGCCATTCACTATGGCGCATATTTAACCTACAGAGCACCAACGGTAGGTTTGTTTACATCTCTGCATTACCACAGAACCCATGGCAAAAGCGATATGCTTGTAAATAAAACCCTTTTAACCGATGGAATGTTTTTGTATCAGTCGGTTGCTAAGGATAACACATCTGTAATTAATAATTTATCTTCTGAAGCAAAGTGGTACATAAGTTCAATAAAAACCACAATTGGCATAAATGCGAATTTCGAAAACATGACCATGCAGCATCTCATAAGCAATAAGTTTGCCGATTTTGAGCAGCAGGTTGTTACAGTCAAACCCAGCCTACTATTTAACTATTCAAAATTTTGGTCTGCCGATTACTCTATTGAGATGAAGTACCTAACAACTGAATCAGAGTTTTCAGAAATGTCAATAAGATACAATTCTCAAAAAATCAGTATTTTTTCGTATCCAAAACCGCAGCATATTTTGGGATTTGAAACAGAATTGTATAATTCAAAAAGAGAAGGTCAGAATAAGAATACAGCAGCTTTTGCAAATTTCATATACAGTTATAAGCCCAAGAACAAACAAATTAGTTTTCGTTTTCAGTGCAAAAACTTGTTTAACTCATCTAAGTTTGTAAATCATTACGAAAACGACTTTTCTATTATTACTACAGAATACGATATTCGCCCAAGAGAATTTATTTTTTCGGTTCTCATGCCTCTTAGTAAAAAAAGGTGAGAAGCACAGCGAATTGCTCCATACTCTAAAAAACATAAACCTCAGGTTATACCGCCGTCGGTCTATCATAGCGGCACCCACCATTGACAGGACAAGCTATGCTTGCAAATTAACTTTTGTCAGCAGCAAAATAAATTGCAGTTTAGCTATTAGAGTGCTGAAAAACATGTCAACAGGCTACAACATACATGCGAATAATAAGTAGCATTTCTAAACCATTCTTTCTCTAATTCTTTCAAGGGATGATTTAGACTATTCGCACAAATAATTCCTAGTGGGTTAGTCTTTAAAATCAATAGATTAAATTCAACCTGCTGAAAAAATTCGTCCTAGTAAGTATTCGTTTTCAGCAACTGGCTTAAAATTCAAACCAAAATTGGAACAACAAAATTTAGGGCTACAAGGAAATGTTAATCAGGGCGTTTCCGAATTTGAAAGTCTGTATCCCCAAAAAACCAAAAACCTTTCCGTTTTTGCATTTTCAATTCCACCCGCTTATTTTAACCCGCTTTCTTGAATTTCAACTTTCAAAATATTCTAAAGTCAGCCCGCTTGCCTTTCAGTCGTTGAGAGTCGAGTCGAAAAAAATATTTTAAGTCAGCGGATGACAGTCAAAATGAGGTAAAACCAAAATCGTGGAATATATTGTCAATAAGCGATTTAGTCAATTTACACGCATTTCTTGACTGTCAGCCAATGACTTAATCTCTTCTGCCCCGAATTTCTACCATTGGGCACAACGGTTGCGGGTATGAAATGTAGCGGAGTTCGGAGCAACATTTTCATCCCACGCTACAAACCCTGATGCGGGCTACAGAGCTCCGAGAACCGCTGAAACCGCTTTATTTTATACCCGTTGTTAGGTGTTGTTTTTTAATCGTGTCATTATTTCGTTATACTGCTTTTCGATATTACCACTTTTTATTATTCCCGTTTCAAACAGATTTAATAAAAAGCTGTCGAATGGTTGCTTATCATCTTTAAGAGAAAGGAATGAATATACTATTGGGGCAAGCACCAAACTCCCCCCAACATATTCTTTGAATTCTGTGTATACGTCATAGTCAGTTCTCAAGCCAAGTTTTTGAGAAATATGGGTTTCTGCTGCCACAACAAAAGCTTCGTTTAATCCCTCACCGTAATTTCGGGCAACATTTTCATTTTTTCTATAGAAATCGTCCTCTTCATACAGTTTTTCTAATTCTTGTATAAGAGTTTTTGACAAGTGCAATCTGTGCAAGTTTTCGTGTATATAAACCTGTATGAAGTTTATTCGGTATTTTTTTGCTGTTTCTTTATCAAGTAATACAGGGGTGCAACAAAATGTTTCATCATTCAATGAAAACGCATTGTCAATATCCAATATAAATATTTTTGGGTATTCATCGCTTAAATTGCCATTCCCCGACATTTTAATCAATTCTTCGTGAATTTTGTCCAATATTCCCTCTTCAAAAGTAAAACTGTCAATATTGCGTTTTAACATTGGGTAAACCTGTTCTTCCCAATACTTTTGATAATCAGCATCAATCAGCTTTTCAACAACGTTTAAAATTTGTGGCATTACGCTGAAAATGTTTTCCACATATTGACCCATGAATTCATCTGGAATATCCTCTTTTCTTAGCGATTTAAGAAACAAATAGCATTCTTTCGTATTGGTTTTATCCGAGGGTAAACTTGCGTAAAAGTTACAGATATTTGAAGGTCTAACCTTTTGATTAATTGACTTTATATCGGCTATGAAATTTGAATCCCTCGCCAATGTGTTTTTAAAGAATGGATTTGAAATCAGTTTTTCATAACTGTCAAAACTGGAAAGCATATCGTAACACGCAGAGGTGTGAAATACTTTATAATCTTGTCCAAATACAACTGTGCTTAGGAAAAGTAATATTAATAAAAGGTTCTTTCTCATTTTCATTGTCTTTGGGATTTCGTTCCAAAATAACACCTAACGGTTGGGGGTACGTTGCGTGCCCCGTCGGTTCAGGGCGATTTTCGTATCCACCCGATAAAGTTACTTTGAAACAGGATAAATTCCTAATCGACCAGCCCTGGGGCATGCGAT
>Ga0265295_1006042_pt1 | contig 14915 bp, 11 predicted proteins | sample Munlansysbiofilm_FD_192503 | JGI IMG/M metagenome (GOLD analysis project Ga0265295, IMG submission 192503) | Leachate microbial communities from a municipal landfill in Southern Ontario, Canada - Methane capture system biofilm | ecosystem: Engineered > Solid waste > Landfill > Unclassified ... | reverse complement strand
GTCCAGGGATACCTGGCTGGACACATACGTATCCGCGGTGGTCCTCATTGGTATCCTTCTCGCCTCCAGGGGTATCCCCCATGTGGAAGGCTGCCTGATCCTGTTTATTTCATTGCTTATTTTGAAGCTGGGCGCTGAAACGCTTTGGGTATCGGTAATGTCTTTACTGGATGCCAATCTGGACCCTGACTTTCAGGCTGAAATCGGATCCATGTGCGCCGCCATCGAAGGCGTACGGTCGGTAAGCCATGTTCGTATCCGGCCTTCAGGTCCCTTTCGCATGGTTGACTGCACCATACAGACCAGCCCCGATCTTTCCCTGTACAAGGCCCATGAACTGGCCGACCAGGTGGAGGAGGTAATTGTTTCCGGTCACAGGGACATCGATACGGTGTTCGTTCATGTTGAGCCCTATCGCCGGGAATCACTTCTGGCGCTGATACCCGTAATGTCCGTCAACGGCCTTGAATCGGTGATTCATGAGCACTTCGGCCGCGCCCCCTATTTCGCAATTGTAAGGATAGGAAGGGATGACGCAACGCTGGAAGATTTCTACTATAACGAGTTTCTGGATGAAAAACTCCATATCGGGGTCAAGATCACCAAGGCGATTTCCGGCGCCGGGGTCGATATCCTTTTTACGAAACAGATCGGAGAACTGGCCTTTTCCCTCCTGAAGGAACGTTTCGTGGATATCTATCTGGTTGAAGGCGCGCTTTCCGCTCGGGAGATTATAGACGCGTACCGGAAAAACCGGCTGCTCAGGCTTCATGCCCCCACGCACGGCATTGATAAATCGGAAAGCGGCCGCGCGCCGGAACAGGCCGGTATGGAAGAATCACCGTCAATAGAAGAATAGCGGGCATACTCCGCTATATGTCTTCAGGAAAAGCAGGCGGACAGCAAAAATCTTAAAGAGATTTCCGGATGATTATTTCTGATATCCCATGAACTGCAATAGACATGGAACGAGGGAGGAAACCTTTCATAATGTCAGTAAAGATGGCCGTACATTCATATTCAAAGGAGAAACTGAACTGCGCCCAGAGCATCCTGAAGGCCTTTAGCCACAGAAAGGACATCACGCAGTCTGAAATAGACGCAGCGCGCATGCTGGGAGGGGGGAAGGCAGCGGGAGGCGTGTGCGGCGCCCTCCATGCCGCGCTGCTGCTGCACGATGATCTGGAGAAGAAAAAGGCGATGCGCGAGATGTTTGCCATGCGGGCAGGTTCGGAACATTGCCGTGAGATTCGCGCTAAGAGACTTGTTACCTGCGCCCAGTGCGTTGAACTTGCCGCCCGACTGCTGGAATCTGAATCTTCGGGAGACTGATCGGCGAGTAACATCCACCGGAAAAGGCGGAGCAGTGTGACCTATGCGGAACTGCGCGCATCCCTGCTGATATTCGGGATCGCCGAGCGTGCGACGCTTCGTGAAATAAGGACGCGCCATCGTGAACTGGTGCGAGGTATCATCCCGACGCCGGGAACCAGGATGAACCGGAGCAGATACGAAGGGTCAACGAGGCCTGCCGCGTGCTCAGGGAATATGTTGAATCATAACGGTTTTCTTTTTCAGAATACAGATGAAACAGTTTCTTTTTGAGGAGAATTCGTGGAATATAATGAAGAGCAGGCAATCCAATTACATGGAGGGAAACATGACGTTGAACTTGCAGAAACGATTGTTTGAGCAACTGGTGCCCCAGGCTTCCGGCGCTGTCGTCGCGGATGTGCGTATCGGTTTGGGATACACAGCGGTAAAGCTGGAGAGCGGTCATGCGGGCATCGCATGGACTCCCAAGTCCGATTCGCCCCACTGCACCCACTTCCGGGAAGCTGGAACCCTGGCCGGCCGGCCGGCCAGGGAGATTCTTGCCTATCTGTACGATGAGCATTCGGCTATTGGCCGGGCCGCAGGGCTGGCGACCGCTAATGCGCTCCTGTCGGCTCTTCCCCATCCTCCGGTGTCCAGGGATGAGGTCATCACCTCCCTCAACATCGCGTCCGGGGAGCGGGTAGTGATGATAGGCTATTTCGCTCCGGTGATCGCCCACCTGAAAAGGATCGGGTGCCATCTGGACATCGTTGAACTCAAACCCCATGCTGGAGAAACCATCACGCCGGAGGAGGGAAAGAAGGCCCTGTCCGAGTGTTCGGTTGCCATTATCACGGGCACTTCGTTGATAAACGGCACATGTGACGAACTCCTTGCCGGTCTGGGCCGGCCGCGCGCGGCTGTTCTGCTTGGACCATCATCGCCATTGTGCGCGGATGTTTTCAAAGGCACGGGGATAACCCATGTGGCCGGATCCAGGGTACGGGACGTGGATGCCGTCCTGCGGATCGTCTCTGAAGGAGGGGGCACGATGATCATCAAGAAGCATGTGGATTTCGAGACGGTAAATGTCTAGCGACGACGGAAGGCCGGCGGGAGCTCCGTATTGAATATTCCGCGCCCCCTTTGTCCTGGTCGATGGAAGGGGGCGCGAGATAAACCGATGCGGCGCCCTTTTTTATCTCATTAAGAAAGATGGATTTCCTGGCGCCAAGCCGTCTTGAAGATGAAACGGTCCTGAAAAGGAGTTGATGGTAATGCCAAGAGGAATATGCAGCCGCCATGGCCCGGACACCCCCTGTTCCTGCGGGATGGGGAATCTTTATCGCTTCGTCGAGCCGATGACCCTCTATCTGCTGAAGTCGCGCGGCAGGTCTCACGGGTACGACCTGGTGGGCGCATTGAATGATAACGCGCTTACCGATTCACGTATCGAACCGGGTGCCCTGTACAGGACGCTGCGTCGTCTCGAAGAGAGTGGACTGGTGGTTTCCGCATGGGATGTGAGCGGCGCCGGACCGGTGAGAAGGATGTATGATCTGACTCCAAGCGGAGAGGATCATCTGTCGGAATGGCTTGTAGTCCTGGAAAGGATGTCGAGGTCGTTGTCCAGTTTTGTGGCTGATGTAAAATGCGTAACCGGCAAGGGCAATTGACCCGGAGTTTCTCACGGGCGTCTGGAGTTACGGGGTGTGGAATAGATGTTTGAGCGCGCTTTTGAGGAAGATTAGGATACAAGAAAGGGTAACTATTCAGCACAAAAAACTGTTAACTAAGCGTCTGTCATGCCCGAGTGCATTTGTCGGGAATTCATAGATTTCAATTCAGGATACAAATCATTCCAATCAGTGTTGCTCTTCTCGATCAACCTGTCGTAAATACGCTTAACAAGATCGATCTCCTGTTACGCTGGCATAAAAGGTCCCATTATTTTTACTTGCCAATATATAGATGTAATATTGCATGCAAAACCCTTCTGGATTCCCCCACCCGGGTTATTCAAACAATCCCCTCTTTATGTAAGAAAAGTGCTGCTCACAATATGAACAATTCAAAAACTGAACTGTTCAACAAATAATCCATACATGTTTCGAAAAGAAACAAGAAGCTGGGATTAACCTGCTAATATTGTTCATTAAATCATATTGTGTTGCTAATGGTATCAATTGTGTTTCGCGATAAATCTTTGTTAAATCGCAGGCAACAATAAAGCTGTAGCGATTGGATACGAAATGCGGAGATAAGAGGCAATTTATCTTGCCTGACAAGCTGGGACATTCTGGATTATATCTTTCCGTAAATAGAGGCAGACTTATTTTCCACAATATGAACTGCATTGGTAATGTACTGATATTGTAGAAAATTTTCAGAAATACAGAAAACCTTTTTTTATGCGACGGGGTATTATGGGATAAGTTTGTGAAGTTTTTATTATAAAAAGATTAATTTGGCGTGTTGGTTGCTAGGTTGTTTACATGCAAAGTCGGGAGAAGATATTCATATTGGATGAGGCGGGTTTTTCCCGTGTTTGTCTTTCGATACTTTCAGGTGAAGGTTTGGAAGCAGAGTCGCTGACGCAAGGCGTGAACGGTATTTCTGGATCTATCCTTGACGGCGCAGCGTTGATCATCACCAGCTATCCTTACGGCAAGTCAATTCTCAACAATTTGGTTGGAGTCGTGATTCCTGTAATTGTGCTTACCGATTACATGGGGAAGGAGATAATTGAGGTGCTTGAACAGCTTGAGAACTCTTACTGTATGGTAAAGCCGATAGATTACGGCAGATTTACTATGCTCGTTAAGGAATTAGTTCAGAATAAACTATTTTGTCCGGGAGGGTACAGCATTGTCTAGGCGAGCATTTTTCATTGTTGTTTTGATACTGGCCCTTTCCGCGTGCAGCGGCAAGACAAAGGAAGAGTTGTACACGGAGGGTGTAAAGCAGGTTCGCGGCGGTAATCCGTCCGGAGCGATTGTTCTCCTGAAAAATGCTCTCGAAAAGGATCCCAATTACCTGGATGCAAGATACCAGCTTCATATTGCCTATGTGGCGGCAGGAAAGTACGAGCAAGCGGAAAAGGAACTCCGGAAAGTTCAGAGGCAAGACCCGTCGCGGAAAAATCTTCAGCTTGAACTGGCGAAAATATATCTCTTGATGGGCAAGTCGGATCAGTCAATTGCCGAAAGTGAAGGATTTGTCAAAACTAACGGTGAATCTGCCGAAACTCTTGAAATATTGGGAAGGGCATATGCGCAGAAAAAGGAGTTCGATGTCGCTGAGAAATATCTGACCGGATCCTTGAGAGCTGAACCGAAACGTACTCATGCGAAACTTGCCCTTGCCGGTGTGTATATGCAGGGAGGGAGGACCGATGACGCCCTCAAACAGATTAACGAGATCATCAGTATTGAAGATAAAAACGCCCAAGCCTGGCACATGCTGGCAAGTATCGAGGCTTCCCGGGGAAACAGAGATAAAGCCTTTGAAGCCTATAATCGAGTCTCCGCGATAAATCCCAATGATACCGAGGCAATTTTCAAGTCTGGCTTGTTGTTGCTGCAGAAAGGAGAGAAAAACAGAGCGTTGGGCATAGCGGATGACCTCTTGTCCAGATTTCCCAAACGCCCTGCAGGGTACATGCTTAAGGGGCTGATAAACTATCAGGCGAAGGATTACAAGAAGTCCATCGTCGATTTGCAGAATGCCCTCAAATTAAGACCCGAGCCTCGAGCTTATTACTATCTCGGTCTGAGTCATTACATGAACGGGGAACTGGAGACGGCATTGAGCCAGTTCCAGAAAGTCATAGACTTCAGTCCATCCTTCCTTCCCGCCAGGCTTATGGTGTCCATGATTCTGCTCAATCAGAAACGGTTTGATGAGGCTGTTTCCGAAGCCAGGGCTGTTTTGAAGCAGGATGAAAAAAACGCTCTGGCGCACAATATTCTCGGCAGTTCCTACATGGGTAAAGGGATGTACGACGAGGCGCTGTCGGAGTACGACAGGGCAGTTGAGCTGGATCCCAGACTCGTGGACGTCCATCTCAAAAAAGGGATGTATTTCCTGGGGAAAGGAATGCCGAGCCAGGCTGAGATGGAGCTTGAGACAGCGGTAAGGTTGTCTCCGGAAACCCTCAATCACCGAATGCTTCTGGCCGCCCATTATTTGCGGAAAAAAGACTTCCAGAAAGCCATCGGGGTTTTGCGGCAGGGCATAAGGGGGCAGAAGTCGGATTCGGCCCTTTACAACACCATGGCGGGCGCCTATTTCAGCCAGAACAAGACGAAAGATGCGCTGGAGTCTCTACAGAAAGCAAAACAATCCAATCCAGACCACCCGGCGCCATATATGAATATGGCGGGATACTATCTGGGAAAGAAGGAATACGGAAAGGCGCTGGAGGAATATAAGGCGCTTCTGAAAAGGGATCCGAAAAACCTCAAAGGATTAATCGCAGGCGGCGCAACCCTGGTTGCTATGGGTAGGGATTCCGAAGCCCTTGAATATTACAAGAAAGCCGCGGAAACCCGTCAACCCGCCGGCTATGTCTCGCTGGCTCAGTACCATTTTCATAAAAAAAATACGGGAAAGGCGCTGTCCGTTCTTGATGAAGCGATAAAAGCCCATCCCCGTGATGCCGGCGCGCTGTATGTGAAGGGAAAGATTCTCCTTTCAGAAAAGAAATACAAGGAAGCAGCGGCGGTCTTTGAGGAACTCGAGAAGGTCAGCCCCGAACGCGCCCTTCCGATACTGGTGGGCACATATGAAACCATGAAAAACACCGGCAGGGCCGAGGAGTACGCCAGGAAGATTATAGCCTTGAAGCCCAAATCCGCTCAGGGGTATATGGCGCTTGCCTCGGTCTATGCCGGTCGGAACGATCTGGATCGCGCCATTGACTCGGCGAAAAAAGCTCTAGTCGTGGAGAGTGGAAACGGTCAGGTGAAAATGGCATTGGCGAAGCTGTATGAGAGAAAAAGACAGTTTCCTCTGGCCCTGCAAATTTACGAGGAAGTCCAGAAGCAGTATCCCGGATATATTCCCGCCGTCTTCGCGGAGGGTGCCATTCACGAGCAGATGGGGACCGTCGACAAGGCCGTTGTGAAATATAATCAGGTACTGGCGAAATCTGAGACCTACGTTCCCGCCCTGAACAACCTTGCCTATATTTATGCCGATGGAACGAATGAACAGCGCCGACTGGCCTTGAGATTTTCCGCGAGGGCGTACCGGTTGTCTCCAAAGCATCCAGGAATCATGGATACCTACGGGTATTCGCTTCTTCGCAACGGAGCGTACAAAGAGGCCATAGTTGTTCTGGAGAAGGCTTCGTCGCTGTTACCAAAAAATGCGGCAGTGCATTATCATCTAGCCCTCGCCTACAACGCGCGTGGTGACCGTTCCCGGGCGGTAAAAAGCCTCAAACGGGCGGTGCAGCTGGGAGGTTCTTCCGAAGCAGCCGACGCCAGAAAGATGCTGAGCGAGTTTGAGCGTTAAGTCGGAGCGATGGTTATCGTGAGGAGAAAGAAATGTTATTTCAATTAATTACATTGATTGTGGGAGATGTGGTCTGTGCGACCCTGGCGATTTCTTCGAGTTTTCTTCTGAGGTTCGATGAATTGCCTACGGCATTGGAGTTTTTCGCGTCCTACGGACTTCAGGTGGCTTTTTTTACGCTTGTCGCTCTGTTTACTTCCTACCTGATGGAATTGTACGACATCCAGAAAAAGCTGAAAAAGAGAGAGATTGTCGCCCGTTCAATTGTTTCTTCGCTTGCCATGTTTTTTCTTTTGTCAGCGCTTTACTATCTCCTGCCGGTGATTATGTTCGGTCGAGGGCTGCTCCTTTTGTCTCTCTCAATCTTTACCGTCCTGCAGGTTTTCTGGCATGTCATTCACAAATACGGTCTTGAGTTTTCCGGTGGAGGTCGCAGGGTGCTTGTTCTCGGCACCGGCCATCTGGCCAATCTGATTGGAGGGGTGATTACATCTACAAATCACAGTCATATTCTGGCCGGATATTTTGGTTGTTCAAGGGAAATGGTGTCCGTTCCGGATTCCTGTATCGTTGGGTCGGAAGAAGAAGGAGTCGCGAATGCCGCGCGCAGGCAAAATGCGCAGAAAATAGTAATTTCGCTTACAGAGCGGCGCGGTGTGTTTCCATTGACTGATCTTATGGACTGCAAGTTCAGCGGCATAGAGGTCATTGATGCGCCCTCCTTCTATGAACAGGTAACGGGAAAGCTGCTCCTGGAGAATATTACGCCGGGGTGGTTCATTTTTTCCAACGGTTTCAAGGTTACTCCTCTTTCCCGTATCTTCAAGAAGATGTTTGACAAGGTTCTTGCCGTGCTCGGGCTTGTTGTTTCATCTCCATTGCTGATCATCGTAGCCGCCGCAGTCAAGCTTACTTCTCCCGGCCCTGTATTGTTCCGCCAGATTCGCACTGGTATGCACGAAAAGGAGTTTGTGCTCTATAAATTCAGAACGATGCGCAACGACGCGGAATCCGGAACCGGCGCCGTTTGGGCGCAGAAAAACGATCCACGAGTAACTGCTATCGGAGGTTTTCTCAGAAAAACGAGGCTGGATGAGATACCCCAGTTGTTCAATGTGCTGAAGGGAGACATGAGTTTCATCGGTCCCAGACCGGAGCGCCCTGAGTTTGTGGAAATGTTGAAGAAGGAGATCCCATATTACTCCCAGAGACATTTCGTCAAGCCTGGGATAACCGGTTGGGCGCAGATTAAATATCCCTATGGCGCTTCCGTTGCCGATGCCATAGAAAAACTGCGCTACGACTTGTATTACCTGAAAAATATCTCCTGCACCCTTGACCTGCTCATATTTTTTGAGACCATGAAAGTCATCATCTTCGGTAAGGGCGCCAGATAATCCATAACCGTCTTCCGCATGACGGGAAAATCACGGTATGTCCCATGGACGCCGTGTTTTTCCGTCTCTTGATTGTTTAAAACATCATTAACATTTGCACAAGAGAGGAGAGCGGCATGAACATGAAAGGCATTATTCTTCTGTTTGCATTGGTTATGGCGGCGCCATTGACGGCTTATGCCGGCGATGACTATGTAATCGGTGACGGTGACGGACTGCAGATAAGCGTGTGGGGAGTGCCTGAGATGAGCGTGGCTGTGATGGTCAGGCCTGACGGCAAGATTACGCTTCCTGCCGCCGGGGACGTGATGGCGTCGGGATACACGCCGCCCAAGCTTGCGGAGAAGCTTGCGGAGAAACTAAGTGAATTTGTCAAGAAACCGATTGTTACCGTGACCGTCACCGGTATTACAAACAGCAGGATTTACGTCATCGGCGGGGGGGTTGCTTCCGGTGTCTACAGCCTTCCCGGAAGAACGACTCTCATGAAGTTTTTGAGTAAATTCGGGAATTTCAATACTGCAGACCTTGACCGCGCATATATCGTGCGCAATGGGAAAAAGCTGGATGTGAGTTTTTCTAAAATCCTTCTGAAAGGTGATTTCGCCTCAGACATTCCTTTGATGGCAGAGGATATTATTTTCGTCCCTGATAACGAACTTAAAAAAATATATGTCATGGGTGCCGTCGCTTCCCCCAAATATGTCTTTTACCGGGAAAACCTTCGCATTCTGGATGCCATTCTTGATGCCGGAGGTTTTACGAAGTTCGCCAGGGAAAACAGTGTAGTCGTACAGAGGAAGACATCGAAGGAGATGCAGGAAATTCAGGTGAAGGTGAAGGATTTGATGAAAGACGGCGACCTCAGTCAGAACATTCCTCTCATGCCAGGTGACTTTGTAATCGTCAAGGAAGGTATTTTCTAATATTGGATTCGGGAGAAAGCAATGGAATCACCACGAAAGGAATTGGGGAAGTATCTCTCGATGATAACAAAACGGCGCTATCTTTTTATCGTCGTTGCCCTTGTTATCATGTCCATATTCGCCTGGGGCAGTTTCTGCCTTCCAAAGAAATATGAGGCGAAGAGCACCATTTTCATAGAGAAGACGGTAATAAGCGAACTGGTAAAGGGGATCGCCATATCTCCATCCATGGAGGACAGGATACGCGTGCTTCGTTATGCCCTGCTCAGCAGGGGGTTAATCCTGAGGGTAATGAAGGATATAGATCTGGATGCGGCTCTGAAGTCTCCCAAAAAGCAGGAGGAGGCCATCGAGGAATTCCAGAAAAGGACACAGCTGACCATCAAGGGCGGCGACCTTTTCATCGTTTCCTTGAGAGACGAGGATCCAAGACTCGCGACAAATTTCGTGAACAATCTGGTCCGGAGATATGTGGAAGAAAACGTCTCCGCGAAACGGGAGGAATCGTTCGGCGCTACCAGATTCCTTTCAGAGCAGTTGACTCTTTTCAAGGACAAGCTCAACAAGGCTGATGATGCTGTCATCAAATTCCGCCAGAAACAGGGTGTTGCGGTGGCCATGGACGAAGAGTCCATCGTTCGTGAAATAAAGGGGTACAAGTCGCAGATAGACGATACCCGGGTGAAAAGAAACGAGCTGGCCGCGACATTGAGGAGCGTAAGGATTCAGATGAAAAGCATCCAGCCGACCGTTGCCATTCTCAGCACCAGGGGCGGAGGCGGCAATGTGCAGGCGCTGGAGAACAGAATAAGGATGCTCCTTGTCAGCTATACGGAAAACTATCCGGAAATAGTGAAATTACGCGCCGAGATCGAGGCGATCAAGAGACAGAAGCAGGCCCCGGTTTCCGGAGGGATTGCTTCCGAAGAGATGACGACGGTGAACCCGGTTTATCAGCAACTGGAACAGACCTCGCTTCAGGCAGAGGCGGAGATCCAGGCTCTGGACGCCAAACAGAGGCAGTTGGCGGGCCTGATCGCCGAGCGTGAGAGGGAACTCAGAAATATTCCGGAAAACCAGAAAGTTCTGGCGGACCTTGAGCAGGAGAGGATGACGTACAAGAATCTGTATGCCCAGTTGCAGGGGAGGGCGGGCCAGTCGGAGGTTTCCAAGCAGATGGAGGTTGAAGACAAGTCCGCTTCTTTCAGGATCGTCGACCCCGCGGTAGTACCTATCAAGCCTGTCAGTCCGGACCGGGTCAAATTGATCCTGGCCGGAATATTTCTCGGAATCATAGGCGGTTTCGGCGGCGGTCTGTTGCGGGAAAGCCTTGATTCGACCATCAAGGACATCCATACCCTTAAAGGGCTGGGCATTGCCGTTCTTGCGGTAATTCCGAAGATAACGAATGCGGTTGAGGAACTTGAAACAAAGAAAAAGGACCGGAAGGTGTTTATCGCGGCCGGTTGTTACTTCTGTGTCATCTGCCTTCTCCTGTTGCACGAGATTCTCGGACTGACCTATGTGGACAGGCTTTTTTCCCTGTTCAGGCTTTAAATGGATGATGAACCTGATCCGCCTTTCAGGCGCGATTTCGTGGAAGAAAGGATAACAGCGTTATGAGCAGAATAGAGAAAGCCCTTGAGAAGGCCGTGAGATTGCGTGAGGAAGCGCCGGACGAGCCGGTCCTCGAAAAACAAGGCTTTGAATCCGCGACCCCGGAGCCTTTTGTGGCGGATCAGCGTCCTGTGATAAAAAGCCCGTACCTTGTTACCGTGCAGGAACCATACTCTCCCGTGTCTGAAGAATACCGGAAACTGAAATCCATGGTTGTAAGGCTGACTAGGGAAAAGTTCCTTAACACAATCATGGTGACAAGCACCTGCAAGGGTGAAGGGAAGACCATCACAACTCTGAATCTGGCAATCAGCCTCGCCCACGAATACGATCATACCGTTATGGTTGTAGACGCTGATCTCCGCCAGCCATCAATCAGCCGTTATCTGGGAATAAAGACGGACACCGGTCTGGTGGACTGTCTCACCAACGGTACGGACGTGGGGGATGTGCTGGTGAAGACCGGTATCGGCAAACTGGTGGTTCTACCCGCCGGCCGGCCGGTGGAGAATCCGGTCGAGATGCTGTCATCGGCGAGGATGAAGGATCTTGTGAATGAGTTGAAAAACAGATATCGGGATCGGTACATCATCATTGATACTCCCCCCATTCTCCATTTCGCTGAAGGCCATTCCGTCGGCGACTGCGTGGATGGTGTCCTGTTCGTGGTGGGGGAGGGAATTGCGCCCATGTCGGACATCAAGGAAGCCATAAGGCTGATGAAGGATTTCGAAATGCTAGGCATTGTCTACAACAACGTGCTTTCGGCGCGTTTTTCCGACAGCTACTATTACAGATATAATTATAATTATTATAAAAAAGGTCCAGAGGAACGTTGAGCCGCCACTTTTTCGCGGAAACAGGATTTGACAGGAACCGGATTCTTGCGTGGATTTACAGACTTCAGGTGAAGGGGTTGGAAATGAATATCCCGAAAAACTTGTTATTATTCGCGGCGCTTGTAATTTGCTTCTTATTGCCATCTTCAGCCGGAGCTGAGTTCAACTTCACTCCGGGATTCGCCTTGAGCGAGGAATATAACGATAATGTCTTCCTTACGGCAAAAAACAGAAAAAGTGATTTCATTACAACGATCAACCCCTCCTTCAACATATATTATGACAGGGAATCCCTGAATCTTTTCCTGGATTACGGTTTCAGGTATCTGCTTTACGCCAACAACTCGGAAGATGACAAGATGTACCATAATGTCAATCTTCAATCTACCATCCGGCCATTCCGGGACTATGTGTTTATCAAGGTTTCGGACTTTTTTTCCAGGGTGCCCATCGACGAAAGGCGTGCCGTAGGTTACGAAAACAACCTGGCAAACATGACTAATTCCAATGTGTTTTCGGTCAATCCCTACATAGAATATCCATTCAGCTCCACTTTCAGGGCCAGAGCCGGATATACCTATCAGAACACATGGTACGAGGACAGGGACGGAATAGACAGCCAGGATCACACCGCGGGGATAATGCTTACAAAAGAGCTCGCGGCGAGGTTGAACACATCACTGGGCTATAGCTATCTGTTTCATCGTCCCTACGGAGAAGAATACAAGTATGACGAATATGATCGTCAGGACGTATATCTTTCACTTTCTTACGGGGTTACGGAAAAACTGTCTCTGGACGGTTCAGCGGGTTGGGTCGCTTTCAGATACGGTGAGCATTCGGGAAGGAATGACTTCAGCGCGGTTAACTGGAGCGCCTCCGCCCGGTACCTGTTGACTGCCGCTGTAGCGCTTCGCGCTGGTTATGCGAGAAACTACACCGACAGCTACAGCCGTACCGGTGTTACGGCCCTGAGCCCCCAGTCAGCCACCCAATCAATCATCTATCCGGGCGAGGGGTACATAACCATCGGGGATCAGACGATACCGACCTCCATGGTTCTCCTTGATTCAATCAACGGCGGCCTCAACCGGAACGACTCGATTAACCTGGGGTTCGCATATTCCGGAAAGATACCCTTTGCGGTAACCGGTTTTCATAACATAAGCAAGTATATGAATATTGACAGGGAGAACCGTTCAACCGGGGTGATCCTCTCCGGCAGCGTGCCCATATCATCGATGCTGACGGCCCAGTTTGCCGGTAATTACAGCTATAACAAATATCTGCCGGAAAACGAAAAGGTGAACAGGTATGGGGCTCGGCTGGCTCTGGACTACAAACTGAGAATAATAACACTGACCCTGGGTTATGCCTTCAACAAGGAAGATTCAAACATCGATACCGCGGATTATGTGAATAACGTAGTCTGGCTCGGCGCTAAACTGGTCTTTTAAGGAAAAATCACAACATGTACGAGAATTTTTTCAATCTGCGAAAAAAGCCCTTTGAACTGGTGCCCAACCCTGAATTCCTTTTTATGAGCAAATCTCATAAAAAGGCCATCGTATACCTGGATTACGGCATCAAGGAGCATGCCGGATTCATTCTGATAACAGGAGAAGTGGGATCCGGGAAAACGACTATTGTAAGGAATCTGTTAAAGAATCTGGACGGAAGGGTTACCCTTTCCAAGATATTCAACACCAAAGTTACCTCCGAACAGCTCATTGCCATGGTGAATGAGGATTTCGGTCTTGACGGCGCGGGCAAGGACAAGATCACCCTGCTTCGGGAGCTGACCGATTTTCTCATCGAGCAGCATGCCATGAACCGTTGGCCGACGCTCATCATCGACGAGGCGCAGAACCTGTCAGCCGATCTTCTGGAAGAAGTAAGGATGCTTTCCAATCTCGAAACCGACAAGAGCAAGCTGTTGCAGATTATCCTTGTCGGGCAACCGGAGTTGAGGAAAATGCTCGCCAGGCCCGAGCTTCGCCAGTTGCGACAACGGATAAGCATCTGCTGCCACATCATGCCCCTTACCCGGCAGGAGGCGGAGGAATATATCTTTCACCGACTGGAGGTTGCCGGGAATCGTGACGCGGTCAGCTTCGATGAAGAGAGTATCGATATCATTTTCGGATTCAGCAGGGGAATTCCAAGGCTTATCAACATCATCTGCGACTTTCTCATGCTCTCGGCATTCGCCGAGGAGACAAAGGTCATGACCAGGGAGCTGGTTCAGGAGGTGATAGGCGAGATCGAAGTGGAAAACGCCTTCTGGAACGACGTCGCTCAGGAAGATGCGATTTCCTCCGACAGTTCATCCCTGGCCGAGATAAACGAGCGTCTGGCGCGTCTCGAGGAGTTTGTCGGCAATTGCGGAATTTCGGAAAAGGAGAGGATGAACATTCATGACAGCATGGAGGTCATGGAGAACAATTTTTCCGCGTTCATATCCAAATCCCAGGCGGAATATGCCACTCTAGACAGGCGGGTCAAGGAGACATTGCGGAACCTGGAGGAACACAGATTGACGGCCCGGGAACGGGAGCGGCCTCCCCTGGAGGTGGTGAAAACGGATGTTCCGAAAAAGCGTCTTTGGGGGAGGATTTTCGGGTGACGGAACATGCCGGAGACAAGGAGTTCAGGGTACTTTTCATAACCCAGGATGATCCCTTTTATGTGAAGCTGTTTTTCGAGGAGTTTTTTTCCCACTATCAAAAGCTTGAAGAAATCGTAGGAGTCGTGATGGCGGCGCCTATGGCCAAGAAAAGCCCGTACCGTCTTGCCAGGCAGATGTATGATTTTTACGGACCTGCGGATTTTCTCCGGGTCGGCATGCGTTTCGCCGCGTACCGGGCTCTGGACGCTGTGAGCTGCCTTAATCCGGGCAACATCCCCTGCAGCATCAAGGGCCTTTGCGGCAAATACGGAATACCGGTTTTCAATGAGAGTCACATCAATTCGCCGGAATTTCTGGCCAAGGTGAGAGAGTTGGCGCCGGATCTCATCATCTCCGTTGCCGCGCCGGTCATCTTCAAGAAAGAGCTCATCGGCATACCCAGGCGCGGTTGCATCAATATCCACCACGGCATGCTTCCCCGCTACCGGGGAATGCTCCCCAATTTCTGGCAGATGTACCATGGCGAGGAACGGGCCGGTATCACGGTGCATGAACTCAACGAAAAGCTGGACGACGGGAGGATTATTCTTCAGGAAGACACGCCCATTGATCCGGAGGAGACCCTTGACAATCTTATCAGCAGAACGAAGCGCCTTGGCGCCCATCTGAT
>Ga0265295_1006040_pt1 | contig 14923 bp, 10 predicted proteins | sample Munlansysbiofilm_FD_192503 | JGI IMG/M metagenome (GOLD analysis project Ga0265295, IMG submission 192503) | Leachate microbial communities from a municipal landfill in Southern Ontario, Canada - Methane capture system biofilm | ecosystem: Engineered > Solid waste > Landfill > Unclassified ... | reverse complement strand
TCTGTTCTGCTTTGGCAGCAGTGAAATAGATCTGGCCTGATGCACCGCCTGGAGAGGCATTAAGTCCGCGGGTAAGTTCCTTAAGACCTTTGTCGCGAATACTTTTCGTGTCCAGGACAGGGGCGAAGAGCTTGCCGAACTCGCCGGAGGGAACGCGGCTTACTGCAGTCTCCTTGGAGATAAGGCCTTCATTGACCATATCGACCTGGGTTCGCAGCCAGCTGAATACTGTGCGCTTACCATTACGGGTCTGCAACATGTACAGTGTCCCTTCCTGGATGGTGAACTCAACGTCCTGCATGTCATGGTAGTGATTTTCGAGTTTTGAGCGGATATCGACCAACTGCTGATATACAGCAGGATTGACGTCCTTGAGTGTATCTATCGTTTTGGGTGTCCTGATTCCAGCAACTACGTCTTCACCTTGGGCGTTCATCAGATACTCACCATAGAACTTGTTCTCGCCGGTGGAAGGGTCACGGGTAAAGGCTACTCCGGTACCACTGGTATCACCCATGTTTCCGTATACCATACTCTGAATATTTACTGCGGTACCAAGAAGCCCGCGGATATCATTCATCTGTCGGTATTTTATTGCACGATCATTATTCCAGGAATGGAATACGGCATTGATTGACTTGAAAAGCTGGTCAATGGGGTCTGTGGGGAAAGATTCGCCTGTATGGCGCTTGTAAATTTTTTCGTAGCGACCGATCAAATCTTGAAGATCGGCACTATCAAGGTCAGTGTCCAATTCCACACCCTTGGTTTCCTTCATATCATGAAGGGCGCTTTCAAACTCATGGTGGGGCACACCCATGACGACATCACCGAACATCTGGATAAAACGGCGATAACTGTCCCAGGCAAAACGTGGATTTTTAGTTTTTTCTATAAGAGCCTGTACAGAAGTGGGGGTAAGACCGAGGTTAAGGATCGTATCCATCATACCCGGCATGGATGAAGCGGCCCCGCTACGAACTGATACAAGCAAGGGATTCTTTCCGTCCCCAAGTTTGGCACCCATTTCTTTCTCTAGTTTGGCTAGGTTCTCAAGTACCTCTTCTCTCATCCCTTCAGGATATGTTTCTTTGTTTGCACTGTAATAAGCGCACGCTTCGGTACTGATTGTAAAGCCCGGAGGTACAGGAAGTCCGATGCTGGTCATCTCTGCAAGGTTAGCACCCTTGCCTCCGAGAATCTCCTTCATCTGGGAAGTTCCATCTACTTCTCCGGAGCCAAAAAAATAGACATACTTGGGTTTCTTCTTTGCCATGATTGACTCCTCTTTTTTTATTCTTCTTATTAACGTTGAAATCGTAGCTGTTAGAAAGGGAAGTGTCAATGAAAATATGGTCATAAACAGCTATTTTGATATTCCAATTGCTTATTTGATAAATATTTAACTATTTTAATATTGAAACAATATTTCATTTTCAGCAGAGTTCAGGCTGTTGTAAATCATCCCTTTTACACAAATAAGGCTATATGTAATTTGAACCCTGTATTATACAGATAACGAAGATTATTCCTTTAAGAAGAGAGGTATATCACAATTGTATACAGATTTTTTGAATAGTAAATACAAAGCATCAAACAAAATGCCTTTCCATTTCCATATTAATCAGCGAAAAGATGGATTTAAGCAATTATCCCGTTGTCATTGGGTACTCTAGTGGGAAAAAATGAGAATATTCACATCTTGCCAAAAAGATGATCTATAAAAAATCAGATAGTTTTTACCTAAAGGAAGGCCGGACAACTTTATGTTGACCGGCCTCTTTTTCTATATTAATCACACCACAATGGGGTGCTGGTTACGCTATATAGCTCTGAAGGATCTTACTCTTCTGAGGTGCTCTCAATCTTTCAAGGGCTTTCTTTTCAATCTGACGGATTCTCTCCTTGGTTAGGTTGTAGATCTCTCCTATCTCCTTGAGAGACATGGGAATCTTTCCGACCAGGCCGAACCTCAGCTCAATAATCTCTCTCTCCCTATCACTTAGGGTGGAGAGCACCGTGTTGATGTCATCCTTCAAGGCTACGTCCAGCAGAAAATCCTCTGGGGACTGTGCATCATCTTCAATGAAGTCTCCGATGCTGCTGCTACCCGCTTCACTGAATACCGGGGCATCCAGGCTGACCAACTCACGGCTGATGCTCAAGAGGTTGTTCACATGATCAGGATCAAATCCTGTAAGAGTGCCGATGTCCTCTGCACTAGGATCTTCGGTGCTGTTGTCGTTCATAAGTGAACGTTGGGCCTTCTGGATCTGAAAAAGCTCGTTGGTCCTGTTCAGAGGGAGGCGAACTGCCCTACTCTTCTCATTGATAGCTTTCATCACGGACTGTCTGATCCACCAAACAGCATAACTGATGAAGTGGTATCCCTTATCCGGATCGAATTTCTCAAGGGCGGTCATCAGACCGATGTTCCCCTCATTAATGAGGTCGATAAGCGGCAGGCCCTGGTTCTGATATTTCTTGGCAACATTAACAACAAAACGGAGATTGGCTTCAATCATCTTTTTACGAGCCAACTCATCGCCTTCAACAACACGTCTTGTAAGATCAAGCTCCTCTTCTCTGGTGAGCAAGGGGATTCTGCTTATGTCCTTCAAATAAAGGGTAAGGATGTTTGCATCGTCATAGGACATGGTATCTTTTTTATTATTTAACATTGTATTTGAGTTTTTCATTAGCAATTGCCTCCAATTGGATATACAAAGGTAACTGCATATAACGTGCCAACTCGTAATTCTATTTTTTTAATTTGTTATATAGAAAGATATTATAATTTTAGATTTTATCTAATTATAGATTATTCGTTCAAAAAGTCCTTTTTTGCCAGCAAATAAGATCATTTTAGTATCAAAACGACACACAAGAAATAATATGATCAAATATAGGGACAATATGACCCTACCAGTTTGCTATCCTTTATCCGTTGGCACAATCCGACTCATCTTCTTCGACACACCAGGGAAAATCAAGCTCCAAGGAAGCAAACCAAGCTGCAAGATTTTCCGAGTGGAAAGGCAGTTCGCTCTCAGCCAGGGCAACTCTGATGGATTCGTACTCATCCTTCAAGAAATCATGAATCATATCCCCTTCACAGAGAGAGCAACTGATTCTCTTCTTGCCCATCAGATAGATGGCGAACTGTCGCCTGAAGAAATCAAGCCAATCCTTGTCAGAGGAATGCATCGCATTTCCTCTGATGAGGAACGCATCGGTATAACAGCCAAGGGAACTGACAAGATTCTTAGAACGTGCAAACAGATATGCCATCTCATAGAAATACTGCCAGAGCTCCTCTAGCGTTGGGTTCTCAGGTAGGAATTTGGGAGCTGTTGGTTTCATAAGCTCTTTGTTGTCTCTTTTAGCACTGTCCATAAGTAAGATGCCTCGTTCATCCGTCTCAAATATAGTAACGAGTTAGCGTATAGGCAAGTGCCTAGAAACAGGATATTGCGCACTGTGCATAGTTTGCGCAGTCATACTGAAATCCTTCTCAAAGGAAGGTGTAAAAAGCAAATAAAACCATGAAATGGGTAATCGTATAAAACACCTTGCCTCTAGGGTTGTTATTCACTATATTATCACAGGCGAAGGTAATGTTTCGCAAACATAAAGCTATCTATTTGTTTGGAGGAAGATACACATGAAAATCAAGCCATTGGCAGACCGGGTATTAGTGAAGATCGAAGAGGTGCAAGAGAAGACCGCCAGCGGGATTTACATTCCTCAGACTGCACAGGAAAAGACACAGATCGGAAGCGTTGTTGCAGTAGGTGAAGGAACTGACAAAGTTAAGATGACCGTCAAAGTCGGTGACAAGGTCATGCACGACAAGTATTCCGGAACTTCAGTCAAGGCTGATGGTGAGGAGTTTCTTATCCTCAACATGAAGGACGTCTTGGCTATTATTGAGTAGCATCTTTTCTTTGAAACCCAAAAAGGTGGTGTTGGTTCGAACCAACACCACCTTTTTTGTGTACATCCCATAGCTACACGTTTTTTTCGTATTCTTTACAAAAGATACAGATAGTAGATATCAGTCTGCATACAGGAAGTTCTCTATCTTGTCACAAACTGTGGAAGTCTCTGTCTCAGGATGGAAACTCTCAGGTAGGGAGCGCATCATGAACACGCCGTAGTTCTTCGTTACCACACGGCTGTCCAAGATCAGGACAACTCCCCTATCACCGGTATTGCGCATCAGACGCCCAAATCCCTGTTTCAGCTTCATGGTAGCTTCCTTGAGGGCCAGATGGTAGAAGCCGCTGCTACCGCTGTTGTCCAAGGCATCACATCGTGCCTTGAAGACAGGGTCGGTAGGGACACTGAAAGGGAGCTTGACGATGATGACCATTCTCAGGGTATCTCCTGGGGCGTCCACCCCTTCCCAGAAGGAGGATGTGGCGAACAGTGTGCTGTTCTCATCTTCTATGAAGCGATTGAGCAGGGAGTAGCGGTCCATATCACGCTGACAGAAGAGAGCCAACTTCTCTTCAGCGAAACGGGGCTTCAGCCGTTCGCTCACCTTTTGTAACATTGCATACGAAGTGAACAGGACCAGGGCCCCTCCCCCTGAGGAGAGGACTGCAGAGAATACGGTCTCACACATGTAGGATACGTACTCTTCCTCATTATCCTTGGTAAGCAGGGGCGCATCGCTGGGAGTCAGCAGCATCAGCCTGTTCTGATAGTCAAAAGGTGAAGAGAAGGTAGCCCTTTGGTAGGGTCTTTCCTCATCGTAGGGAAGCCCTACCCGACCTCCCCAGAAGGCGAAGTCGTCATTCAAATCCAGGGTAGCTGAAGTGCATACCACTGTGGCAAGCTTCTTGAACAGTGCTTCGACCAGAATAGGAGCGATCGACAAGGGCGTGATGCAGACCTCAACCGATCGGGTGTTCCGGTAAGACTCCGCATTGAACCAGTGCACCTCATCTCCCCATAGGGGGAAATTGCAAAACTGTGAAAGCACCTCGCTCATCTGGGCTATCCTTGTACCACGCACCATAAGCTCATTCACCTTGGTGGCATACTCCTCAGGGGCTTTCTGGTGTTCTATGAAGTACCCTATCTTAGCAGCTAGCCGCCCGCTGGCCTGAGAGACCTTGGTTGCCTGGTCGACAAACTCTGCAAGCCTGTGCTGATGTTCGGCTCTTATCAGGACAGGCTGGAAATTATTCTTTTGGAATACAGCCATCAGGTACTGGTCCAGGGTGCCGACCTCTCCGCTCAGCAGATGAATGTCATCGCGTATGCGATCAAACAGCTCGGGTTCGGGGGAGAACTCACCCAATTGGTCGAGCAGGGACTTGGCGGCAAACCTGCCCGAACGCTGGATCCAGGATATCTGACGCAACATCTCCTTGGAGGTGTACTCTGCAGTAAAGAAACTTGAGGCATTCTGTTCGATATTATGCGCCTCATCAATTATGAGACGAGTATAGGAAGGAAGTACAGCCTCCTCATCAAAACCGATGTCGCTCTCAAGTCGGCTGCGGGCATCTGTAAACAGGAGATGGTGATTGCTGATGATTATCTTAGCTTCCTTGATCTTCTGTTTGGCCTTGAAAAAGAAGCACTCTTTGAAATACTCACACTTATGGGAGTTGCAAAGATCCCCGTCACAGAGGACCTCCCCCCAGAGCTCGCCGAGTCTTCCGGGGTAATCACTACGCAGGCCTGTCTCCGTCTTCATCGCCCACTCATTGAGCTGGTAGAGCTCACTCTGGGGATCCTGGGCGAGCAGGGATGCGTTATTGCGCACCTCGATGAACCGCTGCAGGCAGAGGTAATTCCCCCTCCCGACCGCTAAGGCAGTCTTGCAGGAGAGGTTCAGTATCCTGAAAAGCATCGGAATGTCTTTCTCGTACAATTGCTTCTGCAAGTTGATGGTGGAAGTGGCGATGACCGTCCTCTCATCGGGTTCCTGCATGGCGTGGTATAGGGCTGGCACCAAGTAGGCAAAAGATTTTCCTATTCCGGTACCTGCCTCTATGGCTGCTATGGCGTGCGAATCGTAACAGTCACGCACCAGGTCGGCCATCAGAAGCTGGCCTTCACGGTATTCGTATGTGGAGAAGCGCTTCTCCAGGCTTCCCCCCTTGTCAAAAATCTGATAAATGTCATTCTTGGTCAATTTGATATTCCTGTAGTTTCCTGTGCAGTGTCTTTCGTCCGATGCCAAGAATCTCAGCAGCCTTGGTCTTGTTGCCTCCGCTCATGACCAGGGTGGACATTATAAGCTGCTTCTCAGCCTCGGCAAGGGTGATGCCCACGTCAAGGGAGAGCTGTGCGGAGTTGTCTGCAAGCCTGATTGCAGGGGGAAGGTCATCAGCCTCTATTACTGAAGAGCGGGAGAGCACAACAGCGCTCTCTATGGAGTTGCGAAGTTCACGTATGTTACCTGGCCATTCATAGGAGAGCAAGGCCTTCTTGGCCCCATTGGAGAATCCTTCGATCTTCTTGTCATTCTCCTGATTGAACTGGGTCAGGAAAGTGGTCATCAGCAAGGGTATGTCGTCCTTTCTCTCACGCAAGGGAGGTACATCGAAATGCACGACATTGAGCCTGTAGTATAGATCCTCACGGAAATTACCCTTCTCTATCTCCTTGAGCAGGTCTCGGTTGGTTGCACAGACTACGCGAACATCGACTGTTATGGATTTTTCCCCCCCGACCCGTTCAAACTCCTTCTCCTGCAGCACCCGAAGCAGCTTTACCTGGGTGGCGGCGTCAATCTCCCCGATCTCATCAAGGAAAATTGTCCCCCCGTCTGCAAGTTCGAAGCGTCCCTTCTTCTGGGAGACAGCTCCTGTAAAGGAGCCTTTCTCATGACCGAAGAGCTCGCTTTCCAGCAAGGATGCGGAGAGGGCTGCACAATGGACCTTGATGAAAGGACCCTTTGAGCGGTTACTCAGTTCATGGATGGCATCTGCCACCAGTTCCTTGCCAACCCCGCTTTCACCGGTAATGAGAACCGAAGCGCGTGTTGGGGCTACCTGGGCCACAGTCTCCATCAAAGAGACCATCTTCTGGCTCTTACCCACAATACGATCATAGCGGTTGCGTGCCTTAAGGGTTGCAACCTCAGCCTTCAGCCTTTCATGTTCGGCATAGAGGTCGGTCGTTGAGAGCGCCTTCTTTACCACCAGGGAGAGGCGATCGAGTTCTACGGGCTTGGTAAAGAAGTCTATCGCTCCCTTACGCATCGCATCGACTGCCGTCTCGATGGTCCCGTGACCGGTGAGTATTATGACCGGCAATCTGGGATAGGCCGAATTGATCTTCTGCAGAAGCTGTTCTCCACTCAGGTTGGGCATCCTCAAGTCGGTAATGACGAGGTCCACATCCTTCTTGCCCATAAGGCTCCAGGCTTCAGCGCCATCTTCAGCTGTGAGGGTTTCATACCCTTCCAGCTCCATAGCCATGGCGAGGCCGTTTCTGATATTTTTCTCATCATCGACGATGAGGATACTACGTTTCATAAGAACCCTCCTTATCAGGCTCGACCAGGCTGAGGCGCTCACTCTTGGGAATGGGGAATGAGAGGGTGAAAGTAGAACCTTCGCCCAGCTTGCTCTCCACAGTGATGTCACCACGGTGTTCCTTCATGATCTTATATACTACGGTGAGGCCCAGGCCGGTACCGGTTGCCTTATTGGTATAATAGGGCTCAAATATCTTCTGCACCATCTCCTCATCCATACCGACGCCGGTGTCCTGCACGCTGATCAGCACATCATTTCCATCAGGACGCGCAAACAAGGTCATCCTTCCCCCCTGTTCCATGGCGTTCATGGCGTTCTTTATGAGATTGAGCAAGACCTGTTTGACCAGATTCTCATCAAACTCCAGCCTCGGAAGCGATGTGGAGCAGTTGCAGGTGAGTGTCACCCTATTCTCAGCAAGCTCAGGCTCAACAAAGGCGATGACCTCGTTAAGGGTCTTCATTATGGAACCCAGGCGGAGGCGGGTATCCAGGGGCCGCACTGCAAAGAGGAAATCCACAACAATGCTATTGAGACGGGTAATCTCTTCCTCCAACACATCAATATAGCGCTGCGCATCGTCAAAGGTTAGCGTTTCCTTGCGCGTAAAAGCCTTTTTCAAAAGCTGCAGATGAATCCCCATCGCAGCCAAGGGGTTCTTGATCTCATGTGCGACACCCGCAGCCATCGTTGTCATCGATGCCAGATTCTCCGAACGCCTCATCCTAGCCTCATTGGCATTATGTTCGGTCACATCACTGAACATCAGCACATAACTTGAGAGGTCATCCTTATCCTGCATCTTATATGTGTAGACAGTCACAGCAATGGTCTGCACCCTGTTTCCCCGTTGGAAGGTGAACTCATTGTCCAGGTCATCCGCCCTGTTGTAGACAGAAAGGACGATATAGCGCAGCACATGCTTGTCCTCTATCACCTTGGAGAGCGGATAGCCTTCGTAGGAGCGGAGCCTGAGCATGGGGATCAGGTTCGGGCAGTGTGTATTCGCATAGTTTATCGTTAGGTTCGCATCAGTGAGGATCACCCCATCCTCAATGGTATCAAGGACATTCTCCAGCATCTCCAGTTCTCTGGACTGGCTTTGGAGGATATCGACTATCTGTTCGGTATCTAGCTGGTCTATCTTCTTGATCGCCCGTTTGACAAAATTCTTCATGCTACCTCCATAAGCTTAAGATAGAGGGCTTCGAACATAAGGCGCTTGTTCTGATTATATAGGGTCGCACTGCTGTAACTGCTTGAAATCAGGGATGAAAGGGCCTTTGCCCGTTGCCAGGAGAGCTCCCCCCGTGCCAGCAGGTCACCCAGGCAGGAGAGCAGTCTCTTAAGAACATACTCATAACTGCCTTGGGCATCAATGAAAGAGAGCAGCTCATTGAACTGTTCCTCTTTGAGGTAGGAGTGGTTGGCTATGGAGGTAAGCAAAACTTCCACTATTTCAGCATGGCGGGCAAGATCGAGCCCTCCCCCTTGCAGGAAGAAGGATTCAAGGTTTTCAAAGCGTTCCTCGCCGAGGAAGAAGGGCGTTAGCAGGCTGTTGACCTCCCCTTCCTTGAGTGGGGGGAAGCTGTACTTTCGCACGCGTGAGAGTATCGTCTGCATGATCCTGTTGGGGTATTCGGAGATGAGAAAGAAATAGACATCCTTAGGAGGCTCCTCAAGCAATTTCAACAGGCTGTTGCGAGCTGAAGCTCCAGTCTGTTCCAACCCTTCAATGATGATGAAAATCTTCTGATCTCCCATGCTGGTGCGGTTCACCCACTCCTCCAGGGAGCGGACCTGGTTGATCGATATGGTGGTATTCTTTCTTGAAGCTGCCAGAAGCGGCTTCAGGGCGGAACGAAGACCCTGGACAAGGCTTTTTGCCCTTTTATCCGTAATGTCCCCATCCTCTTGGGCCAGTTCCATCAGCAGGTCACTTACCCCCGAAGCACTATCATAGTTAGTGCTCTGGGCAGCGCTCTGGGTGTCCCCTAACAGGGATGCATGGTACTGCAGCAGCAGGATGCGCACGCTGCGCAGCAGAAAGAGCCTGGAGAAATCATTCTTGAGACGCAGGAAACTGCTCAATGCTGTCTCGATGACGCTTGTATGGTCACGATGGCTGACTATGATGAGATTCTGCATCGTCAGGGTTTCGAATTTCCTGCAGCTGGAACAGCGACAAAGCTGTTCGCCTCCCTCCCTACAGGAAAGGGCGCGCGCTGTCTCAATGGCTGCGGTCATCCTGAGGGAGTACCGACTGCCCCCAAACAGGTTCACCTGGGTAAATGTCTTGCTTTGTATCTGGTAGGAGAGCTGTGTCGCTATATCCTTTTGGCTTTTGGCTAATTCATCAAACATGGGCAGCATTCACCGTCAGAGTAAACCAATTCACCGTCTCAGGAACCAGAGGCCTGACCAGGCGCAGGACAAACTGGCTCCTGTCCAAAACAGAAGAGAGGTCAAAGGCTGTCTGCAGCTCCAGGACATATAGGATGAAGGCGGAAAATACCAGGACCTCTACAACACCCCATATGAAACCCAACAGGCTGTTAATAGCCCTGAGTCCGGTTACATTCAAAGCGGTGTCGAGCAGGTTGCCTATCACCCTCATCAGGATATACCCTGCAAGGAAGAGCAGGACGAAGGATATGAGGCTTGAAAGGAACATAGACAGGCTGAAGGCCGCCAACAGGACCTCTGCAAGCATCTTGGTAAACATCAGGGAGAGAAAGAACCCCACGATGAAACCCGCCCTATGGGAGAAGGAGTCGGCAAAGCCGGTTATCGTGTCGGCAATCCCACCGACGATGGCCAAACAGAACACGATGATATCCAGCGAGTTGAAATATACTGATCCGATTGTCATTCCCCAATCCATGTCTATGCTCCTTGTAGTATGAGGGAGGCGATCATTTCAGCGCTCCCTGTCACAGCCAGTCTTTTTGCATTCAAGGATAGGATACCCCTTTTTTCAGGATTCTCCAACAGGTCCCCTACTTCCTTCATGAAGTTCTCCTTGGTCACTTCCCCAAGCATCGCCCTTGCCCCTCCCTCCTGAACAAGACGCTTTGCATTTGCAACCTGGTCCCCCCTGCTACTCTCCATGGAGAGCGGGATTATCAGCGAAGCGCAGCCGAAAACCAGAAGCTCCGATATGGTGCCGGCTCCACCCCGACTGACCACCAGAGCACTTTTTCTGTAAAGTGTGCCCAGCTCCGGGCCTAGAAGGGGGACTGGGAAGTAGTTTTCCATTTCGATGTCCTGGTAATCGTTCTCACCACACTGGTGTATGACGAAAGCCAGGGAACAAAGAAGCGGCAAGTTCTCCCTTACCAGGGTATTTATCTGCCTTGACCCCTGGCTTCCCCCAAGGACAAGCAGCAAGGGGATGTCGCCGGGAATATTGAAATGAGTGATGTCCCGGTCTGAGGACAGCTCCTTTCGGATCGGGTTTCCACTGACCACCACCTTGGCTGGATTCAGGGAGCCTTCACTTCCTGCAAAGGGGATGCAGACAACCGATGCGCATACGCTGTTCAGACGTGTCGCAAGGCCTGGGGTAGCATCACTTTCGTGGGTTATCACCCGTATCCCGAGTAATTTTGCGGCAAATACCGGTGGTACCGATACGTAGCCCCCCTTGGAAAAGAGCACATCCGGTCTCTTTTTGCGTAGGAGGGATAGGGCTTGGAAAAATGCCGCGATGAGGCGGAAGATGTCGGAAAAGTTTTCCCAAGACCAGTAGCGTCGCAGCTTACCGCTCTGGATCGGGTAAAAGGGAATCCCTGCCCGTCTGACAGCTTCCCTCTCCCCTTCGTTGTCCCTCCCTATCCAGAGGGCTGAATAGCCCTCTGTCTCAAGAAGAACGTCGTGTACGGCAAGGGCCGGATAGATGTGTCCGAGGGTCCCTCCCCCAGTAAAACAGACCAACATGAGCTGAGTATATCATGCGTGATGGACCTAGCATAGCTATTCCGTATCATTATGATACACAGCGGGTATATTTGGCTCACAATTTAAGTGAACCTATGCTTTTCTCTGACCCCTGTTATGGGTATACTTGTGAGGGACATGTCAAGGCATGCCTAATACCGCAGAAGAGAGTCATCATGGGAACGTCAATATTTACCAAGTTGTTCGGAACTAAACAAGATAAGGACCTGCGTACGCTCATGCCGGTCGTGGAAGCTGTCAACAAAGAGGACGCTTGGGCAAGAGCCCTCAAGGATGAGGAGTTCCCCATCCAGACCGAACTGTTCAGGAAACAGGTCAAAGAGGGAGCGTCACTTGATTCCCTGCTCCCCAAAGCGTTTGCCCTGGTCAGGGAAGCCGCAAGCCGTGTTATCGGAGAGAGGCACTATGATGTCCAGGTCATGGGAGCTGCCGTCCTGCATCGGGGACAGATCCTGGAAATGAAGACCGGTGAGGGAAAGACCCTCAGCTGCGTACCTTCGGCCTACCTCAACTCCCTTGAGCAACAGGGCGTACACATAGTTACCGTCAACGACTACCTGGCCCGTCGTGACTCTGAGTGGATGGGCCCGATCTATGAATTTCTCGGCCTCACAGTAGGAGTCATACTCTCTGACATGGACAATGAGGCCAAGCGCCTTGCCTACAATGCTGACATCACGTATGGAACCAACAACGAATTCGGATTCGACTATCTGCGCGACAATATGAAATGGTCGGCTGAGGAGAAGATCCAGCCCAAGCACCACTACTGTATCATTGACGAGATAGACTCCATCCTGATCGATGAGGCCAGAACCCCGCTTATCATCAGCGGCCAGAGTGAGGATGATTCAGCCCAAGTCCTGGGGGCCGAGAAGATAGCCTCCTTCCTGGTTGAGTGCGAGAAGGATCCAGCTACCAATGACTACTACGAACAGGATCCCCTAGCCCGATTTGACCGCGGTGCCCAACCATTTGAGGAGAAGGGTGACTACAAGCTGGACGAAAAGCAGAAAAAGGTTTCCTTCACCAACCAGGGCATGAACCATATTGAGGAGCTTCTCAACAAGCACAAGGTCATCACCGGCAGCATCTATGATGATGACAACTTTGAATATGTGCATTATGTGACCCAGGCTGTGAGGGCCCTGAAGCTTTATGCCCATGATGTGGACTACGTGGTAGTTGACGGCCAAGTGCAGATAGTCGACGAGTTCACCGGACGCATCCTCCATGGCCGACGCTATGGGGACGGCCTCCATCAGGCTATCGAGGCTAAGGAGAAGATCAAGATCATGGGCCAGAACAAGACTCTGGCCACAATCACCTACCAGAACTTCTTCAGAATGTACGACAAGATCAGCGGCATGACCGGTACTGCCGATACTGAGGCTCCCGAATTCCTGAAGATATATGGTCTTGATGTTGTGGTCATCCCCACCAACAAGCCTATCGTCAGGAAGGACCATCCGGATCTGGTCTACTTTAACGAACAGTTCAAGATTCAGGCCATCTGTGAAGAGATAGCCCGCGTCCACAAGACCGGACAACCCATACTGGTTGGTACCATATCGATTGAAAAGAGTGAGATGCTCTCCCTCCTGCTCAAGAGGATGGGCATTCCCCATGAAGTGCTCAATGCCAAGAACCATCTCCGGGAGGCGATGATCATTGAAGAGGCAGGGGCAAAGGGCGCGGTCACTATCGCCACCAACATGGCAGGCCGCGGAACCGATATCAAGCTGGGCGGCAGCCTTGATGCCAGGGCCCGTAGGATCTGTGGCACCGATGCGAGCCCTGAAGAGTTTGCCGAAGCCTTGCAGAAGGTCACTCCCGCGTGGAGAAAGGACTATGAAGAGGTCAAAAGCCTTGGTGGTCTCTATATCATGGGAACCGAACGTCACGAATCCAGGCGTATCGACAACCAGCTGCGCGGACGCTCCGGACGTCAGGGCGACCCCGGAACCAGTCGCTTCTATGTCTCCCTCGATGACTCGCTGATGCGTCTATTCGCTTCTGAAAATATCAGGGGAATCCTAGGAAAGATAGGGATGCAGGATGGGATGCCCATCGAGCATCGCATGCTTTCAAATGCTATCGAGAAGGCACAAAGGCGTGTTGAGGACAGAAACTTTGAAATACGGAAGCATCTGCTTGATTATGATGATGTGCTTAACGAACAGAGAAACTACCTCTATGACGAGCGTGACACCATCCTGAGTGAGGAGAACCTCCTTGAAAGGGTGCGTGCCAGCTGTCATGAGATAGCCCTTGAAATTGTTGATTCAGTGCCTAAGGACATCAAGGAAAAGGATATGGTACTGAAGATCCTTGAGGATGTGCAGGCGGAGTTCCACCTTACCATCACTCCCCTTGAGAGCGGAGCAACCAGGGAGGAGTACAAGGCACATCTGAAGAAGAGCATCGATGAGGAGATAGATGCAAAGGTAGGGCAAACTGGAGAAAAGCCGTTCAACGACTTCCTCCGTTTCAACTACCTCCGCCAGATCGACATCCGCTGGCAGGACCACCTCATGGCACTCGAAGATCTCAGGGATGCTGTGGGACTGCGCTCCTATGCTCAGAAAAACCCCCTGGTAGAGTACAAGGTCGAAGGCTTTGAGATATTCACCGAAATGCTCGACGGTATCAAGCGCTTTTTGGCCAATACCCTTGTCAGAGTGCAGATATCGCAGGCAGAGGACAAGTACAGGAAGAAGAGTTCTGCTCACAGGACTGTGGAATCCCACGGAGCCCAAGGGGCATTTGCCAATGCTGCAGAGCAGGGAAGAAAAGTCCAGGGCGGTGGTGATGTCACTCCGGTAACAGTCAGGCGGACCTCCCCCAAGGTGGGACGCAACGAGCCCTGCCCTTGCGGAAGCGGCAAGAAGTACAAGCACTGTCATGGCAGGAATGTATAGCACAAGGTGACAGCCCTTTAGAGTATGAGCACAAATAAAATGCGCCAAGACAGATTTGTAAAAATTCTGACTTGGCCATTTTTACTACTGAGAAAGCCCTTATGCTTTTAAGGTCTCACCGGTGGACATTCCAAGAAGGGAGATATTCAAACAGGAAACACTGCTCGTATTATTGGTGGGTCCTCATCTCTAGGGAGTCACGGTCCAAGATGGTGATCTCCCGCCCCTTGCCCAGTTCAATGACACCCTCTTCTTCCAATATCTTCAACCTGCGGCTCAGGGTCTCCTGGTTCATTGCGAGGAGCGAGGCGATGGTGCCCTTTGCAACAGGCAGGTAAATCGTATCCTTTTGGCTCTTCTGAGCCAAATCAAGCAGATAGCCGGCCAAACGTTCTTCGGCTGTTCCCTTGACCACGCTATGCAGGTTGGCATCACTTTGCGAGAGCCTTCGGCTAAGTTCCTGGGTAATCTTCAAGGCGATGAGAGGGTATGTGACCAGAAAGGAACGCATCGCTTCACCGTCGATCATGCACAGCG
>Ga0265295_1006039_pt1 | contig 14926 bp, 15 predicted proteins | sample Munlansysbiofilm_FD_192503 | JGI IMG/M metagenome (GOLD analysis project Ga0265295, IMG submission 192503) | Leachate microbial communities from a municipal landfill in Southern Ontario, Canada - Methane capture system biofilm | ecosystem: Engineered > Solid waste > Landfill > Unclassified ... | reverse complement strand
ACAAGATCGATTGGATCGTCTCTACCGCATCCGTGAAACTGTTTTGAGTCTGATGGATGAGAATACACGCAAAACGATCACGGATGAATTCTTAGCCAAGGCCATCAATCAATGGATTTATTGGAATGAAAGAGGAGATCGTGAAGGTTTCATGCAGTATCTTCGTGATATGGGGTATCTGAAGGAACCTTTGGTCATCAATCCAAAGTTAGATGGTTATTGGCAGTTGACGGGAACGAACGTTTTAAATGCCAGTTTCAATGAGAATCGAGGTGGATCGGTCGCTTCTGGAAGTGCGACCTTTACAGGGGAGGCACCCAATGTGGGTGATTCATTCTCAGCGTCGATGACCTGGAATGCGCCGGGGTCGAAGTATCATGCCGGGGATCCAATTGAAATCCAGTTGAATGCAAGCATCACGGGTTATGTCTGGAATGGTAAGAATGATGGTTATTTGCATATGGGTTTGAATTACATGAATGCACAGATCTCAGCACGTATTGATATACCGGGCATTGCGCATGGATATGGAACGGGAGGGTCGATCACCTTCAAGAATGAAGATGGGGATTACCTGGCCAGTGTAAAAACAGATTATGGTAAGATTGCGGTGAATCAAATGAGTTTGGACACCAAGGCATCGTTCAGTGCGGGTTCTAAAGCAGGGGATAAGCGCTCAATTTATGTCAGTACCACTGGGGGTAGTGTTGAATATGTGTATACTTGGAATGAGTAGGAGACTTGCTTTGATTTGAGGATTTTATGGAAGATTACAAGGGGCGCTCAATTGTTGAGTCCCCCTTTTTCCGTGAGGTCATTTGACGGTGTGGCCTGTGGATGGTATCATTCATACGAGATTAAATCATGAAAGGGAAGCTAAAACCCCAATGGAAGTAGACAGTAGCAGCGACGAGACAGGTCGAACAGTAAACAAAAAAACATGATCATAACCAAGCCATGAGTCTTTACATGTGTTGGATAAATCAATTAAGACTTTAGAACGGAACTTCTATTTACTTGTATAATTAAAGGAGAACCGTATCAATATGGATAATGAAACTATTTTACTGATCATCATTTTAACAGGGCTGATTTTAATGTCTGCTTTCTTTTCTGCGACAGAGACAGCTTTTTCAACACTCAATAAGATTCGATTAAAGACCATGGTCTCGAATGGCAATAAAAAAGCAAAACATGTACTCGAACTTGCGGAAGACTATGACAAGTTGCTTTCAACGATCCTTATCGGCAATAACATCGTCAATATCGGGGCAGCTTCACTGGCAACCTTGATTTTCGTTCAATATTATGACGAAGCAGGCGTCACCATTTCCACGATTGTGATGACCATCTTGGTGCTCATCTTTGGTGAGATTTCGCCAAAGAATTTAGCCAAGGAAGCACCGGAAAGTTTTGCCATGTTTGCGACTCCGTTTGTGAAATTGCTTACCTATCTCTTTGCGCCTTTGAATCTCTTTTTTGCGCTTTGGAAGAAGATGCTTTCAAAACTGGTTAAAACTAAAAATACCCGTGGCATCACGGAAGAAGAATTGATCACGATGGTTGAAGAAGCCACATCGGATGGAGAAATTGAGCAACACGAAGGGGATTTGATTCGCAATGCGATCGAGTTCAATGACTTGGATGTATCGGATGTCTTGACGCCAAGAATGGAATTGGTGGCGGTTTCGGAAGAGGATTCGGTTGAGCTGATCCACCAACTGTTTACCGAGAGTGGCTATTCACGTCTACCGGTTTATCGCAATTCAATCGATACGATCATTGGTGTGATCCATCTCAAGGATTTCTTCTTACGGAAGTCAAACAATCCGAAACAGTTCATCAAGCCGGTCTATCACACAACGGATTCGGTTAAGATATCCAAACTTCTCCACCAACTTCAGGAACAGAAAAGTCACCTTGCGGTGGTTTCAGATGAATATGGTGGGACCGTAGGCATCGTGACCTTGGAAGACATTGTGGAAGAACTTGTGGGTGAGATTTGGGATGAACATGATGAAGTCATCATGGACATTGAAGAAGTGGAAAGCAATGTCTACTTAGTCTTTGGTCGAGCGAGTTTGGATAAGCTCTTTAGAACGGTGGATGTGAATTATGAGACGGATATTGCGACGGTCAATGGTTGGGTGACCCGTCAATTGGGTCATTGGCCACAAAAAGGGGATCGTTTCTACTTTCAGAATCTCGAGGTTGAAGTATGTTTAGTTGAAGCGCTTAAGGCGATTCAAGTTCGTGTCACGGTTCTGCAATTTGATGAGGATGGAAGTTCAGGTGAATAGTAATCATAAAACAAGGCCGTTCATGAATTGAACCGCCTTGTTTAACGTTTGGGATTAAAGTAGATGGGAATCTTTCTAGAATTCCGTCGCACCATGTACACAAGGTAGACAACGACGAATATCACTGCGAACAAGACATGAAGCCAGTTGTTTAGAATCAAACCACGAATGCCATAACTCAAGAAGTGAACCAAGAGGAACTGGAAGGCCATGAAGCCCATCTTCAAAGGATGCTTAGGATAGAAGAAGACCATATAGACAAGCATCGCGATGAATTCAAGATTGATCCAGAGGTCCCAATATTGTTTATTTTCAAAGTAAATGACACTCGAATAAAGAATCATCGTTAAGGTAATGGTATAAAAGAGATAGAGTAGTTTCTTATTTTTTAACATAGCAATAGTATGCCATATTCTCCTTGAATGTGCTAGAATAAACCCATCAAAAGGGACAGATGATGAAAAATAAGTTCAATCTTCAAGATATATCATTTCTTTATACCATTGCCATATTTGGCTTGAGCATGGTTCATATTGGTTTTGCCTTGTTGGGCTTGGGCTGTTATGTGGGCGCTGTGGGTTTCTACCTTGTGAACAAGGATAAGACCTGGTGTACGAAGATCTGTCCTCGGGCAAGTTTTCTTAATAAAACCTTAAGTAAGATTAGTTTACACAAGAAGCTTCCAAAGAACTTAACGCATCAAAAAGTAAAGTCGTTCTTCGTTTGGTATATGAGTCTCAATTTCTTCTTAGCGAGTATGTCAACGATCATGGTGGCGTTGGGTAGGATGGAGGGCTTGCTTCATGTACGCTTGTTCATGGCGTTTCAAGCTCCTTTTACTTTACCGCAATTTCTGAGTTTTCAATTACCAGAGTTCTTAACGCATTTTAGTTATCGCATCTATTCGATGACCTTGTCTTCGACTTTGATTGGTTTGGCTCTGGGTGTTCTCTATGCACCACGTACTTGGTGTGCGGTCTGTCCAGTGAATACCTTATCGGTGGTAAAAAAACATGCGGCATCTTGATCTGTTTGAAGGAATTGCGGAGCCTTATGCTTGGTTCTATGGGTTTCAACGCAAGCACTATAAACGTGTGATTGAAGCCATGGCTTTAAAACCGCATTCCAAAATATTGGATTTAGGGGCTGGGACAGGTGCGATGGCTTCACTTTTGAGTGTTGATCATGATGTATTGGCCGTGGATGGAAGCAAGGCGATGGTTCGTGTCATGCGTCGCTTAAATCCTGATATGCGTGTGGATCAATTGGATATTACGCAAGAGCTCCCGTTTGAAGATAAACAGTTTGATGTCGTATTGACTAGTTTTGTCTTGCATGGTTTGAAAGCAAAGGATCGTCTTCATGTCTTGAGTGAAATGAAACGTGTGGCGGACTTGGTCATCGTGTATGATTATTACGGAAAGCGACATCTTTTTACGGATATCGTGGAGTTTGTCGAACAAGGGGACTATTTCAATTTTATGAAACAGTTCAATGGGGAGTTTAGATCTTTCTTTCCTGAATATGCCATTTTCCCAATCAATTCGGGTTCAGCCTTATACATCGGAGGGTTCAATGAAGATACTCTTATCGCCCAGCAAAACACAAAGTGACATCAAACATCAAACGAAGCTCACAGAACCTCGTTTTAAAGCAGAGGCATCTGAGCTAAGAGTTTGGCTTCAAAGCTTGGATAAGGAATCGATTGGCTCCATGATGAAGCTCAAAGGGGATCTCTTAGATTCGACAGTTGAACGAATTCATAAGAAACGACCTCAAAGCTTAGCCATGATGGATGTGTATCAAGGGGTGGCTTTTGATGCCTTGGACTTGAACAGTTTAAGTGAAGATGAACTCCTTTTTGCACAGAAACATCTACGTGTTCTTTCGGCTTATTGGGGCATGCTTAGACCTTTGGACAAGATCCATAATTATCGTTTGGATTTCACGATGCATCATAAAGACATCCATCTCTTGAAACTCTGGAAGGACAAGATCGTTAGGGAACTTGAGCGAGATGATTGGATTTTGGATCTCAGCTCCAAAGAGTTCGCACAGCTAGTCAAAACATTGAAGGACAAGATTCATCGCGTTGAGTTCTATGAAGAGGTCGATGGTGAACTTAAAATCATCAGTTCCTTTGCGAAACAAGCACGTGGATCGTTAGCACGTTGGGTTATTCAAAATCAAATAAAGCATCCTAATGATATTCAAACATTTAAAGGCATGAACTATCGTTATCGTCCAGATTTATCCAGTAAAGCTCAATCAATTTTCTCTCGACCTCAGCATATTGTTTTGGAATGATAAACCATAAAGAGTTTACATTGAAAATAACATCCAACTTACAAAGAGTCACAGTGTGACTTTTTTCATGTACAAGTACGCATTCAAACATTAGATTAATCCAATCGTAAATAAATTTATAAATGGATAAAAATTCTTTAATAATCAAGAACAAAGTGCTAATATTAAAGTAGATAAGATATATTTTAAAGATGACCGAACAATCTCTATCTTTAAAGAATAAATTTCAAAAAATAAAGTGAGGTAAGAAATGAAAGTCTATCGTGAAATGGCTAAACATCCAGTTTTTTCAATTGAAGATGTGAAAATGATTTCTGGAAATACAAAAACGGCATACTCTCAATTAAGAAGCATGATTAAAAAGGGCTTGGTTCGAAAAATCAGGAGTAATGCCTACTCAGTCGTGAATCCAGCGAGTGGACAGATTATGGCGAATCGCTATCAAATTGCCTGTTCAATCAATGAGGATGCCTATGTTTCGCATCATAGTGCTTTTGAATACTACGGCTTTGCGAACCAAGTCTATTATGAAGTTTATGTCTCTTCAAAGTCTAAATTTCAAGCCTTCGTTTATGATAATCTGACCTATCGTTTCATTGCGTCAAGAATGAATGAAGGTGTAATAGAGGCTAAGAATATTCAGAATGTACGTATCACAGACATAGAGCGAACTGTAATCGATAGTATTCATGATTTGAACAAGGTTGGGGGTCTTGAGGAACTGTTAAAGTGTATCGATGCTGTGTATTATCTCGATGCACAGAAGTTGAGATTTTACTTAGATATTTACGACATTCAAGGACTTTATCAAAAAGCTGGGTATATATTAAGTAGGTTCGCAGCTGATTTAAAGATACCAAACGATTTTTTTGATTATTGTAAGCGTAAAGTTGGAAAAAGCAGAAGATATCTCGTATCGAATAATAAAATGGAAAGCTTTTATGATCGTGAATGGAAGTTGATGGTTCCAAAAGTATTGATGTCTTATGGTAAACAGGGAGGGGACGAGCTTGTTTAAAATTGATAAAGATTATTTAGAAAAGAAGGCAGAAGATCTGGGCTATGTCAGGGATAATTTGGAAAAAATGTTAAGACTAATTGATATTCTAGAATACCTTAACACGAATCCAACGCTATCCAACTGTCTTGCCTTGAAGGGTGGAACTGCGATCAATCTTGTGAACTTCGATCTGCCTAGACTTTCCGTTGATATTGATCTTGATTATTTAATCACAGATCAAAGGGAAGAGATGTTTGAGAATCGATTGGAAATCACTCGACTGATTTATGAACACATGCTAGCTAATGGATATATCTTGAGTAAAAAGTCAAAACAGCATCATAGTTTGGATTCTTGGATATATGATTATGAGGGTGTTAGTGGAAATCGAGACCACATAAAGATTGACATCAATTATTCACTACGTGCACATCTCTTTGATGCATTTGAGCAAAGTATCATTACACACAAGCTCGATAACAGAATCAAAATTAACAGCTTACATCCAATGGAGATATTCGCAAGTAAAATCAATGCGTTGATTAATCGAACAGCTGCAAGAGATTTATATGATGTATACAATATGATACAGGAAAATATTTTTATGAAGAGTGAGTTCGACTTATTAAGGAAGTGTGTCGTTTTTTATGCAGCAATCACAGAAAACCAGATTGACAAAGATTTTAACATATCTGCCATTGAAGCATTTGATTTTCATCAAATAAAGCGTGAGCTGATTCCTCTTTTAAGAAAAAGAAATTCATTTGATTTAGAATCGGCGAAAAGTATAACCATCCGTTTCATCCACAAATTGATGATCTTAACAGTAAAAGAACGAGAATTCTTAGATCGATTCGTGGAAGGTGAATATCTCCCGGAACTCTTATTTGACGATCAAAGTATATTGGATCGTATAAAATACCATCCTATGGCATTATGGAAGACAAGAAACGCTAAAGAATAAAGTTGTAGAGAGATGTCACAAATACCTCATTAAAGTTAAACCCCCACAATGTGAAGCTTGAATCTATGCTAAGATGAAATCAATAAGATTCATATTTCATCATCACAACAAGGGGGTTTTTATGGTTGCGCTTTATTGTCGAATCTATCAATTCGTTTTTAGACTGGTATCCACCATTTTACCCTTTAGAAAACCTGAAATCATTAAAAGTTCGATTGAATTGCCTGGTGTAGCAAAGAGAATTGGTTTGAAGCATCTGTTAATCATTACCGATTCGGTCATTGCGTCGTTGGAACTGATGGATGAGATGATGAAAACATTTGAAGAACAGGGTGTAAAGTGGACACTCTACGATAAGACAGTCCCCAATCCAACCATTGATAATATTGAGGAAGCGCTTCAAATCTACATTAAAAATCAATGCGATGGGCTTGTGGCCTTTGGTGGCGGTTCGTCCATCGACTGTGCAAAAGGGGTTGCGGCGAGAGTCGCAAGACCAAACAAAACGATTCCACAAATGAAGGGTGTCTTAAAAGTATTACGTAAAACACCTATACTCTTTGCCGTCCCGACCACTTCAGGAACGGGCAGTGAAGCAACCTTAGCAGCGGTCATCACCAACAGCAAAACGCATGAGAAATATGCAATCAATGACACGGTTTTAATTCCAAGTTATGCGGTCTTGGATCCAAGACTCACATTGGGCTTACCACCTCACATCACATCCACAACCGGGATGGATGCCTTGACGCATGCGGTGGAAGCGTATATCGGTTCGAGCAATACTTCAGAAACCAAGAAAATGGCAAAAGATGCCATTCAACTCATCGTCGATAATGTATATAAAGCTTATGTGGATGGCTCGAATTATGAAGCTCGTGAAAACATGCAGAAGGCTTCGTATTATGCGGGCATCGCATTTACACGTGCCTATGTTGGGAATGTGCATGCGGTGGCGCATACTTTGGGTGGTTTCTACAATACGCCCCATGGCTTAGCAAATGCGGTGATCTTGCCCATCGTCTTAAAAGCATATGGGGCTTCTGTGCATCGTAAGCTTGCTGAATTGGAAGACTTACTTACAAACGATGCGAAGGGAAGTGAAGAAGTGAAGGCGAATCGTTTCATTGATCGTATTGAAAAGCTCAATGAAAGTATGAATATTCCAAAGCAAATCAAAGGGATACAAGATAAAGATATTCCACTCATGGTAGAGCGTGCTTTCCATGAAGCGAATCCACTTTATCCCGTTCCTAGGATTTTTACACGTGAAGACTTTAAACGCATCTATCAGGAAATCAAGGAGTGAGCCATGTTTGGATACACTGGAAGATTTGCATACATAGATTTAAGTGATTCTACGATAAAAGATTATCCAATCAATAAGCAGGATTATGCTTTGTTTGTCGGTGGAAAAACTTTAGCGGCTAAAGTTATTTATGATTTATTGGACCATAAAGTGGAGGCTTTTTCAGATGAGAACCTGATCGTCATTACGACTTCACCGATCACAGGCTCTACGGCTGCGTGTTCATCGCGCTTTAACATCTCAACCATTTCACCTTTAACGGGCTTGTTGGTTTCTTCCAACAGTGGAGGAAGTTTTGGTCTACATCTCAAAAGAGCAGGCTTTGATGGTTTGATCATCACGGGTAGAAGTGAAGAACCTATATACATCGACATTGAAGCGGGTCAAATACAAATTAAAAGTGCAGAACATTTATGGGGTTTGAGTACGTCTGTTACCCAAGATAAACTCGGTGCGAAGAACCGTGGCAAATTGGCCATTGGGGTCGCTGGTGAGAACTTAGTGCGGTATGCGCTTGTGATGAGTGAAGAAAGAGCATCCGGTCGTGGTGGTGTGGGGGCGGTTTTTGGATATAAGATGATCAAAGGCATCGTGGCAAGTGGTGACACACTTCCAGAATTGTTTGATAAAGAAGGTTTTAAGAAGTTGAACCTTCAGTGGATCAAACAACTTAGAGCGCATCCTTTAACGGGTGTTCAGTTGCCGAAGTATGGTACGGCAGGGCTTGTACGGATGATGAATCATCACCATCTGCTTGCGACAAAGAACTTCAGTAATGGACGTTTTGTGGACTCTGAACTCTTGAGTGGTGAACGTTTGGCAGAGAATCAATTGGCACGTAATCGAGGTTGTATCACCTGTCCGATTCAATGCGGAAGACAGGTCAAATATAATGAAAAGTTGATCAAAGGTCCTGAACTTGAGACCATTGGTTTGTTGGGATCCAATTTGATGAACAGTGATATGGACAACATCATCCTCCTGAATCATCTCTGTGATGAGGTTGGTATCGATACGATCACCTTCGGGGGTACACTTGGTTTCGCGATGGAGCTCAATGAAAAGGGGATTTGGGACAATGGTTTGAACTTTGGCGATAATACAAAGCTTGCGGAGCTTGTGAAACTGGTTTCGAAGCGTGAGGGCATTGGGGCAGATTTAGCAGAAGGGACGAAGCGTTTGGCTGCGAAATATGGTGGAACCGATTATGCCATTCATGTCAAAGGGATGGAGACAGCAGCGTATGAACCACGAGCTGCACAGGGCATGGGCTTGGGTTATGCTACGTCAAATCGTGGGGGCTGTCATCTCAATGGTGGCTATATGGTTGTGTTGGAAGGCTTAGGCTTGGAGATTGATGGTCAAACGACACATGGCAAAGCCGCATTCACCATCCTATTTCAAGATATGATGGAAGCGGTGTCCTCTGCGGGAACCTGTTTGTTTACGACCTATGCGCTTTTACCTTCGCTCATGCTTGGAAAGTCGAATGGATTTAAGAAGATGATCAATGGAATCATCCCTTATACCGGAGGCATTGTTGGCTTGGTTAAACGGAATACTTGGCTTCTCAATTTCAATGTGTCTTCAATTCTTCCATTTCCAAAACTTATCAACCTTATTACAGGTCAAAAATTGACGATCGGAAGTTTCTTGGATTTCGGTGAGCGTGGGTATAATCTCGAGCGTATCATAAACATTCGTCAAGGCTTAACCCCTGAAGAGGACACCTTACCAAAGCGTTTCTTAAAAGAACTTCAACGATCCGATGAGCCCAACAGTGTGGTGAAGTTGGAAGGCATGTTAAAGAGTTATTATGCGATTCGGTGTTGGGACCAACGGGGTGTTCCAACAGAGAAGACACTAGTAAGGTTAAAAATTCAATAATTGACGGCTTAACGAATCAGAACACTTGATCTGGTTCGTTTTTTATTTTGCTTTGTTTAGTGAGGTGCTTGTTAAAGTGATTCAACAATTTCATAGGAATTATTTAAAATACTTGCATATATAGGGTATGAGTAGATCATTACACTAAAATCTATTATCTTCAAAAAATTAATGAGTTTGTATTTTGAATGTATTTAAAAATCGCAAGTAATTACGGAGTGATTTCAAGCCCGATTTTGATGAAAGGGGAATCTATGAGGAAAGAGAGTAGACTAGAAGTAAATGGAAAAGATGTTGTTATTAGAAAGATTGATAATGAGGATTTTATATCAATTACAGATATCGCAAAATACAAAGATGATAAAAGAGCGGACCATATTATTCAGAATTGGTTGAGAAATAGAAATACAATCGAGTTCTTAGGAATATGGGAGAAATTGAATAATCCAGATTTTAATCCCATCGAATTCGAGGGGATTAAAAGTCAATCAGGTTTGAACAGCTTCGTCTTAACAGCCAAGAAATGGATTGATGCGACAAACTCAATTGGAATTGTTTCAAAAGCAGGAAGATATGGAGGAACGTTTGCTCATAAAGACATTGCATTTGAATTTGCTGCATGGATATCCGTTGAGTTTAAACTCTATCTCATTAAGGAATTTCAAAGATTAAAAGAACGAGAACAGGGTTCGTTGGATTGGGATATAAGAAGAAGCTTATCAAAAATAAATTATCGAATTCAAACCGAAGCAATCAAAGAATCGTTAATACCTAAAGAACTCAGCAGCTTCGAGATGTCTATCGTTTATGCAAATGAAGCTGATGTTTTAAATGTGGCACTTTTTGGAATAACAGCAAAAGCATGGAGAGAAATTAACCCTCATAAAAATGGTAATATTCGTGATTATGCGGATGTATCCCAGTTGGTATGCCTTTCGAATCTTGAAAGTTTGAATGCTATTTTGATAACTGAGGGGGTTGAACAAAAGTCGAGAATTGAAAAACTTAACAAAGTAGCAATCAGTCAGATGAGAACACTAACGTGTTTTAGATCAGACTCAACAATTACGATGCCTATATCAAAAAAATAAATAGATAATCATTGTGCTTAAGTTTAAAAGTATGAAAAATGACTCATCTGATTTGATGAGTCATCCTTAATTCTACAATTCATAAAACTAAAACTTATATCTAATCAACCATTAAGTCCCTTCAAGAATGCTTCAATCCGCGATAGCGCTTCTTGAATGTGATTGATTGAATAAGAGTAAGAAAGTCGTACATATCCTTCGCCGCTAACACCAAAGGCAGTACCGGGAATCAAGGCGACTTTTTTACTGTCCAAGAGGGCATCACAGAATTCAACGCTTCCCATGCCTGTGCTTTTTACATTCACAAAGACATAGAAGGCTCCTAAAGGATTTGCAGTGGGAAGACCCATGTCGTTGAGACGTTTGACGACAAAGCGACGACGCATGTCGTATTCTTCACGCATGTGGACGATGTCTTCATCGCCATTCTTGAGCGCTTCAATGCCTGCAAACTGAGAGATCGTTGGAGCACAAAGGACAGCGTATTGGTGGTATTTGGTGAGTGCATCGATGATGTCTTTTGGTGCACAGACATAACCCAAACGCCAACCGGTCATGGCATAGGCTTTTGAGAAACCATTGACGACCAAGGTCTTTTCACGCATGCCCGGAAGAGATGCGAGGGAGACGTGTGACCCTTGATAAGTAAGTTCACTGTAGATTTCATCGGCTAAGATGTGTACATCCGTATCACGTAACACATCCGCAATGGCTTCGAGATCCTCTCGATTCATGATGGCACCACTGGGGTTGTTGGGGTAGTTGAGAATGACCAAGCGTGTCTTATCGCTTAATTTAGCTTTAAGCGCTTCTGGTGTTAAGCGAAAGCCTTCGGATTCAAGGGTTTCAATGTTTACGATCTTCCCACCAAACATTGTGATGATGGGTTCATAACTGATGTAGGAAGGGGAAACGACGATGACTTCATCGCCTTCATTGAGAAGTGTGATCAACGCGACTTCAATCGCTTCGCTGGCTCCGATCGTAACCAATACTTCAGTGGCTGGATCGTAACTCAAATCATATTTACGTTCCATGACAGCAGAGATCTCTTTGCGTAAGCTTAAGAAGCCTTTAGAAGGTGTATAAAAAGTCTTGCCCTGTGAGATGGCTTCAATCGCCGCTTCACGAATGTGATAGGGCGTCGCAAAGTCTGGTTCACCAACACTGAGGGAAATGACCTCGGGGTTGGTGGTGAGGTCTAAGTACTTTGTGAGGATCGCTGGGGGGATGGATGCGAGGTGATGGTTGGTCTTAAGCGGCTTCATGCGTTTTCCATCTGACCTCTTAAGTCTTCTTTTTTGCCATCGTCCAAGATCACACCGTCTTGTTTATACTTCTGTAATACAAAGTGTGTCGCCGTTGAGATGACGGAGTCCAAGGGGGATAAACGTTTCGCTACGAAGAGGGCGACTTCTTGGATGGTTTCACCACGGACAAAGACGGCAAGGTCATAGTCACCGGCCATCAGATAAACTGCTTCGACTTCTTCAAACTGCATGACGCGGTCTGCGATGTCTTGAAAGCCATATTCCTTTTTAGGAGTGACTTTGAGTTCGATGAGGGCGGATACACCGGAATTGAGCTTTTGTTCGTTGATAAGGGTTTTATAACCTTTGATGATGCCTTGTGCTTCCAGGTTTTTGACTTGGGAGGCAACCAAGGCTTCATCGCGGTCCAAGAGGACGGCGAGTTCACTGTTGGTGAGTCGTGCGTTGTCTTTTAAGAGTTTAAGTAGTTTTTCCATGGGGAGTTCCTCGATTTGTATCATTATAGTTCACTTTTAGAAGCTTGACTATATGCAATTCAATTGTTTTTGTGGGTATAATTGACTTGGAGATTTACAATGAAAAAAATCAATGTGACAAAGGCATTATTACCAGAGCTCAAGGACTATGTGAAAGAGCTTGAAGATATTTGGGATTCCCATCAATTGACGAGCAAAGGATCAAAGCACAATACGCTTTTAGAAGCGATTAAGACGCGATTGGAAGTAAGTGAAGCTTCGCTCTTTGTGAATGGACATCTCGCTCTAGAAGCGATTCTTGAGGCTTATGAACTGAAAGGTGAAATCATCACCACAGCCTTTACCTTCCCCAGTACGACACATGCGATCGTACGTATGGGTTGCATACCGGTATTTGCGGATATCAAAGCAGATGACTTCACTTTGGATCCGAAGTCGATTGAAGCTAAGATCACGGATAAGACGGTTGCCATCTTACCGGTGCATATTTTAGGTAACGTATGTGATGTGGATGCGATTGAAACGATTGCAAAGAAGCATCATTTAAAGGTCATCTACGATGCGGCACATGTGTTTGGGACGAAGCTGAATGATGTTGGGGTTGGGAACTTTGGGGATGCGTCGATGTTCAGTATGAACGCCACAAAAGTCTTCAATACGATTGAAGGAGGCTTGCTTACTTATAAAGATCAAGCTTTGACCAAGAAGTTGGAGCTAATCAAATACTATGGAATGGAATCATCAGAGGATATCACTTATATTGGTTCGAATCTGAAGATGAATGAATTTCAAGCCGCAATGGGTTTATGCAATCTACCTTTATTAAATCAGGAGATTGCTCTGCGCAAAGCGATTGCCCATAAATATGGTGAAGAACTTTCAAAAATCGACGGAATCAAAGTTCCAAGCTATAAGCCGAACATTGAGTATAACTATTCCTATTTCCCCGTCTTAATCAATCATCCAACGATATCGAGAGATGAAGTTTTTGATTATTTAAAAGAAAAGGGAATAAATACGAAGAAATATTTCTATCCTTTGGTTACGGATTATGCTTGTTATAAGGGCAAGTATGACGATAACTTACCTGTTTCAAGAATGATTAGTGAGCAAGTCTTATGTTTACCTTTGTATGGTGAAATGACAGAGGAAGAAGTTTCCGATGTGATTAGTGCATTTAATCAACAATTCTAAAACTGTCTTTTCCTAATTCATATGTGCAATTGGACACAATTTTATGGTAATATGCACATATAGCCCCGCATAAAGATTTTAAAGAGGGTAATTAGGTGCAATATGATTGATAATAACAAACTATTTGAAGCATTTGAGAAACAAGCTGGAGTATTGAAGACATCTGAGTTGCGTGAGCTCGGCTTGAGTAGTCGTCAAATAAGTCGACTGATTGAAACCAATGTGATTGCGAAGCTTAAACACGGTTTTTATGAACGCGTTGATGTTGCTACCTCAGAGGATGTGATCATAGCAAAGCTCTTTACAGATGCGATTCTATTTCTTGAAAGTGCGCTGTTTTATTATGGGTATACAGACCGAATCCCAAGTGCTTGGCAGCTTGCAGTCGATCGAGATCAAGAGAAAAGTATTTATAGAATTGAATATCCCAGAATCAAACCCTATTATCAAGAGCGAAAGTTTTTAGAAGTAGGTGTGACACATTATGTTAACCAAGGTGTCCATATAAAGATCTATGATCGTGAGCGAACACTGTGTGATGTATTGCGTTTTGAAAAGAAGCTTGAAAAAGAAGTTTACACAAATGCGATCAAGCGCTATATTAGCGATTCAAAGAAAAATATAGGAAAACTTTTTGAGTATGCGTATATTTTTAATATCGCGAAAAAAGTTCAATCGCAGATCGGAATCTGGTTATAGTGCACAATATTGGTCAGTCCGTGCTTTCGAAATTAAAGAACAAAGCTATAGATGAAGGTGTCGCATTTCAGCAACTCTTAACGCTTTTCTTACAGGAAGAATTCATTCGTAGACTTTCCCGAAGTGAATATCGAGATAAACTCATCTTAAAGGGTGGGTTTCTTTTGTATGCGCTAAGTGATTTCGCATCGCGTCCAACGATTGACGCGGATTACTTATTAAGGGATTATCCAAACAAAGTGGAATCGATCTTATCTTTAGTTCATGCGATACTTTTAGGTAAAACAGGAAATGATTTTATTAGAATTGAAGTTCGAGATGTCGAGGAGATAAATGAAATGAATGAGTATCATGGTATACGCATTTATCTATTGGGACAAATCGAAAAGACGAAGACGCCATTTTACATCTATCTTGGTATAGGAGAT
>Ga0265295_1006038_pt1 | contig 14931 bp, 12 predicted proteins | sample Munlansysbiofilm_FD_192503 | JGI IMG/M metagenome (GOLD analysis project Ga0265295, IMG submission 192503) | Leachate microbial communities from a municipal landfill in Southern Ontario, Canada - Methane capture system biofilm | ecosystem: Engineered > Solid waste > Landfill > Unclassified ... | reverse complement strand
GGTTGACATCAAAATTCTGGGTAAAATTCTCTTCAATCACGTTTTCATCGATATGCCAGATCAGGATTCCGCTGCCGTCGGTCTCAGGGTCCATGCCAAATCCAGGCAGGAAGAAATCCCATTCCGAGCCGGAATAGCTATTTTTCATAAAGTTGAAGTAGGGCAGCTCGGGATAATTCTCATAATATTCTTGCTCACCCTCTGGCAGGAGTTTAAAGCTATAGCTGGGCATATTGTTATGAATACTGATACTGCCATCAGGATTTTGCTGACGGTTCTCAATCAGGTAGTATTCACGCTGCGAGATGGGAACTTTGTAGAGCCTGGTGGCATTTTCCTGATGGTTTAAAAAGTGATCCAGGACAAAGCCTTCGCCATCCTGTCCCAGGGTGACGGCCTCTTCCCAGCCCAGATAATAGCGGCTGAAGGCACAAAGCTGAGCAGGCACATAACCGCCGGCATTCCAGACACCGGTGCCCATAAGTCCCCAATTGCCAATGCCCTGGCTGGATCCATTACTGCTGTCGTTGTCAAATAGGGTCGGCAGTCCCAAAACGTGGCCAAATTGATGAGCCAATACTCCATATATACTGAAGAGATAATCATCTGCATGATCTTCATTTTCCCCCGGGAAGTAATCGTGATACTCATCTTCAGGTACGATCACCACGTTAGTCAAAATAGATCCATCCGGGGTTTCAAAGCCAGGATAGTCGTCATTTTCAGGATCAAAATAGGATTGTAAGAGCCTGCGGGTGAGAAAGGTGCTCCAGATGGAATCCGTGCGGATGCGCTCTACATCGGATTCCTGGCCAGCTCCGGCGTGAAAGATGATCACGGCATCGTAATCCTGGAAATTGATCTGCCCCTGCACCAAAGGCATCAAATCCGGTAAAATCTCCGGTAAGCGGGCATCGGTTTTGCTGGGAGAATCAGCACCATAATAAGCCAGCGCTCTGGGCAATTGAAGAGTCTGGGGATACACGCTGGAATCCAGCTCGTAGCTCCCATGTGAGGCATCCCAAAAGAAATCCCCAAGATGCAGCATCCAACGCTCAAAAAAGGCCAGATCATGCCCCCACTCCGTATCCGGATACTGCGGCTCGCTCTTGAACTGGACATCACTGAATTCCACCCTCAAAGCCAGGACTTTGCCTGGCAAAACACCCTGTTTGGGCATGTAGCTCAGATTCGGGGAGTCTGTGGAATTACTTCCACCCCCCGTAGCAAAATTCCTCAGCGCAGGTATTCTGGTGGGCTCCCAATTATCCGGTATGTCGCCATACAGCGGATGCGGGGGAACCAGGGCCTGCCCCCAAACGCAGAGCAGCAAGAGGGCGGCTAAGTGTGTGTATTTCACCCATTTTGGCATAAATATATCTTCTCCCAAATTTATACTGTGAAAATGCAAAAGTTATTTGTGATCATTGTGCATGCTATTTGAAAGGCATAATGTCGTCAAGAAAAAGGTGAATCGAATGGAGAATGGAGGATTGAGAATGGAGAATTGGCGGGCTGGATTGGATAGGTCTCGTGTCCAGTGAAACCGGAGGTCTTAGAGGGGTTTTAAGGTTTTAGCGTTTTAACGATACCGTAGCAAAAGAGAGCCAGCCCCCAACTCTGCAGGCGAGACGGCTGCAATCCAGCACTGCCCACTTTTTGCACAAGCACTGCAGCTCTGCAGGAGCACTTGCTGGATTGGATACGTCTCGTGTCCAGTAAGACTGGAGGTCTTAGAGGGGTTTTAAGGTTTTAGCGTTTTAACGATACCGTAGCAAAAGAGAGCCAGCTCCAAACTCTGCAGGCGAGACGGCTGCAATCCAGCACTGCCAAGCTCCAACTCTGCAGGCAAGACGTATCCAATCCAGCACGCCAATTCTTAATTAATTCTACATCATACATCATAAATTCTACATTAATCAAACGCCGTGCTTGACACATTTTTCCCCTTTCTACATTATGCACTCTACTGAATAAACCCCGAAAGGAGTGAAAATGATAACTGTTTATATCAATGGCAAGGCCACCAAGGTGCTCAACAACACCAAGGTCTTACACGCTTGCACCAAAGCCGGATATCCGGTGCCGCATCTTTGCTATCACGAAGATCTGCCAGCTTTTGGCAATTGTGGAGTCTGCATGGTGGACGTGAATGGCCGCACCGTGCGCGCCTGCTCCACTCCCTGTGAAGAAGGTATGGAGATCAAGACCACCGGTAAAAAGCTGCTGGACCTGCGCCGCGAAGCGGTGGAAATCATCCTGTCCAATCATCCCAATAACTGTCCGGAATGTATCAAAAACGGACGCTGTGAATTGCAAGATTTGGCCGAGGAGCTCGCCATCCGGCATATGAATCTCAAGAAAGTCAAACGCAAATACAAAGGCATTGACGATTCCTCGCTGGCCATCACCCTGGATCCCTCTTATTGCATCAATTGCGGACGCTGCACCTATGTCTGCAATGAGATTCAGGATGTGCATGCCTTGCAGAGCAGTGAACGTGGCTTTGAGACCTTTGTAGGCCCCACCTTTGATCGCCTTTTGGAAGACAGCGAATGTGTGAAATGCGGGCAATGCAGCTCCTACTGCCCTGTGGCAGCCATCTATGAATGTGATGATTCCGATGCCTTATGGGCTGCTTTGGACGATCCAGAGCTGATTTTGGTGGCTCAGGAAGCACCCGCAGTCCGCGTGGCTCTGGGCGAAGAATTTGGCTATAAACCCGGCACCAATGTAAAAGGGAAGATGTACACGGCGCTGCGGGAACTGGGCTTTCAATATGTCTTTGATACGAACTTTGGAGCCGATCTCACCATCATGGAAGAAGCCAGCGAATTTGTGCATGTCTTCCAAAACAAACCGGAAAGCTTCCCTCTGATCACCACTTGCTGCCCTTCCTGGGTGGACTTTTTGGAGAAGTTTCATTGCGATCTGATCCCTCATTTCTCCTCTTCCAAGAGCCCGCATCAGATGGTGGGTACGATGGTGAAGACCTATTGGGCTCAGAAGATGAATCTGAATCCAGACAAGATCTTCCTGGTTTCCGTGATGCCCTGCACGGCCAAGAAATATGAGATTGAACGCATGGATGATATGTATGCCTCCGGACACAAGGACGTGGATCTCACCATCACCACCCGTGAACTGGCACGGATGCTCAAGACCCGGGGCATCGATCTTGCCAAATTGAAGGACGGAGTGGCGGATAACCCTCTGGGAGAATACACCGGTGCTGGCACGATCTTTGGAGCCTCTGGCGGAGTGATGGAAGCAGCCCTGAGAACCGCTTACTATCTGGCCACCGGCAACGAACTTCCAGACCCCAAAATAGACTTTGTGCGCGGCGGTAAAGGCATCAAAAAGGGCAAGATAGAGCTTTTGGGCCAGGAGATCCGCATTGGCGTGGCTTCCGGACTGGGCAATGTCTCCAAACTGATGAATGAAATCCGCGCTGCGAAAGACGCTGGCAAGGAGCCGCCTTATCACTTTGTGGAGGTAATGGCCTGCACTGGCGGTTGTGTGGGCGGTGGCGGTCAGCCTTATCGCAGCACAAACCGCATCCGTCTGGCCCGTGCCAAAGGGCTGTACAAAGAAGACGAGGGCTGTGAACACCGGGAATCGCACAACAACCCCTCGATCCAAAAGCTATATAAAGAATTCCTGGATGCGCCCAATAGCCCCAAGGCCAAACGGCTCTTGCACACCAGCTATATCGCGCGTCCCATGAAGATCAGCAAAACCGAATAGTATATTATGACAAAGCCGTATAAAAGCCTGATCTATCCTCTCTTCATACCCAATGAGGCCTGCCCCAAAGGCTGTATCTATTGCGATCAAAGCAAGATCAGCCGGGCCGGTGCTTTTGTTCTGGAAGAGGCCCAGGCTCAGGTTCAGGCTTTTATCCGGCGAAACCCTAATCGCAGAAAAGAAGTAGCCTTTTATGGCGGCACCTTCACAGCCCTGCCAGTTTCCCGCCAGGAAGCTCTGCTCAAAGCGATCCAGGCCCTCTTGGACGATGACAGCAGCATCCGCATCTCCACTCATCCTCTGTATATTACAGATGAAGTTCTGGAGCGCTGTAAAAGCTACCAGGTCAAGACCATTGAGCTGGGTATCCAGGACTTCTGCGCTCTGCCTCTGCAGAAAAGCGGACGCAATTACAGCCCAGACCAGGCTCTGGCCGCCGCACAGAAGGTTCGCGCCGCCGGATTCATCCTGGGTCTGCAGCTTTTGCCCGGTCTGCCGGGTAGTGATGAGCACACCATCGCCGAAAACCATCGCATCCTAAGGCAGCTCAAGCCCGATCTGCTCAGGCTTTATCCCCTGGTAGTGATCAAGGGAACTCCTCTGCACGAGATCTATCTGAACGGCGAATACACCCCGCTTTCAATCCCGGAAGCGGTCAAAATCTGTGCAGACTATGCCGAGCTCTGCACTCAGGAAGGTATCCGCATCATCAAATACGGTCTGCCCTCAAATCTGGATCTGGCCGATTTTATCGCCGGTCCCCATCATCCCGCCTTTGGAGAATTGGTAAAGCAGGAGCTCTTGATCCGGAAGCTAAACCACGATCCTGAACTCCTATGCAGCTTAGAAGCACAAGAAGAACAGCTACTGCGCGCGCATGCCTGCCAATATTTAAAGACAAAACGGATTAAAACTTGCAAAGAGAATCAGCACGATCAGTATATAAGAAACTGATAAAAGGAAACAGCTATGAAATGTAAAGTTATTATTTTACTTAGTATCTTACTGCTCCTGGGAGCTTGTGAGATAAAGAAACCATCCCTTCCCGTCTGGGATGTGGATATTAAAGTGCCATTGATCAACGAGCACTATTACGTTTCAGATTTGTTGGACAATGAGCATCTTGTGACAGGTGATGATGATCTTTTGTATCTGACTACCGAGGGGGATATAGAAACCAGTCCCTCCTTGCCAGTGGCATTTAATCCTAATATCAGCATAGACAATCTGCCGGTATTTTCTGGCATAAGTGCACAGCAGGACATTGCTTTTGGAGATACTGGGGACAATGCCACCCTGTGTTATGGAGAGATAAAATCTGGCCTGCTCAAAATCAAGGTAGCCAATGTCAATCCCGCTGCAGGCACCTGGAATCTGAAGATCATTATCCAGACTATCAAAGATGCTCAGGGCAATCCTTTGGAGCTCAGCTACACGCAGGCTACCCCCTGGCAGAGCATTAATCTTAGTACCCATCACCTGGGCGTTTTTAATAATGAAGATCCGCTCACCGAGCTAACTGCGGAAATCACCAGCAGCTCTGCACTTCCCCTTGGCAGTCCTTTGGCGGAAGTCAGCATTCTGATTGACCAAGCGATCACATTTTCTGTGTTTCAGGGACGCTTTGATAACTATGAAGTGGCGGCGTCAGGGGCTGTCAGCAGTATCGATATTGAATATCCGTTGAACCTTGACGAAGCCATCGAATTGCATGAAGCTTACATTGAGATAGCGATCTCAAATCAAATGGGGTTTAGCTGTGAATTTCAGGGCAATATCAAGGCTACGCGCGGCCTTGAGGAAATCACCATCCCCATCAAAGATGATGAGGGGAACAACTTCTGCATTGAAGCAGACACAGTGGGCAATCCTTCCATCCTGGAGTTTAGCAATGGCATCGCAGGTCTCTTGCAGATAATGCCAGAACATATTGAGATTGTAGGTGCCAAATTCATCATAAGTTCCGCTTGCGGCTATGGCACCATGCGTGAATCGGATATGATCAATGCCCATTACACTGTAATGGCCCCCTTCCGCCTTACTTTGCATGATAAGCCCATTAGCATAGAGACTCCTACCCAGATCAGCATCAGCGCGGAAAATCAGGAGCGCATCAGCAAAAACGTGCTGGAAGCCAGCCTCAGCCTCAAAGTAATGAATACTATCCCCGTGGGAGCCACAGCTTTTGCTTATTTTGCAAATCATGAGCTGATCGACCCTGAAGACCCCGCTACTTACAGCTTTGTCAAGGAATTGACCCTGGGCTCTTTCCTGACGCATCCGAGCTGGCAAGAGCTGGAACTGCTGGGCCTGAACCGGGCTGAGCTGGATATCTTTAGCGCACCAGAGGTATATCTGAAATGGGTCTTCCATTTCGAAGAATCAATTGTTCCGGTGGAGATACATGCCGGTTTGAATGATTATGTCTGGATCAAAGGGCAGATTTTGGCAAGCCTGAGAGTGGAGGATTTGTAAGATGAAAAAGCTCCTGTTATTACTTTGCCTGATCCTGGGCCTGGCCTCACTTTTCGCTATGCCCACCGCAAAATCGATCTTTTACGCAGATAGCTATATGCTAAGGGCCTCCGGCGTGGAAGCAAACTACTGGAATCCTGCCAAACTGAGCAAAGAAGGACACTTCAATATCTGGCTACCTGTGACAAATACTGCCATCTATATCTCAAACACTTCTTTGAATCTGGATACTTACAATTTCTTTGTCTCCCGGGACACTCTGTTTACAGCAGACAAAGAGAGGCTTCTGGACAAAATCGATGGTGCCTTAAGGCTAAGCTCTGGCGGGACCACCAGCATATTTGGTCTCACCATGGGCAATGCCGCCATCTCAGCTTCCGCAAAATACTATGCCAAAGGTGCTCTTTCAGAGAAGTATCTGAACATCCTGCTCTTTGGCAATACCGAGGATTCTTATCAATTTATTGAAGCTAATAACAAGTTCGCGGCTCTGGCCTATTCCGATATCAGCTATGGTATGGGAGACTTCACTATTCCTTATATCCCAGAGCAGCTTCCGAAGATCAAAGCCGGATTTTCTGTGAGCCTTTTAACTGGAATCTACAGCATCAACACCCAAGAATACAATGGTTACGTCATCAATGACCCCGATGATGGTATGAGCGCACTGCAAGAAGTCAAGCTGCGCACCGGTAAGGGAGGAGTGGGCCTCAAAGGAATGCTGGGCGCATATGCAGAGGTCATGCCAGGACTGGAAGCAGGGATCACTCTGGACAACATCGCTGGCTTCATCAAATGGAGCGGGACCAGCAAGATTGATAGCTACAGCTTTTCGGCGGACAGCGTCTTTGTCTCCAATATCGAGGAAGACTTTTATCTGCAAGAAGACGAAAGCTATGACATCGATTCCTTTACCACCTCTTTGCCGCCAGAATTGCGCCTCGCGGCGCTGTACAAACACAAATACGCCGTAGTCTCAGCAGACTGGGTACATGGCTTCAAAGACACCGCCACAAACAGTGCCATCGGAATCCTGTCCCTGGCTGTGAGCACCGCACAACAGCAAGGTTGGGGTGCATCCTGGGGGCTTGCTCTGCCCAATAGCCACAATCCCCTCAAAGTCTCTTATGGCGTGAATTTCAAGGGTAAGAACAGCGATTATGGTCTGGCCGTGCAGAGCTATGACAGCATCTTGCCTGGCATGAAATCCAAAGGCGTTTCCCTGGGATTTTCCATGGGGTTTGGATTCTAAATGATATTTATCCTGGCAGGCATCCTCGCGATCCTGATCTCTGGCGCCCTATACTTTCGGACTCAGCCAGAGCTGAGCACCAGCAGGAGGATACTGCTTTTTTCCTTGAGAAGCATCACGCTCTTTATCTTGCTTTTGATTTTACTGAGCCCGATCTTCTACTATATCCGTCAAAAAACCGAAGCTGGGCAGGTCCTTTTTCTGAAGGATACTTCCCTTTCTATGAACCTGAAGCGGGATCAAACCAGCAAACAAGACCTGCTCAAAAAGCCGCTGCAAGCCTTGAAAGAGAAGTATTCAGAGGCTGGATACAAGGTTCTGGAGCACAGCTTTGCCAATGGCCTGGGGGGTGCTGCTGATAACAGCCTCCTCATCAAAAGCCTCAGTGAACTCAGTCAAACTCTGGATTTCAGCCGGGTTCAGGCCATAGTCTTATCCTCCGACGGCTGGTTTCGCGATGAAGACTATAGCCTGATTCCCAGACTGGGTGTCCCGATAGTCGCCCTGGCCGATAGCAGCCGCTTTTTGGTCCCTGATCTGGAGCTGAAATCTGTGGAGACAAACCGCTATGCCTATCGCAATGAAGCCGCCATCATCCGTGCCAAAGTGCAGTCTGCGAATTACTCCGGCCCGGCCAATGTCCAGCTTTATCTGGGGAAAAACCGCCTGGCTACACAGAAGGTGGAATTGCAGGAAGGTCTATTGCAAACGGTGGATTTTAGCCATCGCTTTGCGCAAACTGGATTCTTCAATTTCAGGGTAGAGCTCGAGCCTCTGAAGCAGGAAACCCGCCTGAGCAATAACCAAATGCCTGGCGCTATCGAGGTTTTGGCAGATAAAGAGCTGATCGTCACTTTCTCCGACGCCCCAGCCTGGGACAACAAATTCATCCTGGATGCTGTAGCCACCAATCCAAGATGGCAGAGCAGCTCCTACCAGATTCGCGATGGCAATATCTGGCAGGGCGAGCAGACCGCCAAGCTTGCTCCCCAAGACAGAGCCGCCGTAATCGTGATCGTAAACAACGGCAATCTGCGCCTCAATAGTGCTGCAACAGAGTATATTACCAACAATCTATCCAGAGGAGCAGGGCTGCTCTACCAGGGCCTGCCCATCGATCAACTGGCCGAATATCTGCCTTTTGGGAAGTCCAACATCGTCAATCCCTATCAGGGTTTTGTGCAGATTTCACCGGACGCTTCGCTGTATGCCATGCTGAATCCGCTTTCTGCTGAAATCTCCAAATTGCCGCCCCTGGACTATTATTACGTGAATCCCGTGGCCGGTGCGGAGATCCTGGCCAGCCTGAACAATCCCCAAAAATCCCCCGCCATCGCCATCAAACACAGCGGGAAAAACCGCACCCTCGCCCTCAGCTTCCTCAATCTCTGGCGCTGGCAGATGCAAAGCCCGGACGGGGGATATCAGAAGATGACCGTAAACATCCTTACCTGGCTGAGCAACAAAGCTTTGGGCTCTTATAGTGCCATCTACCAAAACAGCTATTTGCAAGGTGAAAAGGTGATCATCCGCCTCAGAGCCGAGGATGAGATCAGAGGCAGCGATCTGGATAAAAACCCGCTGATTACGATCCTTGATCCCCAAGGCAAAGAAATCACCCGGGATTTTATGGTTCGCGCAGGCGATGAATACAGCTTTGGCACCGAACTGGCTGCGGCCGGAAATTACAGCTTTGAGATCCGTGAACCTGATACCGATCAAAAAAGCACCGGCACTTTTGCCATCTCTGAGACAGCAGCCGAAGAGCGGGATTTTGATTTTAATCTGCCTCTGCTGAGCTATCTGGCCTCCGAGAGCCGGGGACGGCTGCTGAATCTGAGCCAGGTGCAGGATTATCAACCCTTGCCCCCCACTGTGCGTGAACAAATCTCCCGCAATGAAATTGCCTTTTACAAAAAATGGTATATCATTTCACTGTTCGTCCTCAGCTTCTGCCTGGAACTCTTTTTCCGCCGAAGATGGGGCCTACTCTAACCGTAACGCTGGCTTCAGCCGGCCGTTGCATCAGCTTCAGCTGGTGCGTCAACTGCTGGATTCGACACGTCTCGTGTCGAACAAGGCCGCAGGCCTTGAAAAAGGCGCAAAGTTTCAAAGCCAGCAGCAACCTTGAAACACAGATCACTACCCTGCTCTTGCAGACGAAACCTCTGCAATTCAGCAAGTTCACGCACCGTCTAAAGACAGTGCTACGGCCGGATAAATCCAGCGTTACAGCCGTCATTACGACAACAAAGGAGACTACATGAAATACCCATTCATCATCGCTATCCTGGCCCTGCTCGTGATCTGGGCCTGGGATTGGCTAAAAGGCCCCAAGAGCAAATTCAACCTCTTGGGCATCGCCTTCATCATCGGCATCAGCATCTTCAGTCTGGCCTTCTGGCAGAGCCGGCAGGCCTCCACAAACCTGCGCGTGGTGGGCTACTCCAGCAAACTCTTTGAATCCGACTTGGTAAAATGGAACCTCTCCCTGCAAAAAAATGTGGGAACCAACGAATTGAACCAAGGTTACAAAACCATGAATGCCGATATCAAGGCCTTCAAAGCCTTCCTCACCACACAAGGCGTTCCAGACGATAAGATCAGCGTCCAGCCTGTAACCAGCTATCAACGCTTTGACAACAACGGCAATATGATGGGCTATAACCTCAGCCAGAATGTCTTTATCCTCTCCGAAGACCTGGATAAAATCGAGGACTTAGCCTTGAATCCGGATTTCTTTGCCGAACGCGGCATGGTGCTCAATGATTCCCGCCTGGAATACCTCTATACCAAGCTACCAGAGCTCAAACAGGAACTGCTGGCTGCTGCCACTGAAGACGCCCTGGCCCGCGCTACAGAGATTTCAGGCTCCGCCAAAACTTCCTTGGGCAAGCTGCGGGAAGCCCGCGCCGGAGTATTTCAGATCACCGAACCCTACTCCACCGATGTCTCGGATTATGGGATTTACAATACCGGCACCCGGCAAAAAAGCATCAGCGTAACCCTGACCGCATATTTTAATCTCAGATAGAGGAATTTGGCAATCCACTGGAAACCAATTTCTATCCCAGCGGAATTGCCTTTACATATAGCATGAGTGCCGCACGTTTCCCGGCCATTCGGCACTCCTGCCTTTCATTTGATTTTAACATGTCTTGAACTCGAACTCACTCGAAAGCTCAAGTCATCTCGAGTTCAAGGCGTGTTAGAAGCATGTTCAAGGCAGGGGCTTGGATGCCCCTTCTTTCGCAAATCAGGGACTAAAGCATTGCTATGTAGAACAGCCTTTTTTCGATTGGACACTAAACTCTATCTTTGGAGAAGTAGTTCAGTGGCTCCAGCTCCTGGCCTTCCTCAGATCAAGCACCCGTTCTGCGATCTCGGCATTTAAAATGCCATTTTGCCAGGCCAGTTCTTCCTCAAGCGATAAACCTGACAATTTCACCGCCAGAAGAGCATATTCCGCGGCTGCGATAGAGTGATCGGCCATGTGCGCAGTTGCCACAGCCTGTGCACAACAGCGAGCTACAGCAGCAGCAATGGGGTTCGCTTCTGCTCTTGCCACTGCGTGGGCACCCACAGAGGCTTTCCTGGCCGCAGCTACGTTTGTTTGTCCGCTTTCCCACTCCCTGGCAACCTCCAGGGCGCGCAAAACCCGGCTATCCGCTTTGTCAGCGAGCAGGAGGATAGCATGTTCTGAACATTCAATTGCCCACTGGATCAAGAGCCGATGCTGTCCTGGAGTGAGCAGGCCTCCACGGTGCCAGGCTACAAATCTTTGGTCTCGCATATGGTCTCCCTGTGAACTATCTTTAAGTGTAAGTCAGTCACGTAGACGATGTTGGCGTAAAATCAACTCATAGTTTTATGGCTAATTGAGAGCATGATAAGCTCTCGCTTCTTGCAATCTATCTAAGGTCAAATAGCCAATTACATTGTTTTTAATCTTTGCTTTTTCAGTCAAGCTCTTTTTCTAAAGCAGCTACCGTTTTTTGATGGCTTGCAGCTAAGGTGATACGATTTGCAGAATTACTTGTGTAAAGAGTCACCCAATCTTGCATACTGGCTCACTGTGCAAAAAGATAGTTAAGTGATAGATAGGCGTGAATATAGGTGGCATAAACAAGAAGAAGCGTTTAGGGCGGTTTGGGGTGGTTTTGGTGGGAGGGAGCTCACCATTCTTGCAAATGGATGTAGGATCGTGATAAAAATAAGGCAAATGCAGATTTCAGAATGAGGGTAGTGGCCTATCCTGTATGGGTAAAGGGATAGAGATATATTTTGAGGGGGACTTGGCTCAATCATTCTTGCATGCTGGCTCACCATTCTTGCATAAGAATTAGTCTTTAGGTTTCTTGGGGCTGAGCCAGGCGATCAGGGCAATGACAACAGATGCCCATAGTGGCACAGCGATCATCTGAAGAGAGGAGTTTATGCGGTCCATCTGGTTATTGACGATTGGGACAGAACTGAGGGAGTCTATTTGCGCAACAGCATCCGGAGCGGCTGTAAGCATCAGCTCAGGAGCATTTTCATAAACCTGAAGCGTGACGTCCTGGCGATCGCGATATATCCTTGATATCTGTGATTTAGGATAATACGAGATAACTCCGTCCTGGGTAAGGATGCCCACACGAGAGTTGACTGCGCCTTGTAGGGTGCCTTCTATCTGTTTCCGGGATTTAAGCTGGATTACATCGGTGGCTGCCAGGGCAAGGACGAAAAAGAGCAGGTTGGCGACGATAATGACTTTTTTCATGGTATTCTCCTTTAAAAGTATTTTCTTATGGAAATGACCAGGACTCCAAACATAATGAGGTCCTCGGTGTCTTTATTGTAGGGAACAGGGCTGTAGCCATGATTAAGGGGCATGAGCCAGGTAGTCTTTTGGCGCTTCTGGATCACCATCTTTTTCAAGGTGATGCCATCATGGGTCCGGAAGCCACAGATGCGATCATTCAGCTCGATGCCGCGCCAATCCTGGGAGAGGATAACGATATCACCATCCAGGATGAAGGGTGACATGGAATCGCCTTCCACCCGGAAAGCGAAATAAGGGGGCGGGAGATGCAGGAGGGAGAGAGGCACCTGGATAAATTCCGCGGGCTCATCATCCAGGTAGGCTTCCATGGGGCAACCGGTGGCAATAGAGGACACTACCGGCAAGGAAATGAACTTCTCCGGAGCTGCCTCGCGGGCGCGTACTATATTAAACATGTCGCCTTCTCCGGTAAGTAGCCAGGTCAACCCACAATTATACCGCTCAGATATACGGATAAGGATATCTTGAGGGATTTTTGATATGCCGGCGAGGTAGTTGTTTAGGCGTGCAGGGCTAATGCCGATGGTTTCGGCAAATTTCTTTTGTGTCTGGTTCTGCTTGCTTATCAGCAGTTTAACCCTGTCTGCAACACTCATCTTTCTCCCTAATACAAGAAACTTGTATTTTTCTCTTGACAGAATACAAGGTTTATGTATCCTGTCAACAGACAATGACAAAGTATTAAAGAGAGGTTTGAATGTCAAGCACAAAAATTATGACAGCGGAAGAGATCAGGATGGAGCTGGCCCGGCGAAGGATGACCAGGGTCGAGCTGGCCGAGGCTTTGGGCATGACTGCTGACTATGTCCGCAAGATATTGCGCGAGGAACGGAAGGCAGGGGAACAAAGGGCAAGAATCAGCAAATATTTGGCAGGCACGCCAAGAATAAAAAACATGAGAGGTATATCATGAAAAAAATCAAGAGAATAATGGTCTATACCCGGATTAACGGGATAGAGAAGATCGCAATCGACAACACGAAGGCACCGAAACAGACAGCGAAGGCTGGGCTGGTGCTGAATCGGGAGTTTCATGAGGCATTGGGACTAAGGGGTGTGAGATGAGCAGTACATGTTCGACGATGGGTTGCACACGCCACTTAGTAGCCAAAATCAGCTTTCTGCTTGAGTCTTGCGGCGACAGACAACTCCAGCAGATAGTGACGCTTTCCGAGAATGAAAAGAAAAAAATAGTAAGAGCCAGGGACGTAAGGACGCATTTGGAAGGGAGGATGGCAGCCGGAGACAAATACGCCCTTTGTGGCGGCCTTGAGTGCCCGACATTTCACCCTATGCATGGCTGCCAGTGCAGCAAGCCTGAAACTGAGAGGGCGAAATGAAGCTGGAAGAGAGATTGCGCGAGAGTGCAAAGCAATTTATGGCAGAGCTGGAAGCGGCTCTGGTGGAACACAAGGAATTTCTTGCAGCGCGGGACGAAAGGATATTTGGGGCTGGTCTTTGTGCGGACACCCCCACAAAAAAACTAACCAGGGCTGGCCTGCAAAAAGGCATGGTGGAAAGGCACAAGATTTTTACCACCCTCAATGCAAAACCAAATCACGAGCATCTGTCAGATTCGCAGATAACAGATATTCCTGCAGGGGAGCAAAAGCATAGTAATGACGGTCCGGAATGCGGAAAATCATGCCATCCTGGTCTGCAACGGCATCAAGGGTCTCTGCCAGCCAGCGCACACGTGCGTAGAAATGGAAGTTTGATGTCCAAAGAAGAGATCTTTCTGGGGTTTGTTGAGCGGTTGACCCGAGAGAGCATCCAGGTAATACCACTGGAGTTGGTCCGGATAAATACACCTGCAGCTGTCCTGGTGAAAGTTCCAGAAACAGGAGAGGAAAGCTGCTACATGATGACTCTAAATCCCATTGCCACGTCAAAAGACGCAGAATGAAATCATCAAGTGTAAAAGACAAGGGATCAGTATTCATGGGACGCTCCTATGGTGTTTGTTTAGCAATAGATACCAGGATAGGGGCGTCCCTTTTTATGTCAAGAGCGAAGGCGCAGCCAAGTGACAGACCGCGGAGAGAATATGCCGGGTCTGGTGGCGGCGCCTTTGATATTTCAGGATTTAAAACAGCCCTCGAGGTTCCGGGACCGCAGACCGTGGATTCGGTGAAGAGGGCTGCTTTCAATTATGAACGCACAAGCTGCATCTCCGGGGCGGAAGTGGAGTCGACGCCCTCCGCCCTTTTAATACGGAGATGTGGAACAATAAAAAGGAGAGGGAGTAAGTGAAAGAAAATTTTGTAGGAATGACAACACCGGAACTTCAAGAGATGTGGGGTGGGATCAGTAGTCCAGCGGCAAGGAAAAGAGCATCAAAGCTCGGATATGCCAAAGAAAAGGTGGAAAAAGAGGGTGGCGGAATGGTGAATGTTTACCTGGTGCCACAATCTCACACTGAAACCACTGAAACCACTGAAGCCACTGAAACCACTGAAACCACTGAAACCACTGAAACCACTGAAACCACTGAAACCACTGAAACCACTGAAACCACTGAAACCACTGAAACCACTGAAACCACTGAAACCACTGAAACCGATTTATGCGCCAGGTGCAAATCTGCCCACCCAACTTGTGATAATTGTTGCCGTCTTTGTGAAGATCATTG
>Ga0265295_1006037_pt1 | contig 14934 bp, 11 predicted proteins | sample Munlansysbiofilm_FD_192503 | JGI IMG/M metagenome (GOLD analysis project Ga0265295, IMG submission 192503) | Leachate microbial communities from a municipal landfill in Southern Ontario, Canada - Methane capture system biofilm | ecosystem: Engineered > Solid waste > Landfill > Unclassified ... | reverse complement strand
CGGTTTCATGCGCTTTGCCGTCCGAGGGTTGAACGATCCCCTGATTCTTGAACATGTGGTTGCTCCTTGGTCGCCTAGTACGACTCTTTGAAAGCAACCTACTTTTTTATGTATATTAAATAACATACGTATACGTATGAAATTCATACATGAATATGTACGCGTATATGCTTATTTTACGCCCAGCAAAAATAACTATCGTTAGTTAGAAATACCTCCATTTCAAGAATATCATCCACCTATAAGAACAGGGCCACCATGGACTTGCCTCTGCCGACAACAATGAGAAGCTAATATCTATCATACTGATTTTAAACGAAAATAAAGCACTTAAGACAGCGCTACGCGCCCGATCATCGCCAGGAACTGAGTAGATGGTTTCGAAACCAACGCAGATCACATCCAAAACAAATAATCACCTACGTAAATACTACTATATCTCCTTCAATTTCAAAACAAAAACCCTACCACAAAACAAAGGGAGGCCGCGAAATCCCACTCCCTGAGCGAATCTCGCGGCCTCCCGTCACAGAGCTTACGGTAACGATGGTCGTCCCGTTGAAAAAGGGCTCCATGTCCTTTCACTACCTGAAAAGCATGGATCCACCCCGACGTATGCCAGCCCACTTGCCCAGGCTGCGCGCTTCTCCAGGCACATGTAGGCGTGGATGACTTTGCGCAGCATCTTTCGAATTCTTTCAGCAACCCCTGACAATGATCTCTGGCGATGTTTCGCACTGACCTCCTGGACGCCCATCTCTCCTCCCGCTTCCTCCCTGAGCACGGCGTGCCAGAGCAAACGCTATATGTTTATATACATTTGTGCGGGCATCACAGAATAAAATACATACTAAAATATGTATAAATAGGCTTCAAAAATACTGACCACTGGGAATAATTCTACCCTCTCCTCTCATGTAATGTCTAATTATACGGGAAAGGCCATCACCCCCTTGTGGGCAGCCCACCCCGGATCGCTGGGTCCTCGAACAGGGCGGCACAGCTCAAATCCTCCCGGACGCCGCCTTTATCGTGACTGCCGGAAAGCGCAACTCGCGAGCATGCTTCTCAAACGGCGAAAGAATCATTCGGAACAAAATCGGGAACCGTCGAAATTTGTCAAGTTTGTAAAATATTTCAAGAATATGCCCGCAACATGCTCACAGCTTACGCGGTCATCAAAACACGAAAGCAAGGAGAGTCAGATGCTGCAGGAATCGCAAACAACCAACGGCGGAACCATCCAACCCGTCGTCTCAGAACGAACTGAAAGCCAGGCAACGGCCGACGCGCTTTCCGGGTGTCTTCTCTTTGTCGCCAAACATCATGGCCGCGTCCTTTCGCCCGCATCCCTCCTGTCCGGCCTGCCTCTCGACGCGCAGGGGCGGCTGACTCCCGGCCTGGTCGAAGCGGCCGCCCGCAACGCCGGCATGTCTGCCCGCATCGTCAGGAGTCCGCTGTCACAAATCGCGCGCTTCGCCCTGCCGGCCGTGCTCTTTCTTGAAGACGACCAGGCCTGCGTACTGGTGGAGATGGACGGCGAGAACCTGACCGTCGCCCATCCGGCCCTCGAAGAAGGGGTCAAGGTCATGCCCCGCAAAGAACTTGAAAAGCTCCACGCGGACCACGTCCTCTACCTCATGCCCATCAGGGAGGAGTCTGCGCACCAGCGCCCCGCGCTCAAAACCAAAGGGCATTGGTTGTTGAGCGCCCTGCTCAAAAACTGGCGCTCGTACTCCCAGGTCATTGTCGCGGCGGCCATTCTGAACATCCTGGCCCTGGCCTCGCCACTCTTCGTCATGAACGTCTACGACCGGGTAGTGCCCAACAACGCCCTGGAAACCCTCTGGGTGCTGGCCATCGGCATGGGCATTGTCTTTGTTTTCGACTTCGCCATCAAAGGACTGCGTGCCTACTTCATCGACAACACCGGCAAGAAGATCGACGTTGAACTGGAAGGCAGACTTTTTGACCAGCTCCTGAACATGCACCTCAAGGACAAGCCCGCCTCGGTGGGCTCTTTCGCCAACCTCCTGCGCGAACTTGAAGTCCTGCGGGATTTCTTCACCTCGGCCACGCTGGTGAGCTTCGTGGACCTGCCCTTCATTCTGCTCTTCATCACCATGTTCTGGTACATCGGCGGCCCCATCGCCTTCGTTTTCATGGCTGTCCTGCCCATCACGATCCTCATCGGCCTGGCCATCCACGTACCCATAAAAAAATCCGTCGAGGGTGCCATGGCCAAAGGCAACGGCAAGCACGGAGTGCTCGTCGAGACCTTGAGCAACATCGAAACGGTCAAGGGCCTGGGCTGCGAGGCGACCATGCGCCAGCGTTGGATGCGCGACACGGCCGAGAGCGCCAAACACGCGATCCGCTTACGCTCCCTGTCCCACCTGGCCATGAATCTGACGGGCTTCGTGCAACAGTTCGCCTACGTGGTCATCATCATTGTCGGCGTCTACCTGATCAAGGACGGCACGCTCACCACGGGCGGGCTGATCGCCTGCTCCATCCTGAGCGGCAGGGTCATGGCCCCCTTCGCCCAGATTGCCCAGCTCCTCACCCGTCTGCACCATACCATGAACGCCTACTCGGAACTGGACAAGGTCATGAGCCTGTCGGTCGAACGCGCGGATACGCACTCTTTTCTGCATCGGCCACAACTGGCTGGAAACATTGAATTCCGCGACGTCACCTTCTCCTACCCTGGTTCAAAACTCCCTGCCCTCAAGGGGTTGAACCTGCGCATCGCGGCCGGCGAACGCGTGGGCATCGTAGGGCGGACCGGTTCGGGCAAGTCAACACTGGGGAAACTGGTATTGAGTCTTTACACCCCCGACCAGGGCTCGGTGCTGGTGGATGGAGCGGACCTGCGCCAGGTCGATCCGGCGGATCTGCGTCGCTGGACCGGATACATGCCCCAGGATGTGGCGCTGTTCCAGGGTACGGTCCGGCAGAACATCTGCATGGCGCATCCCCAGGCTTCGGACCAGGAAATCCTGCAAGCCGCGCAGATATCGGGCACCCACGACTTCATGCGCACCAACCCCCAGGGCTACGCCCTGCACGTAGGGGAACGCGGCGGCACCCTTTCCGGCGGCCAGCGCCAGGCCATCTCCATCGCCAGGGCGCTGCTGCGCAACCCGCGCATCCTGGTCATGGACGAACCCTCCAGCTCCATGGACTCCCAGTCCGAAGCGCTGCTGCTGCAACGACTCAAATTATTTCTGGACGGAAGGACGCTGGTGCTGATCACCCATCGTCCCTCTCTCCTTGAACTGGTGAACCGTCTGGTTGTCATTGATGATGGCCGGGTGGTGGCGGACGGGCCCAAGGACGTGATCGTGCGGCAACTGCAGTCTGGGGGAATTCACGTCAATCAAGCCACGCAGCAGCAAACGGGGGCCAAGCAATGAACACCCAGCACAATCCTGTCAAATCCGCGCCCGGACCCGAACCGGCAGCGCCCGCGCAAAACGATTCGCGCGCATCCACCGAGCCTGCGGGAGAACACGCCTGCCGGGAACAGCAGGTCCGGAACTTTGCGATGGAACTGGACGACATGACCAGGCACAGCAGGATTACGCCCAACCTCCTGCTCATCGTCATCGCCATGTTCTTCACCGCGGCCATTGCCTGGGCGGCTCACGCTCCTCTGGACGAAGTGGTGCGAGGCATGGGCAAGATCATCCCGTCCACGGAAATCAAGCGCATCCAGAATTTCGAAGGCGGCATCGTCAAGGAAATCCTGGTGCGCGAAGGCGAAGAGGTGACCAGGAACCAGCCGTTGATCCTTCTTGATCAGACGCAGATGACATCGCGGTTTCGCGAGCAGCAATCGAACTATCTCGATCAGACCCTGGCCATCGCCCGCCTGGAAGCGGAGTTGGCAGGGAAGGATACCATCGTTTTCCCGGCTGAAGTGCAGGACCAAAAGCCGCATCTGCTCAAAAACCAGATCGAGCTGCTGCGCTCTCGCGCCGCCAATCGGCAGGCCGCCCTGTCCGTTCTTGAATTCGACAGGCAGCAGCGTCTGCAGGAACTCAAAGAGCTCAAGAGCAGGCTGAGCTATCTGCAAAGCAACCATGCGCTCCTGAAAAAGGAAGTGGACATGACCCGGTCCATGGTCTCCAAGGGGGCCGCGTCGGAAATGGATCTTTTGCGATCCCAGCGCCAGCTGATGGAACTCTCGGGACAGATCGCCGATACGCGTATCGCCATTCCCAAAGTGAACGCCACCCTAGAAGCGGCCACGCACCGCATCGAGGAAGAAGAAAGCAACCATCGCACGGAAATACTGCAGGAGCTCAATACGATTCGCACGGAAATGGAAGGCCGCAAGGAAACGCTGCCGGCCCTTGAAGACCAGATGAACCGCACCACCGTCCGCTCTCCTGTTGACGGCACCGTGCAGCGGGTCTTCGTGACGACCATTGGCGAGGCTGTCGGACCAGGCATGGAGATGCTTGAAATCGTGCCCAGGGAAGACACCCTCTTGGTCGAGGCGAAAGTGGTCCCGGAGGACATCGCCTTTCTGCATCCCGGGCAAAATGCGGATGTCAAGATCACTGCCTATGATTTTTCCATCTATGGAAGCATGACGGGAAAAGTGGAACATATCAGTGCCGACGCCATCACCGACGAACAACGAAAACTCAGCTACTACCTCATCAAGGTCCGCACCGATAGCGCGTCACTGACAAGCAAGAATGGCAAGGAACTCCCCATCATCCCCGGTATGGTGGCTCAAGTGGATGTGTTGACTGGTAAAAAAACTGTGCTCGAATACATTGTAAACCCCATCATCAAGACTGCCCGAGGCGCCCTGCGTGAACGGTAGGGGGTTGAACTCCGCGAGACCGCGTGGTAATCTTTTTATTGGGAGAAATTTACCATGAAAAAAAGAATTTTGCTGGTTGAAGACGATGAGCTGCTTCGTTTAGGTCTGAAGTCCATAATTCAGACCAAAAAAGAATACGCCATTGAAGCCGACACGGCGAGCGGGAAGCAAGCCATCCGACTCTTCGACTCCAATCATCCCGATATTGTGCTCCTTGACCTCCATCTGCCTGATATTTCCGGCATCGAGGTGTTACGTCACATTAAACGGATCGCACCCGAAATCCCCGTGGTGGTGCTGACCTCCCATGAAGAAAACGAGCTGCTTTTCGAGGCGCTGGAGTGGGGAGCAAACTGTTACGTGCTTAAAGGGGCGGGGCCGGAAGAACTGCTTCTGGGTATCCATTACGCGCTGCTGAACGAGATGTTCGTCAGCCCGAAACTGGCCAAACTCATCGTCGAGGCCTACCTCTTCGTCAATCGCCAGCGCAAGTCCCTACCGCCTTTGGCCGACCTTACGGTGCGGGAAAAGGAAATCGTCAGACTCGTCATCGACGGGAAAAAGAGCAAGGAGATCGCCGACACGCTCTTCATCAGCGTCAAAACCGTTCACAAGCACCGCTCGAACATCCTGGAAAAACTCGGCCTCAACAATCTTGCCGACCTTCGCCAGCGCAAAATGTATGTTCTCACCGAAATGCTGGAAGAAGACCTCACCGAATAGCACGTCCTCCACAGCCTGCCCTTCAAAATATAACCGACAGGGAAGGCTGAATTTCATTATTACAGATTATTACCGAAAGCATTTCAAAATACATAATTATTGCCATTGTTGACGATCTCCATCGTCATGTAAACTCCTTCCGAATACTCTCGTATGCGCAATGCCTGTATACGTTGTTTCAACGACAGAACTGCTGCCATGCTGGAGAATAATCCGGGAGTGATACGCCTTGGCAAAAAGCAATTTTCTACTGGTTGAAGACGATCATCTTTTGCGCATGGGACTCAAATCCATGATCGACATGCATGACGGCTACACGTGCGGATCGGACGTCGCTACCGGCATGGAAGCCCTGCATTCCTTCAGACGGAACCCTGCGGACATCGTCCTGCTGGACCTGCAACTGCCGGACATGTTCGGAACGGAAGTGCTGAAGAAATTGCGCAAGATCGATAAAAACGTCAAAATTGTCGTGTTGACCGCCCATGAAAACGACGAGTTTCTTTACGAAACCCTGGAATACGGCACCAACGCATATGTTCTTAAAAGCGAGAACCCCGAAGAACTTTTCATGGCCATAAAATGCGCCTTGAACAACGACCTGTTCATCAGTCCCAAACTCACCAAAAACATCGTCAAGGACTATATCTTCACCACACGACAGCGAAAAGGCTTGTCTTCCCTGCAAAACCTCACGCCGCGTGAAATTGATGTGGTGAAGCTGATTTTCAAAGGCAAGAAGAGCAGGGAAATCGCGGAAATTCTGGCCATCAGCGTCAAAACCGTCGACAAGCACCGCTCGAACATCCTGCAGAAAATAGGCATCCACACCTTCAACGAACTGCGTCACGGAGGGATGTACTTCCTTGATCTTCTGAACCAGAATTAATTTCCTGACAAAATACTTCGCGGTAGTCCTTGCAGAATTCAAAATTTGCAAAGCGCAGCGCCCTTGGGGCCGGAAAAAACGTGCCCGCCTAGTTCAACAATCACCCATAGTTAAAGACGATCCAAACCATTTCTCGTGCTTTTTCCGCGGCGTGGCGAAAAGATCCCGGCGGGAATCCGTCATTTACGGCTCGCCTGCCCATCTCCCTAACAGGCCGTTGAAAAACGGCGATCTACTGCGTCAGCGATAAAAGCCAGACCGCTTATGTATGCGCAATACACTGCGCGCCCTGACTTTTTTCACTTCCTTGCATCTCATCATTTTTGAACGCCCTGTGAATTTCAAATTCTCAACAGTCCGCTACGGTCAAAGCAATCCTGCGACCTAAAACATAAAAAAAATCCGCGTCTGATTTTTCATTCTTCATGATTTGAAAAATAGCAGAATTATCTGTATCCTCTGTCATGATCACCCCATGTCATGCCGTTTGCTTTTGCTTCGGCAATGAATTGGCGCATCCCACCACGCCACGAACACGGTCTGCGATTCGTCTTGTTTTTGCGATCAACGACGAAAATGATCATGCTATTACGATATTTCAAACACATACGGCAAATCGCTGCAGCAATAAAGAGTTCAAGAGAAAACACAGGTCACGTAACATTCATTATTTATTGGATATGATTACGATACTCCCGAAAACCGGGTCATGAAATCTGAACAAACGGAGTTGCTTTTGAAAACCCGAAAATTCGACGTCATCGTCCTGGGCTCCGGAGTCGCCGGAGGCCATGTTGCCACACGCTGCCACAAGGCCGGTCTGAGCGTGGCGCTGGTGGAAAGCCATGGTTTCGGGGGCACCTGCCCTCTGCATGGTTGCGAACCCAAGAAAGTGATGGCCGATGCCGCAGAGACTGTGGAACGCTTCAACAATGCCTCCAGATCAGGCCCGGTCGGCTCCGCCAAGCTCGACTGGGTGGAACTCATGCGCTTCAAACGCACCTTCACGGACGACCTGCCGGACAAAATCCGAAAACACTATGAAAACCTGGGCATCCACACATGCACTGCGACCGGCAGCTTTGCCGGACCAAGCACCATCGTCACCGGAGATTCACGTCTTGAAGCCTCCCATATCTGCATTGCGACCGGATCAACCCCCAGGGAATTGCACATCCCGGGCAGCAGACTGCTGTCTTCCAGCAACGATTTCTTGGCCATGCCGACCCTGCCGGAGAGGATCATCTTCATCGGAGGCGGATTCATCGCCTTTGAACTGGCCCACATCGCGGCAGCGGCCGGTGCGCACGTGACGATCGTTCATCGCAGCCAGAGATTTCTCAAAAAATTTGACGCCGACCTGGTCCAACGACTGACTGAACATCTGGAAAAATTGGGGGTAGCGTTTTATCGGAAATGTCCGCCCCACTCCATCGAAAAGGACGGCGGCGCGTTGGTATTGAAAGCCGGAGAAGACGGCAGCCAAAGCTTTGCGGCGGACGCAATCTTCAACGCGGCCGGACGTATCCCAGCCCTGGCTGATCTTGACCTGCCCACCGGCAACGTCGACGCGCACAAGGGAGGAGTCGCCGTCAACGCCTGCATGCAGAGCCTCTCCAACCCCTGCGTATTTGCTGCCGGAGACGTCATCGCCGGAAGCATGCCCCTCACTCCCGTGGCCAGCGTGGAGGCGGAAGTCGTGGCCAAAAACATCATCGAAGGCCCAATACACGAAATCAGCAAAGACGTGACGCCATTCGCCCTGTTCACCTACCCGCCGCTGGCAGGCGTGGGCATGCTCGAAGAAGAGGCGCACGAGCAGGGCTTAGAGTTTGATATCATCCATGGGGATTCGGCAGGGTGGTCGGAATACAGACGCATCGGACAACAGTGCGCAGGCTTCAAGCTGCTGATCGATAAAGAGACGCGCCAACTTCTCGGGGCGCACGTTCTGGGTGACGCGGCAGAGGAAACAATCAACCTTTTCGCACTGGCCATGCGCAAGAAGGTCGATGTGGACGAATTGCGTTCCATGTTGTGGGCATACCCGTCTTTTGGATACGCAATGAAATACATGTTCAGGCAGTGAAACGCAAAGGCCGAAAGATGCGTAAAAACCGGGAAGGCGCTTTTCGGAACAATCCAGAAAATCATATTCCTGCTTGAAGAACATCTCGGTCAGTGTCTACGCCTCCGTCCGGTTTGGAATAGCGAAATCAAGCAGCCTGCCGCATCCAGTTCACAAACCGAACACCGGTTTGATTCAAGCACCAACCTTGCCGTTTTCATCCGGGCCGAAGATTCATGCTACAGAGGCCAAAACCAAACCAGAAGCGGAAGCCCCAGGGCGACGACCACACAGTCCATGGGTAGGCCCATGCGCCAGTAATCGCCAAAACGAAATCCGCCGGGGCCGAGGATCAGAGTGTTGTTCTGGTGCCCGATGGGGGTCAGGAAAGCGCAGGAGGCGCCGATGGCAACGGCCATCAAAAAAGTGTCCGGATTGACGTCGAGCTGAATCGCCGCGCCCAGCCCGATGGGAGCCATCACGGCCGCCGTTGCGGCATTGTTCATGAGATCGGTCAAAACCATGGTCGTGAGCATGACCACGGCCAGTCCCACAAGGGCATTGCCCTGGGCCACATTTTCCAGCAGCAGGCGCGCGATCAGATCGGCCGCGCCGGTATGCTGCATGGCTCCGGCAACCGGCAGCAGCGCTGCCAGCAGCACGATCACCGGCCAGTCCACCGCCTCGTAGACCGAACGCAAGGGCACGATGCGCAGCGCCATGGACGCAAGCACTCCGGCGGCAAACGCCACTTCCGCGGGAAGCAGTCCCAGGGCCGTCAGGCTCACGGAAATCACCATAATGCCCGTGGCCATAATTGCTTTACGTTTGTCGGGAATGCGCAGATCCCTCTGCGCCAAGGGCACGCAGCCGGAATTGCCGGCAAACCCGCTCAAACTGTCACGTTGCCCCTGCATCAGCAGCACATCGCCGGGCTTAATCCGCATAGAACGCAATCGGGCCATACTGCACTCGCCCTGACGGGCAATAGCGAGCAGGTTTATGCCGTACCGCGTTCGCAGCAGCAGGTCGCTGGCTGAACTTCCGACAATTTTGGATTCCGGCAATACCGCCATCTCCATCAGCGCAGTCTCTTCCTTACGCGAAGAGTCCTCGGACTCTTCGGCAGCCGCCGCAAGATCCGCCCGATCTTCGAAATTGTCTTCAAAGCTGACCGGTTCAGCGTCGCCCTCGCCCGGTTCCTGCGATTCCAAGACATCATAATGATCTTTATCGACAGGCTTGGCATCTTTCTCGTCAGGAGCATCCGGCTGCTTGTCCTCTTCCAGCTTGAGATCAAGCCGCATAAGCACCTCGTTCAGAGCCCCCACCTCTGCCTCCAGAACCAAGATGTCACCGGCATGCACTATCTTGCCGGGCCGGGGAGAACGGACATGAATATCGTTGCGCACAAGATCCAGCATTTGCGCATCGAGCTCCTGCAGAACCGCCTTTATTTCCTGCACCTGCTTGCCTTCCGTGGCGCTGCCTTCCGGCACGCGAACCTCGGTGACGTAGGCGCTCATCTCAAAACCAGCCGCTCCCGCCTGTCTGCGCGCCGGGACAAGACGCCAGCCAATGAGGACGATAAAGACAATTCCCACCAGGGTCAGCGGCAGGCCGACCATCGAAAAATCGAACATGCCAAAGGCGTCCGTGTTCGGCTGGTTTGCGCGAAAGCCCGCGATGATAAGGTTGGGCGGGGTTCCGATCAGGGTCGTGGTGCCACCCAGAATCGACCCGAAAGCAAGGGGCATCAAGACCTTGCCCGGAGGCAGGTCCAGACGGCCGGCAACCTGAATTGCGACCGGCATCAACAAAGCCAGTGCGCCGACATTGTTCATGAAGCCGGAAAGCACGGCAGCCAGGGTGACCAAAGCCGCGATGCTGAGCGTCGGACCGGCGTTGGCCGGCAACACAGTCCGGGTCAGCACATCGACCGCGCCGGAGGCTTGCAGACCACGGCTCAGCACCAGCACGCAAGCCACCGTAACCACGGCAGGATGACCAAAACCGGCAAAGGCCTCCTGCGGCTCGACCAGACCGAGAAGTACGCAAACCACCAAGGCCCCGATCGCAACCATGTCGTGCCGCCATTTTCCCCATAAGAACATGCCGATGGCAGCGGCTATAATCGCCATGACGAGAGCCTGGTCGTAAGTCATACTCACCTCTCCCCCGGGATACTCAGTTCATATGCAACACGTTCTCTTCAACAAAAAACCCACGGAAAATCATTTCAGAATAATCAAACAGACTGATTTTTTTATATAATGCACTTACATAATTCATCGCAAAAACAAAATAATTTTGAAAAGCTTCACATGATATGAAACCTGCCGAGATAATCAAAAAAATTCAACAGAAAATGCAATTTTCCGAGGTGCAGGTCCGCTGGAATGCTTTTTTTCTGGATGATTCCGCACAAAACAGCTAAGCGTTAGGCTCTGATCCGCACGTACACCCGTCAAGAAGCAAACCGTGGAGGCGATCGTGGACAAAGGTAAAAAAAAGAAAAAAAAGAGACGCGAACCAACCTATGAGCGCAAAGCCATTGAAATGGCGCGCGAGCACTACGAAAAACAAAAGCAGAAAGCCATCCACGAGCGACGGGTTTTCCGCGGTCTCCAGATCATCCCGACAAAAGCCTATTACGACGACTCCCTTGGTCACCAACCCGGAGAAGACAACTGGGTCGGATACGGGTTCGATGTTCATCCCCATGTCTTTTTCGGCGCGGGGACTCTGCTTTTGACATTCATCATCGTGACTATCATGTTCAAAGAGCAGTCGGCAGTCTTTTTTCAAAGCGTACTGGATGGAATCGGCAATACATTTGGCTGGTTTTACATCCTTTCTGCCAACTTCTTTGTCATCACCATGATCCTGATCGCATCCAGCGACTACGGAAAAATACGAATAGGCGGCCCGGACGCCTTGCCGGAATTCTCGACATTCAGCTGGTATTCCATGCTCATCAGCGCCGGCATGGGTATTGGCCTCATGTTCTGGAGCGTAGGCGAACCTATCTTTCATTACATGTCGCCCTCCCCAATGTTCGACGTTCCCGCCAGCACCCCGCAGTCAGCGCAGGTTGCGCTGGGGCTCACGTATTACCATTGGGGAATTCATCCCTGGGGCATCTATGCGCTGGTCGGACTCTCGCTGGCTTTTTTCGCCTACAACCGGGGGCTCCCCCTCACCATCCGTTCCATCTTTTACCCACTTCTGGGTGAAAAAATATATGGATTCTGGGGCAATATCATCGACATCCTCTCCGTGCTGGCCACGCTTTTCGGTCTCGCCACGTCTCTTGGCCTGGGCGTAAAGCAGGTCGCGACGGGACTGACGTATCTGTTTGGCTCGCCCAACACAGTGGAATTCGCCGTGATCCTGATCGCAGCGATCACGTTCCTGGCTGTCCTTTCAGTGACTGCCGGTCTGGATAAAGGAGTCAAACTGCTGAGTATCGGCAACATGTATCTGGCTGGCGCCTTCATGATCTTTTTGTGCGCGGTGGGTCCGACGGTCTATATTCTCAAGGCTTTTACGCAGAATATCGGCTTTTACATCCAAAATCTGCCACAACTCAGTTTCTGGGTGGAAACCTATTACGGCGCGGAAGGAAGCAACTGGCAAAATCCCTGGACCATATTTTATTGGGGCTGGTGGATATCGTGGTCGCCCTTTGTGGGCATGTTCATAGCCAGAATCTCAAAAGGAAGGACTGTACGGGAGTTCATTCTCGGGGTGATGATATTCCCGACGATACTTTCATTCCTGTGGATGTCTTCTTTCGGCGGATCAGCTCTGTGGTTGCAGATTGCCGGCAAGGTCGACATCGCGAGTGCGGTCAGTAAGGATGTTTCAACAGCACTCTTTGTGATGCTTGAAAATTTTCCTTTGTCGCAGATCACATCATTTATCGGCATAATTCTTGTGATAGTCTTTTTTGTAACATCATCCGATTCCGGATCATTGGTAGTAGACCATCTCACCTCAGGCGGAAAACTTGACTCTCCAATCCCGCAGCGCATTTTCTGGGCCGTCATGGAAGGCGTTTGCGCCGCAGCACTGCTCATAGGAGGCGGATTGGTGGCACTGCAAAGTGCATCAATCGCCACTGGTTTGCCGTTTACCCTTGTATTGCTGATCATGTGTTACAGCTTGTACAAAGGGTTACAGGAAGAAGACTACCACGCGCGAATCATAGAAAAGATCACCCCGGTCACGCAAACTATCCAGATCCCCCTGGGAGAAGGCGACTCCACCAAAATCGCTCCCCCGACGACATCACGTCAGGGCAGATAAAGCATGCTCCTGGCGCAACTCCTCAAAAATTCCGCCAGAAGACACGCCGGGACCCACGACCACGCAAATGCCCATGGGTCCCGCGACCACAAAACTGTGGCGTATAGCATTTTAGAGCATCGCAAACCGGAAGACTGTTCATGCCCGCCGGACTCATGAAAAGCCCGACGATGACCCTGCAGGCACGAACGCAACTAGCCCCAAAAGGTATCAACGCCGTTTGTCGAAATTTGCGTACGGATTTTTCTTGATTGTTCCATATTTCACATGCTACCATTTCTATATGAAAACGACTCTCATTATCACAACAGCTCTGATCATAGTAGCAATCGCCTTGCTGGCAGGGATAGCCAGAGCATTTGGGAAACCCGGCCGACCGATAAATGTCTGTTTCGATCAATTGAAGAATATGGAACACAGAGATCGTTGAAAAAATCGCGCAATGCCGTTCTCCAAAGATGGACTTTTCCCCGTGATTTGCCGATGAGTTCCCTCTTCAAGGCAAATCACCACCCAAAATCCGGAGCATTCCATGGATGATATCCGCATCCGTCCCATCGGCGTCATCAATTCCCCCTACACCGACAGGGCCAACATGCCCATCCAACCATGCGGCGCGCGCGATGTGGCCGGCCGGATCGTGATAGAGGAAGCCCTGGCTCCCGGCCTCAAGGATCTTGAAGGATTTTCCCACATCTATCTGCTCTACCACTTCCATATGAGCACGGGGTTCGATTTAACCGTCGTCCCATTCATGGAACCGGCCGAACGCGGGCTCTTTTCCACCCGCGCTCCCAGACGCCCCAACCAGATCGGCCTGTCCATCGTGAGGCTGGAGCGCATCGAAGGCAATACCCTGCACATCCTGGATGTGGATGTTCTGGACGGCACTCCGCTCCTGGACATCAAGCCCTACTTCAAAAACTTCGACGCCTTCCCCGAAGCCATCTCCGGCTGGGCCGAAGCGCATCAGAACAAGGCAGGCCAAGTCCGCTCCGATACACGCTTTGTCAGCCCCAAGGCGTAATCAAGGATATCGCGCCCGAGGGGAACCGGGCATGGCTGCTCGCCGCTGCGTCGTGGAGAGTACCGCGCCCCCTGGCGTAGCAACGTCAATCACGCATCAGCTTCAATCCTTGTCTTTTTTACCGTCCTTGAATCCCTGCTCAAACGCGGCCTTTGCCTTGGAAAAACTGTCCTTCCAGACGTGAAATGACTCTTCGAACCCTTCTTTAATTTCATCCCAGGCGGACCCGCTGGCCTCCTGCAATGCTTTCAATTTTGCCTCAACCTCATTACGCTTTTCCCTCAACTCCTCGACGTGCTCAAGGTAGCGAAGCTTCAAATCCGCCTGAGACTGATTCGCCTTTGCGGACACTATGTCGATCTCGGCATTCCATTCATCAATTTTGGCCTTGAGTTTCTGCACATAGACATCTTTTTTTTCCGGCATGAGAATCGTCTCCTCGCAAAATTACGGATTATGTGTGAGCAATGGTCAGGATTGACCTTTTTACCAAGGATAAATAATTTTGCCAAACTCTTCCGCGACTGCCCGCGCGGTGCCATCCGACGCCCATGCCCGCAACAAGGAGAAACAATGGAGACATTGATCATCGGTGCCGGGGCGATGGGTGGCCTGTTCGCCACCCTGCTTGCTCCCGTGGTTCCGACACGCCTCTTCACCACCAATGCCGAACACGCCGAGGCCATCAATCTGGCCGGGCTCAGCCTCACCGGCATGGATGGCCGGGTCCGCCGCTCTGCGGCCAATGCGTTGACCGATCCACGGCAATACGGCCGCTGCGCCGACCTGATCATAATCTGCACCAAGGCCCGCTCGACAAGCCAGGCCGCGGGCATTGCCAGGCAGCTGTTGGCAAAGGACGGCTTGGTGCTCACCCTGCAAAACGGGCTCGGCAACCTCGAACTCATTCAGGCCGCAGTGGGCACCGCCCGCGCCGCCGCCGGCATCACCGCTCAAGCGGCCACCCTGCTCGGCCCCGGACAGGTCCGTCATGCCGGCAGCGGTCCGACCGTGCTGGCCGCAGGCCCAGGGCAGGCCAAAAAGATTGCCGCTGTCGCAGCCGTGTTCAACCA
>Ga0265295_1006036_pt1 | contig 14935 bp, 10 predicted proteins | sample Munlansysbiofilm_FD_192503 | JGI IMG/M metagenome (GOLD analysis project Ga0265295, IMG submission 192503) | Leachate microbial communities from a municipal landfill in Southern Ontario, Canada - Methane capture system biofilm | ecosystem: Engineered > Solid waste > Landfill > Unclassified ... | reverse complement strand
AAAAAGTACATCAAAGAACAGAGCGTAAATTACAAAAAGATATATGAAGAACAATTAACGCTGTTTTAACAACGATAGCCTCAAGCTTGCACCAGATACCTCGGGGCTTGCCCCGGGGTAATTCATTTTCTTATTACCATCAATTTTCTTTTTTCTACCTCTTTGTGAAAGATTCTTTTTAGAAATTTCTTGTCCCCTAAGAGCTGAATAACACCAACTCTTTTTTTTAACTTGTTTTCTTACCTCGCGAGTGATTGTGCTTGGGTCTCTGCCTAATTTTTTAGCGATACAATTTAGCTTTTCAAGGGCATAAATACCCTTACTGATTTCTTCGCGTTCCCACGCTTTTAATTCTGTTGTTTTGTTGCTCATATGGACTTATATTAGTCCAGATAGTGTAACTGCAATAATTTCTAGAATCCAGCGTACATTCTCTTGCCTTTTTTATGATATGTGTTATTATTTTATGAACTAAAAATTCATTTTAATTAACTAGTCGGTTTTTTAATTTTTAAAATATATTGGTAAATATCTTTTAGATAGAGATGAGGTAAAAATAATATCAATTAATGATATGGATAAAGATACTTTAAAAAATCCAACGAGTTCTCGCAAGAGACAGTGGGGGACCGAGCGTCAGACAACGCCACTTTCCAATTTGCATGATCAACCATCGAGTCGGGTGATAGCATTTAGTAGAATTTCTATAGTTTTGACTATATTTTTCTGGGCAATGTATGTTATATCAGTCGTTGTCCGTCAGCTTATCGACGGTCCCCAAGATTATAGGTTCACTATGGAAGTTTTCGGTTATCTTATTATCGTAACTTTTTTGACTTTTTCAGCTTTGGTATATCTTATCGCTCGACAAGGTGCTCTCCAGCGTTTTAGCAAGCATGTGCGGGTGCCACGCGCCATAATTGATAAACATTTTTCTTCCAAACGCTCTTCAATTACTGTTTTAATTCCTTCTTATAGTGAAGAAACCGAAGTTATCAGAAAGACTGTTCTTTCGGCGGCTTTGCAAGAATATCCCGATATGCGGGTAGTCCTTTTGTTGGATGATGAGCCTATCAAAGTTCGCCCCGAGGATGCCGATCGTCTTGAGGCAACACGGGCCCTGAGTTTCGAAATTAAGACCTTACTATCTAAACCCTTTGAACGTTTTAGCAAAGCATCATCAGAATTTGAGAGCACTCACGGCAACAAAGAAGTGGTGGATGATGAGGTTATCTTTGATATAGCTACCCATTATTTGTGGGCAGAGAGATGGCTAAATAAATTGGCGGAGAAAGAAGTGATCGAGGATCATGTGGATAAATTCTTTGCCGATCAAGTTCTAAGGGGATTAGCCAACGACCTGAGTCTTGTCGGTAAAGCGCTTATCAGTTCCCATGAGGATGGGGCAAAGTTTTCCGCTGAGCACATCGCACAACTTTATCGAAGGTTGGTATGGATATTTGGTGCAGACTTGGAAGTTTTTGAGAGAAAGAGATATGCTTCCTTATCCCATGAGCCAAACAAAGCAATGAATCTCAATTCGTACATCGGATTGATGGGAGGAATGTATAAAAAAGAACAGATTTCCAGCGGAACAATTTTGACACCCACTAAAAATCACAAAAAAGCGGATATGGTAGTTCCCGATACCGAGTTTGTCCTTACATTAGATGCGGATTCGATTTTACTTAGAGAATATTGTCTTCGTTTGGTATATTTTTTACAACAAGCTGATAATGCCGATGTGGCAGTGGTGCAAACTCCATATTCTTCTTTTCGCGGGGCACCTACTCGTATCGAGCGTTTGTCGGGAGCCACAACCGATATTCAACATATTATACATCAAGGAATGAGTCATTATGATGCAACTTTTTGGGTGGGAGCCAATGCGGTGATACGCAAAAGTGCGTTGGAAGATATAGTAGAAAAAGAATGGGTCGGTGGTTTTGAAATAAAAAGATATGTCCAAGATCGTACGGTTATAGAGGACACCGAGTCCAGTATCGACTTAGCCCTAGAAGATTGGCGACTAGTCAATTATCCGGAACGGTTGAGTTACAGTGCTACTCCGCCGGACTTTGGTTCATTAGTGATCCAACGTCGTCGTTGGGCCAACGGAGGGCTTTTAATAATGCCAAAATTATGGGTGCTTATGCGCAAACGCAAAAACAAAGGCAGGCCGATTTCCAAACTTGAATTTATAGTCAGATTAAATTATATGGCTTCTATTGCGTGGTCAAATTTTGGTTTAGTATTTCTTTTGGTGTATCCCTATGACGGAAGATTATTAAGCCCTTTGGTTTTGCTCGCGGCAGCACCTTACTTTTTATCGATGGCGGTCGATCTAAAATATTGTCGTTATAATTATAGTGATATTATCCGTATTTACGGTTTTAATTTGATATTATTGCCTGTAAATATTGCGGGAACTTTTAAATCATTTGAACAAGCGCTGACTGCCAATAAAACGCCCTTTGCTCGAACTCCCAAAGTTAAAAACAGAACATCCGTAGCGTTGCCTTATGTGTTGGCACCTCTGTTGATTGTCGGTTTTTCAATTTTTACTCTGTGGCGCAATATTGAAGGTGAAAACTGGGGAAATGCAGCTTTTGCCGGATTTAACGCCTTTGCCTCCACTTGGGCTATCGTTTCATATATCGGAGTGGGAAATTTGATTGTGGATATTTTCTTAGGATTTGCCAATATGCTTTATATCGATACCGCTCCCAATAAAAAATCAAATAATCAGTTAGACAATAAAGCAGGATTTAATTGGAAGGGTGTTCTGTATCATGGGGAAGCGGGCAAAAAAGCTCCGCACGGATTTGTCAGAAAAAGAGTGAAATAATTTATAAAAATAATTTCGAATTTCGAATTTTGAATGAATTTCCAATGACTTAATGTTTAAAGAATTAGAAATTAAATTCAGATCTCTCGACAAGCTCGAGATGACACACTGGATGATTTGTGAAAAATTGTTTTGTATGTCATTTCGACCGGATAATTTTTGTACTCAAAAATTAGAAGTGGAGAAATCTAGGATAGATATATGATTTAATATTTATTTAAAAATTACAAAATTACAAAATTAAAAATTGAATTAAAATTTATTCATAATACATAATACAAGATACATAATACATAATAACTATGGAAGAATCTAATAAAGAAATCAATGTCACACCGCGCAGAAAGCTCTCAATTTGGAGAGTACTATTAGTGGTTTTGATAGCGGGCGGACTTTTTTACATTGCGGCTTATGATTGGAATAAAAAGCAACAAAAAAAAGCCGAACCGGTCTTGCCTTCTTATGATCCTTGGTTTGCGGCTTATGTGGATGTCACGGCTACTCCTGTTTATGCTTTTGAGCAGTTAGGTTCAACTACCACGCCCAACGCCGTCCTTTCTTTTATCGTTTCTTCCAAATCAGATGCGTGTGTGCCCACCTGGGGAACTTATTATACGATGGACGAAGCGGCTATAGCGCTGGATTTTGATCGTCGAATCGCCAGACTTCAACAACAAAACGGAAAAATAGCCGTATCTTTTGGAGGAGCCCTGAATTCAGAGTTAGCTCTTGAGTGCAAAGATAAGGATAAATTATTCGAGGCCTATAGATTAGTTATAGATCGTTATAATATTGACACGATTGATTTGGATCTTGAAAACCAAAGTCTCAGAGATGAGGAAGCCTCTATTCGTCGAGCAGAAGTTATCAAGAAATTACAAGAAGACTATCGTAGTAAAAATAAAAACTTGGCCGTCTGGTTGACTTTGCCTGTCGCTCCTCAAGGACTGACTCCGGAAGGGACCGAGGCCGTAGCCAAGATGTTGGCCGGGGGTGTTGATTTGGCGGGAGTAAATTTGATGGTTATGGATTATGGAGGAAGTCGAGAGCAAAGCCAGTCGATGGCAGAGGCTTCCAAAAGTGCCCTCAATGAAACTCATCGGCAACTGGGGATACTTTATCAACAGGTGGGAATAAACTTAAGCAGTCAATCTTTGTGGCGAAAAATCGGAGCTACTCCGATGATTGGACAAAACGACATTTTGGAAGAAGTTTTTACCTTAGAGGATGCAACTGATTTTAATTCATTTTCTCTAACTCAGGGTATCGGTCGGATGTCAATGTGGTCAGCCAATAGAGATATCCCTTGTGGAGAAAATTATGTTGATATAAAAGTTGTTTCTGATTCATGCAGTGGCGTAAAGACCCCCAAATTTGGCTTTGCACAAATTTTAAGTAACGGTTTTAAGGGGGATCTCGTGCAAAGTGGCAGTATTCCGACAAAAGGAGATTTGGCTAGCAATTTTGCCGTATTTGATGATCCCGAAAACAGTCCATATCAAGTTTGGCAGGAAACAGGTGCTTATCCCAAGGGTGTAAAAGTGGTTTGGCATGGAAATGTTTACGAAGCAAAGTGGTGGACCAAAAATGATTTACCCGATAATCCCGTTTTACAATTATGGGAAACCCCTTGGCAGTTAGTGGGTCCTGTTTTAGCAGGTGAAAAACCGGTACAACAACCAACTTTGCCTACAGGCACTTATCCAAAGTGGAATGGTGCAACTATGTATGAGGGTGGTGACAGAGTGTTGTTTGATGGTACACCTTTTCAAGCCAAATGGTGGAATCAAGGAGATAGTCCTGCTGCTACAGCCGCCAATTCAGATGCCTCACCATGGATGGCGCTTACTCAAGCGCAGATCAAAGAAATACTGGATGAATTGGATAAGAAAGCAACAAAAAAGTAGGCTATTTCTTAATTTCCAAATTTATACCTTATGTATTTTATAAACCCCAGTTAGAGCTAAACCTTTAATGGGATAAACCTTATAACTTTATAAGCTCATCTTATACAAGCTATTGCATTTTTTTTCATTATGTGGTATGGTTTCCAGTCGAATAAAAATTTGACTTTTGTATAAGCAACTATTAGTTAGATGCAAGCTTTTGTTTGAAAATACACGATAGAGGAATTTGAATATAAACCTATTAATGGTTTTTTATTTTGGTATCCTTTATTTTTAAATTGATTTGTAAAATTATGAAAAATAACAAAAGAAAACACATTTTTTATAGAAATGCTGAATTTGAAAAAAGACACAGAATAGTTGTGCATTTTATTGTTTTTGCTATTTTTGTAATATTTATAGGAAAGTCTTTTTTTGTCCAATCCGATTATTTTATTCTATATATATATGGAATATCAGTTACTTTGGTTCTTTTTATTAACTTTTATTATGCGATTTTTAGATATGAAGATCCGGCTATAATCGCAAAAGAAGTAGAAGTAGACAATTACAAGAAAGGCATAAAGCCAAAGAGGCCATTAGTCAGTTGTATGGTGGCGGTTTTTAATGAGGAGAATGCCATAGAACAATGCATCTTATCACTTACCCAACAAACCTATGAAAATAAGGAAATTATTTTTGTAAATGATGGAAGTACAGACGGAACAGGCAAAGTTCTTGATGAATATGCCAAGAATGGAAAGATAAAAGTTATCCATCAAAAAAATGCAGGAAAAAAGAGGGCTCTGGGAGCAGCAATGAGAGAGGCGAAAGGCAGTATCTTTGCTTTTTCAGACAGCGACTCAGTCTGGGCAGTAGACGCAATTGATAAAATAGTGCCAATTTTAAATGTATTCCCTGAAGTGGGGGGGGTCAGCGGGCATTTTAGATTAAAGAATTCTAGCACAAATATTTTGACAAAAGCTCAAGATTCTTGGGCGGAAGGACAATTTGCAATTCGCAAAGCCTTTGAAAGTTATTTTGGGGCAGTGAGTTGTATCTCCGGTCCACTGGCCGTCTTTCGCAGAGAAGCTATTTATAATTTTATTCCCGCCTGGGAACAAGATACTTTTTTAGGTCAAGAATTTAAATTTGCCACAGACAGAACAATGACTGGTTTTTTGCTAGGCAGTAAATTTGTGGGAAAAAAAATTAAGGAGAAATATGCTAATGAAGATTGCGTAAGAGAGATAGATTATCCATTGAAAGATTGGAAAGTGGTTTATGCTAAATCAGCTAAGTCTTGGACTATATTGCCTGACACTTTTAAGGGATTAGTAAGACAGCATGTTCGTTGGAAAAAAAGTTTTATAAGAAATACTTTTTTTACGGGTTCATTTTATTGGAGAAAACCGTTTTTAGTTTCGTTGGTTTATTATCTGCACGTATTATTTGTTATTATCGGTCCCTTCATTGCTTTTAGGCATATAATATACCTTCCCTTGAGGGGTGATTTGTGGTCAGCAGTTCTTTATATATCAGGTATCATATTTATAGGTTTTATGTTTGGGCTAGCTTTTAAATTAGAGAATAGAAACTCACATATTTGGATTTATCGTCCGGTGATGAGTTTGCTTTCTACTCTGTTTTTGTCATGGATTATATTTTATTCAGCAATAACTATTAAGAAGATGATATGGCACAGAGGATAAAAAAAATAAAAAAAATAGAGATTTTTTTCGTGATACTTATTATCGTAATATTTTTTTTATTGGGAAATAAATATATTTTCAGTAGCTTGAGCTCAAGATTTGATCCGAGAGATTTTTTTGAGTCCTTAGATAAAAAAGTTAAATTGATTTATCGAGAGAGGAATATTGTTTGCGAGAAAGGAGAGATAAAGATTTCGGTCGAGGGAGGTTTTGTTTGTAGGAAAGAAATTAACTATGGCAATGAGAAAAGCAAGTGGCTTGATATTTATGACACTTATCCAAAATATGCCAATGGAAAAGAAATTATTTATGATTTTCTCGATGAAGGAGATATCACTGTTGCAGACGCATATTTAAACAATGAAATTCAGATTGAAAGATATGAACCAATCAAAGTTGAAAAAATAACATGGGAAGAGGACCCCTATGGAGAGCGTTATTGGAGATTTATTTTTTACAGCCTTCGAGAAACAAGACATCTTCTCTATGCCTATACGGAAACGCATGACGAGCGGTATAGAATTAAATTGACAGAAATTGTTGAAAGCTTCATCGATGATGGTATAAACAAGCCACACGCTTGGGATGATTATCATGCTGTGTCTTTTAGGACAATGATGCTAACCAATATTTGGTGGAAATTGCGTCAAAATGATGCCTTATCTATCGAATTAAATGAAAAAATACTCAAAACAATCCAACAGCATGGAGATTTTTTGCTTGACGAAAAACACTACGAAAATAAATATAACCATGGTATTTCTCAGGCAATAGCTTTAATGCTTGCCGGCGTGAGTTTTCCAGATATGGAGAATGCAGAAAAATGGAATGAAGTTGGAAGAAAGCGGATAGTGGATGGAATTAAGAGTTTGGTTGATAATGATGGAGTATTGATTGAAAATTCTCCTTATTACCATTTTTATGCTTTGGAAAAATATTGGACAATTTCGAAATATTTTTCTAAAAACAATATGGATATTGATCCACAATACAACGAAAAACTTGATGATATGATTTCTTATGCTACTTATATTTTGCAACCAAACTTGGAAGTTCCGCTTCTGGGTGCATCACTAAAGAGATATGTGGGACACTCCGGAGTATTTAGGGAAATGGCAAAAGAAAATCCAGAATTTTTGTATGTCTTAACTCAAGGAAGAGAGGGGAGGGAACCTCGAGAATTAAATAAACATTATCCTACTACCGGACAGGTCATCATGCGTTCAGGGTGGGAGAAAAAGAACAAATTCAGTAATGAATTTTTAAAACAAACGCAGGTGATTTTTGATGTCGGGCCCTACAGGACAGATCACAGTGATTTAGATGCATTAAGTTTTAATTTGTATAGCAACGGCAAGACATTAATTACAGATACGGGTCTTTATACCTATGAAGAGAACGATCCATTGAAAGCGTTTTTCCATGGAACTGCAGGGCATAATACCGTAATAGTTGACGGAAAAGATCAGCGAGCCGGTGAGCCCGTTCCCGGAGAATTCAAGCAAGGGGATGGCTATGTCTTTCATTCCGCTCAGCATGATTTGTACCCTCAAGTCCGTCATCAGCGCAGTATAGCTCTTTTAGATAAGGACGCAGTTATTATTGTTGATAATTTAATTTCCGATCAAGAGCATGATTATGAGCAGATATTTCATTTGTTTCCCGGAGCAAAGACGGAAATTGTTGATGAAACAACAGTGATAGCGCGAGGAGATAATGGCGAAACAGAATTGACTATGCGTCAGATATTACCTGGTGGTATTAGTGTTAGCCTCCCTGCAAGTGATGAAAAAAGTGGTCAGAGTATTTGTTCCTATGAGTATGAAAAAATAGTGCCTTGTCAAGCAGTTTCATATAAAAAACATGGACGGAATACTTTTTTTCTGACTCTTTTGGAGGTAGGAGGAAGTAAGGAGAATGTTTCCGTAGAATTTGAAAATGAAAATGAGGTAAAAATCAGAACAGCCAGTGGGTCTTATAATCTTAGAATAGATCAATCGGATGTTAATTTTTCTGAAAATACAAAAGTAATGGAAGAGATAATTGATGAATATTCTTTAAATTTAATTTCTGAAAATGATGGTTGGCGGTTAGATGGGGTTGGAAGTGAAAAATTTACATTGGAAGAAAACGCACATGGACAATTAGCAATAGTTCCAAAAAATTCAGAGAACGGAGTTTCTTATTTTGAAAAACGCTATTATATTGCCGAAGTTGGCAATTTGGAAACTTATTTTTCAAAAAATCAGAAACTTCATTTGGACATCCCATTCAATAATAGCATGGATAGTTTTCGGATGTATGAGCAAGAAGATTTTCTGCCAATTTTGGGATATCATCATATTCTTTCGCAAAATCAGGAAATAAAAAATCCGAGGCTTGAAATGTATGTTTCTGATTTTGAAAAACAAATTGATTATATGACCAATGTGGCGGGTTGTAGATGGTTTACTTTTGGAGATATAATGAATAATTATGTTTCAAAGGGCGAGAAAGTTCCTCGAAATGCTTGTGTGATAAATTTTGATGATGGGAGAAAGGATCATTTTGCAAATGGATATGAAACTTTTAGAAAATATGGCGCAGTGGCAACTTTTTATATTATTTCGGAGAGGTCCCTTTCTGGCAATTCAGCTTATATGGACTTTTCTGATTTAGATGAGCTTCAAAGAAACGGAAATGAAATTGGTTCCCACACAGTGAATGCCGGAAGTCTTTTAACTGAAGGATATAGTCAGGAGGAGCTCGTCTATCAACTTGATGAATCAAAAAGAATGCTTGAGGAGCAAGGTTATAAAGTAACAACATTTGCTTATCCGCGAGGGGAACAAAATGAAGAAATCGTTGGATTGACAAGTGATTTTTATTTAGCTGGAAGAGATACAGAAAAAGATAATCATTGGAGGGAAGTGCGCCCCCTTACTGCGAGTTTTGATGATAATTTTATTTGGCATATGCATTACTATAAGCCGGAGCTTGATTCGCCGGAAGATCTGGATAAGAAGATTAGCTATAACGGCTGGTGGCAATTTGAAGAAGGATATAGAATTGATAATGACAAAGACGGTGACATTAAAACATTATCTTCTTATATCCCAACAAACAATTCTTATGCGGTTGTAGGACTGGATGATAAAGGAGATCGAGTTTCAAATAAATTCATTGTCTCTAAGGATGGAGACTATACCGTAGAAGTTTATTCTACCGTTAATGAAAATAACGTAATGGGATATTCTGATGTAGATACATTAAATATTTACATAGATGGAAAACAACAGAGAATAGGGCGAAAACTAGGAGAAGAGTGTACTATGTATAAAAATCAGCATTATTGTTTTTATAATGCTACTGCGTATTTAAATAAAGGTTCTCACGTAATTTCTATTGAAGCAAATCAAGAAAGAATTAAAGTAGATAAATTCAGAATGTATAGAGAAATTGAAATTAAAGATTATTATAATATTAAAATATCCGAGCAAAGAAAAGTTTTGCCTGAAAAACATTCTAATAGTAAGATTGAATTGACAAAATACGATGCTAAGTTCATATACTTATGGAAATATATCTTTATTTTCGTTGCAATCTGTGCATCGGGCTATGTTCTTTCGTTAAAATTAAGAAAAACAAAATGAAGAAAATATTATTAGTTTTTATTATTGTTGTGATTTCTGTATTTTATGTTTTTTTAGATTTAAAAAAATCAAAAAAACAAGAATTTTTTTCAGAAAATAAAATTTCTGAACAAGAAGTAGATAATTCGAAAAATTCCGTTGTGCAGGAAAACATTGATAACACCGAAGATTCTGAAGAAATAATCTTAGAAAATGAAAATAGAAATTTTTTTGTAGATAATTTTTCAACTAATTTTAATTTGGAAGAAACTGGAAAAATGGAAACTAGTGGAAATCAATATTGGTGGGTTAATTCAGGGGCATTTCTTTATGTAGGAAATGGAACTGGTAAGACGATATTCGGGGATCTTGATAAGGGGAGTTTGTGGCAGAAAAAATATAAAGATTATAATTCAAAAGAGACAGACGGTGGACTTCATCCGCAAAACATCTTTCGTTTAGTCACTAGGTCAAAATGGAAAAATTATCGACAAGAATGTTACTATAAAATTGGTAAATATATATTGAGCAAAGCCAAAGAGCGAAGTGAATCAAATGGTATACTTTTATTTAATCGATATCAAGATGGAGACAATTTATATTATACAGGGCTAAGAGTGGATGGGACTGCCATTATAAAGAAAAAGAAAAAAGGAAAGTATTATACAATGGCACAAAAAGCTTTTTATCCGGGAGTGTATAACAAAAAGAAAAACCCGAATCTTTTGCCGATTGGAAAATGGATTGGTGTAAAAAGCGAGGTCAGGGATAATCCTGACGGCACTGTGACTGTAAGTGTCTATATCGATAAAAATCGATCCGGAGAATGGGTTTTGGCATTGACAGCTATTGATAATGGAAAAAGTTTCGGTGGAGCAGCTATAAAAGACGAAGGTTATGCCGGGATTCGAACAGACTTTATGGATGTAGAATTCGATGACTACAAGATTGAGGAAATTAAAGAACAATAATCCTAAAAAAATGGAACATATATTAATTTTGGCAGGCGGAAAGGGAACGAGGATGGGGCAGGACATCCCGAAAGTTTTGACTGAAATTGGCGGAGAGCCGATGATTTTTCGTTTACTAAAAAGTATCAAATATATCTGTGATATCCCGACAATGGTTGTCGGTTTCGGTTCTGATGATATATTGAAAAGTGTGGGCAAGAATGCCGATTATGTATTTCAAGCTGAACAATTGGGGACAGGACATGCGGTGGCTTGTGCTAAGAAAAAATTGGAAAAGGAGAATTATGATAATATCATAGTTATCCCTGGTGATCATCCCTTAATTAGTGGCGAAACTATCAAAGATATGCTTACTTCCCACAAAGAATCAGGGGCTGTAATTACAGTTTCTTTCGTGCGTGTTGGTAGTTATGCGGGAATTGAAAAAGTCTTTTATAATTGCGGGCGAGTGATAAAAAATAAAAGAGGAGAAGTTGTTGATATTGTTGAATTAAAGGACGCAAATGACTTGCAAAAAGAGATAAAAGATGCTAATGTCAGCTATTATTGTTTTGATGCAAAGTGGTTATGGGAGACTATAGATAAGCTAAAAAATGATAATAAGGCAGGAGAATATTATTTGACAGATCTCATAAAGATTTCAGTTGACCAGGATGAAAAAATCAATAGTTTCAATATTAAAGACTCTATTGAAGGAATGGGTGTCAATACTCCCGAGCAGAAAAAAATGATAGAAGATATCATAAAAAAACAATCCTAATGGGTTTTTCAATTTTTTTGGAAATTCCATTCACGATTGTTATTTTTATTTGTTTGAACCCAAACAATAATAGGAGGTAGTAAAATGTCAATCGCTATTTTTGTTCCTGTTTATAATGATGAAGAGACTTTGGCGGAAGTTTTAAACAAGGTTCCGAAGATGGTCGGTCGCCATAATGTTGAGCTTTTTATTGTTGACGATGGGTCTGGCGATAAAAGTTATGAGATTGCCCTGAGATTCACTTCTAATGTTATCAGGCATGATAAGAATAGAGGTGTCGGAGCTGCGACTAAGACCGGATTGGTTGAAATAAGCAAGTATCCAGATTTTGATTACATTTTAAAATTTGATGCTGATGGTCAACACAATCCAGCTATGATTCCGACTGTGGTTTCGAGGCTAAAAAAGGAAGCCGATGTTGTGATTTGCTCCAGATTTCATGAAAGATCAGATGTAAGCTACGCTTTCATCGATAGGCTTTTACTGAATGCCAGTGCGGCGTCATGGGTGAATCAAATCACTGATTGGGGTATAACCGATGCCAGAAGCGGTTTTATGGGCTTCAGAAGCGATTTAATAAGGGAGATTGCCAATGATATAATTACTGACAGATATGGCATTCCAATTGAATTATTATTGCGCATTTATAATCTAAATCCTGATGTTTCTGTTTGTGAAATTCCTCACCCAGCTGTTTATGGTGGGGATATATCTTCAAAACTTGAAACAAAGTATATAAAGGAGCGTATAGCTGACAAAGTCAATAGAATGGAGGTCGCCTACACTGCATTTTTAAATGTTTTGGAATCACTGGGACTCAATCTGAATGAACATAGGAAGATGAGTATTACAGCTTAAAAGCATAGCTATTCAGCAGGGCAACATGAATTTTCTCGAAACAATTTAAGCCGTTCCATTTATTATAATGAAACGGCTTTTAAAATATGAAAAAAATAAATATAACTTAAAATTTATTACAAAGCGCCCAGAGGTCCAACCTCTAGGGTTTTCGAGGTTTCACCTCTGATTTTGAAGGGTCATCAGTCATTGAAATGCCAATGAATTAAGTATTATGAATTAAGATTAAGTGGGAAGTAGTCATCAAGTCAAAAGTCATCAGAAAAGCATTAAGAAGAGTATGTTGACATTTTTTTCAAAAAGTGCTATTATAAGTCATATAAATCCTATAAATAGGACTTTTATGAAATATATATGCAATATTTAGAATTAAGACAACAATTAAAGGATTTCTTGGTGTTTTCTCTGGATGACATAAGGAAGATTGAGCCGGATTTTCATCGTCAAAGGTTAAATGAATGGCAAAACAAGGGATACATCAAGAAGATAATTAAAGAGTATTACATTTTTTCTGATTTGGAGATCAATGAATCGGTGCTTTTTATTATTGCTAACAAAATCTTTGATCCATCGTATGTTTCACTGGAAATGGCCTTATCATACTATGGCCTTATTCCGGAAAGCGTCTATGGGGTTACCTCGGTCAGTTCAAAAAAGACTTATACTTTTAATGCTCAAATAGCGGATTTTAATTATCGCAAAATTAAGCCGGCTTTAATGTTCGGTTATCAGTTGGTGAGATACCAAAATCATAATTTTAAAATGGCTGAAATTGAAAAGGCAATTTTAGATTTTTTTTATTTTAATCCCAATCTAAAGACAGAGGGTGAATTTGAGGAATTGAGAATCAATCGGGACACTTTTCGAGAGCGGGTTAATGTTGAAAAGTTAAAGAGCTATCTGGGGCAATTCAATAATAAGTTGCTCGAAAAAAGAATAAATCGTTTTATCAAGTTTATTAACTATGCTTAGTTTACAAGAAATCGAAAAGTATTATCCGGAAAAGCTTAAAAAGTTTAAGCGTAATATTTTACGTGAATATTTGCAATATAAAATTTTGCAAATAATTTTTAATTCCAAATATGCTAATAAGCTTTCTTTTTTGGGAGGTACGGCCTTAAAGATAGTCTATGACAATAGTCGATTTTCCGAAGATTTGGATTTTGATAATTTTGGGTTAGAGGAAAATGAATTCAGGGAGATATCAATATTGGTAAAAAAGAAATTAGAGCTGGAGGGTTATGTTGTTGAGGTTAAAAATGTATATAAGGGAGCTTATCGTTGTTATGTGAGAATCCCAAAATTACTTTTTGATATCGGTCTTTCCGGATATGAAGAAGAGAAAATTTTAATTCAGCTTGATACCGCTCCGCACGGATTTAATTATAAACCTGATAGGATTATCTTGAATAAATTCGATGTTTTTACCGAAATTAATGTTACCCCCTTGGATATTATTCTGGCCCAAAAGATTTTTGCTATTTTTAATCGCAAGGTTATGAAGGGAAGGGATTTTTATGATGTTGTATTTCTACTTTCCAAAACAAATCCGAATTATGAATATCTTCAATTAAAACTGGATATCAAAAACGGTCAACAGCTGAAAACAAAACTGCTCGGCTTGGAAAAAGAGATTGATTTAAATAGTTTGGCTGATGATTTAAAACCATTTTTGTTTGATGCCGATGGTAAGAGGGTAATACTTTTTATGGACTATATAAGAAATATGAATTTTTAAATCTGACTGAGGACGTAGCGGTCCAACCGCCATTGTGGCGGTTGGACCGCTTTAGTTAACGAGTTTATTTTTTCAGGGTCTCCCTTTTTTAAAGGGAGATGTCCAGAAGACAGAGGGATTTCCCAGTTATCCAAATCCCCCTTAATCCCCCTTTAGTAAAGGGGGAGACTAAGAATCAAATTCCTTTCCCAACTCTCCCTTTTTCAAAGGGAGATGTCTGAAAGACAGAGGGATTTATTAAATTACAAAAATAATTATTGTTTAGTTAACGAGTTCTAAATTCCCAGATTTTAGTTTTTTTATTTATAGGATATTTGACGGGCAACTTACGGGTGCTATTATGATATTATAAATTAACCATAAAAACATGCATATTTTCATTGATGAATCTGGAATTCATAAGAAAGTGGATCATTCTTCTTTTGCTTTGGTTTATATTGAAATTGATAATTTTGAGAAAATTGAAAAAGGAATTATTGAAATTGAAAGGGAGTTGAATATAGAAAAATTTCATTGGTCTGAAATTGCTTGGAAATTTAAGGAAAAATTTA
>Ga0265295_1006034_pt1 | contig 14940 bp, 9 predicted proteins | sample Munlansysbiofilm_FD_192503 | JGI IMG/M metagenome (GOLD analysis project Ga0265295, IMG submission 192503) | Leachate microbial communities from a municipal landfill in Southern Ontario, Canada - Methane capture system biofilm | ecosystem: Engineered > Solid waste > Landfill > Unclassified ... | reverse complement strand
GTGTAGTAACTATTCATACTCACTTCATTAAAAACCGAGTTGAAGAGTTGAGGGCTTTTGCTATGCAGAATTGGGTTGCCAAAAACGGCAAAAAGTGTGGTTTCCATCTTTTTAAAAATTATGCTGATTATTTACCTGATAATATATTTAGAATAGTGTTCGCATCGGTGTAGCTAAGCTGTCCGGGTGCAGTTTCCCATTTACCTTCCGATGCGTATGTAAAGGGTGCACCTAGCAGTGGGGCGGAAATACGCGTAACCATTCCAGTAGTGCCCATGCAGAATGCCACCAAGTTTTTATAGTTTTCATACAGTCCCATAACCCTTGCACAGTCGGATGGTGCTTGAGCCATACAGGCAATTTTTGCAATGCAAGCACCATGCGAAAATAGCTTGTCAGCTATGTTGATTAAGTCCTTTGTATCAGGCGTTTCTTCAAAGTTATGATATGATAGAATAACCTTACAGCCCTTGCTTTGGGCTATTTTAATTAGTTTATCAAGATAGATGTTGGGTGTATTAATGTCGATATCAACAAAGGTACATCCATTACCTATGGCTTGGGTTAGCAGGGTAAGCATAGTCTCAAAATCACTTGTAGTGCGGTAGGTGGCTATTAGATTTTTATGTAGTTTGAAAATGGTTGCCAGCTCATCGTGATTTAGGTTTAGCAGGTCGATACGTATCTCGGCCAGTGCCACATTTTTTAGGTGCGTTACAATTTCATCGAAATTTAGGCTGCCTATGCTAAGGCAAATATCTTGTCTCATATTCTAGGTTATTATTTTGGCTGTAGGTTTAATCTTGCTTTTTAAACTTACTAATTTTTATTATCTGTATTTAATAGAATTTTCGCCTGATAAAAACACAAATTTGAAATAAAGAACCAATGTCGTTTAGTTAACAAGAGGTAATCTACTATTCTAATAACCGCCCCCTTCGAATACCCTTTGACTTTGCTCAGGGTGACGGTTAGGCTGAGCAGCTTGCCCTGAGCGAAGACGAAGGGAAGCCAACAGCCTTAATTAAACGACATTGAATAAAGAACTATAAAACTACTCTTTAATAATAAGTTGAATAGCATCCATTCTTACTCGTGCGTTTTTAATAAGCGATGCTAATGTAACCTGCTCATCAAGCGCTATTTGAATCTCTTCGGGTCGTATGTTTTTGTTCTTTTTTTGTAGTGTTTTTAGTCTTTCTATTTCATGATTTAGAGTTAGGTTCATACGTTGTAACCCATTTGCTATTTCTTTTGAACTCTGTACTTCAGCGATTTTTGTGGCAGCAGAAATTATGTTGGGCAGTATTGTTTCTACAAGGGTTTCATTCTCGAGCAAAGGTTCTATTTGCCCTGGAGTCAATTTTTTGTCGAATGTTTCAGTAGAATACATATCTGTTACCTCGTTACCATTGTGATCTACTACAATTCTAAGGGGTGTATTGGGAAGGAAACGGTCAATACATACTCCTTGTTGTTTTGTTGTTTCAAGAACAAAAATTAGTTCTAATAAAAGACCCGGTTTGTTGGCCCCTCGTAGAATCCCAAAACTTGCACTTCCAGTGCCTGAACTTAGCACCATATCTATACACCCCGTTGTCATAGGGTGATCCCAACTTAGAAAACTTATGTCTTCCCTGCTAAGGGCGCGATTTCTGTCGAATGTAACACTTATGCCTTCACGCGGAATAGAGGGAAAAGCCTCGGTAGTAACAGATGCAGGATGCAAGAAGTAAGTTCGGGGAGCAAGGTCTTCCATTTCCACATTAAAATGGTTAAATACTTTCGTAAAATATACCTCAAGGCTCTTGTCGCGGTCTTCAACTTGAATTTGCTCTACTATTTTGTTTGCAATCCTCGGTCTAAAGGAGTTCATTTCCAGTAGTTTATCGCGTCCATTGGCAAGGCTTTTTTTAAGTTCTTTTTGAAAGAGGGAAGTTTCGGTAATCAATGCTTCTAGTTCCAGGTTAGCATCGGTGGGGGAGATGGACATGGAAATATTTAGCAGTCGATTACTAAATAGTTTCGAAATTTTATTTCCACCCTCAAGGTTTTCCCTAAAGGCATTCAATCCTTCGTGAAACCACCTTACAAGCATATGCTGTGGGCTGTTGGGTAGGTAGGGGATATGTATGTGTATATCTTCTTTCTGACCAATCCTGTCCAGGCGTCCTATTCGTTGTTCCAACAGCTCCGGATGAAGTGGTAGGTCGAATAGTACGAGGTGATGGGCAAATTGAAAATTTCGGCCCTCGCTGCCTATCTCAGAGCAGAGCAGAATTTGGGCCCCATCTATTTCTGCGAACCATGCCGCATTTCTATCTCGTTGTACAATGGTGAGGTCTTCGTAAAAGACGCCTACCTTCATATTGGTGCGCTTTGTTAAAACCTCTTCCAACGCCAGCACCTTTTCTTTGCTTTTGCAGATGAGCAGTACTTTGGCAGGATGGATTTTTTTCATTGTAGCTTCAAGCCAATGAACGCGAGGATCCTCGTTAAACCAAAATTCTTGCTTCTTTGTAGTATCCTCTAACGTCATATCGTGGGCAAACTCAATGGTTAGGCGCTCAATCCAAAGGGTATGGTCGTTCGTTGTTTTTATGGGAATTAGATGTGCTTTTCGCTTTGGAAAATTGCTCATTGCCGATCGGGTATTTCGGAATAATACTCGCCCTGGGCCGTGCTGGTCAAGCAGGTCTTCAATAAGGTTGTCGGTCTCTAAATCTCCTCCTTTTGCTATGGCTTGTATTCTTTCCGTAGGGAAAAAGGATTCTAATAATTTTGTATCCTTAGGCTGTAAGGTTTTTCCTAAGTATAGCTTCTCCACAATAGTGGCAATATTTTTATGGTTAGTTGACTCGTTTATGAAATCGTCATAATTTGCATACCTGTTTGGATCGAGTAATCGGAGTCGTGCAAAATGGCTCTCTTCACCCAATTGTTCTGGAGTAGCGGTAAGTAGCAGTAAGTCTTTTGCTACCTTACTTAATAGTTCCACAACACCATACTCTGGGCTCACTGTATCAGCAGACCATTCTAAATGATGCGCTTCATCAACAACAAGCATATCCCAGCTGGCAGCTAGTGCCTGACGGGTACGTTTTTGTGAGCCGGCTAAAAATTCGGTACTGCAAATAATCAGTTGATTATCAAGGAAGGGATTTCCATCGGGAGCACTATCGTCTAGCGAGGCACAACGTGGTTCATCAAAAATATTAAACCACATATTAAACCTACGTAATACCTCTACAAACCATTGATGTACTAGCGTCTCAGGAACGAGGATAAGTACTCTCGAAATTCGCTCGCTCAGTAATAAACGATGAATAATTAGGCAGGCTTCAATAGTTTTTCCAAGACCAACCTGATCTGATAGCAAGACCCGAGGAGCATACCGAGAGCTTACTTCATGCGCAATATAAAGTTGGTGGGGAATAAGATCTATTCGTCCGCCCACGAACCCATTTACTGGAGATACCCTCCTTTTATATTCGTGCTGAAGTGTTTCACGGCGCAAAGCAAAGGCTTGGGGAGAGTCTACATCACCAGCAAAAAGCCTGTCGTCCACTCCGTAATTAACCTTCACATCGCCAAGTTCTGCTTCAGATATTTTTCCGCCTCTCCCGTAGTATGTATATAGACCGTGCTCTAACTCAACCCTCTCGATAAGCAATGCTTGCTTACTTGTGTCTTTTATGGTATCGCCCGGTTTAAAAATAACCCGACGTAGGGGAGCGCTTTCCAATGCATATAGCCTTGTTTCATCGGATATGGGGAAATATATCTCTATCTTTCTACTGCTGGTTTCTGTTAAAATACCAATGCCTAGTTCGGGCTCACCTTTGCTGGTGTACCTTTGGTTAGGACGGAAAATCTCTATATCTTTCATTGCTGTTAGTACCTGTTTAACTTTCAATAAAAGTTTTTAGCTCATCGAATATTATTTTTTCTACAACTACATCTCCAATGCCTTTCATAAGAATAAACGAAATACCATCTTCAATTTTTTTCTTGTCCATAACCATTGCTTCGTAAATTTCTGTCGGATTATTTTTTACACAAACGGGTAAATCTAAAGCGATTAACAAATTAACAATTCGCCAATACTCCTTACTGGTAATAAGCCCTTTTGTTGATGATAACCTTGCTGCGAATTCAAGCCCAACGCTAACGCTTTTCCCGTGTGATAGTCCTGTAACCCTTTCAACAGCGTGCCCCCAAGTATGACCAAGATTTAACTTTTTTCGCTCGCCTTTTTCACGTTCATCGGCTTGTACAATGGTTGCCTTTATTTTAACCGAGTGGGTAACTAATCGTTTAAGTAGTGTAGGATTGTACGTTTTTAGCTCATCGGTATTCTCTTCAATAAAATTGAACATTTCTGCATCGGCAATAAGCGTATGCTTAACTATTTCGGCAAAGCCGTTGAGGTATTCTTCAGTTGGAAGGGTGCTCAATAAATTAGTATCGCAAATTACAAATTTGGGTTGATTAAATGTGCCCACAATATTTTTATAACCCGAAATATTTACCCCGTTTTTGCCCCCCACGCTGGCATCAACCTGGGCGAGTAGTGATGTGGCAACAAATCCAAAATCTACTCCACGCATATAGGTAGATGCTACAAATCCTGCTAAATCGCACGCCACACCGCCGCCTATGCCCAAAATAAATGATGTGCGGTCGGCTCCCATTTCAAGTAACCAGTTGTAAAGCACACCTGCTACCTCAAGGCTTTTTGAGCCTTCGCCAGGCTCAACGGCGTAGGTTGGTGTATCAGGGAATTTATCACCATAGTGGGCTCTCACGTTCTTATCTGTAATAATAAATACTCCAGTTTTGGGCAAATAGCTTCCAATGTTACTAAGTAGTTCACCAATAATTACGTTCGATTCGCCAGAAAGACCCGTTACTTTAATAATCTCCATATTTTTGTGTTCAATAATCATCTAAAATTAGGTTCTTTTTTTCATTTTACCACAGATTGCACCATTTGCTCGTGCTGAAATGCACAAGATTCTTTATGAATGCTGTTGTAGAGATTTCGTACGAACGATGGTCTTAACCCTTCTTCATGGGCTAATTGCCTAATTTTTAAGATGATATTTTCCCAGCGAGTGGCTTGAAAAACATCTAAACCCCTATCATCCTTAATACTTGCAATTTGCTTAATTAGCTTCATTCTATTGCCAAGTGCGTTTATAAGTTGCTCATCGAGCATATCAACCTCAAGCCGAAGTTCAGAGAGTAGCTCATCAGAATTTTGCAGGTTTGATAAATCGTATAACCTGTTTAGCATAGATAAGAACTGGCTTGGTAGGAGCTGCTGCGAGGCATCGCTAAGGGCTTGCTGTGGATTGGGATGAACCTCTACCATTAGCCCGTTAAAACCCATACCTTTTGCTCTTTGAGCAATTATTGGCACTAAATTTCTATCCCCTGCAATATGACTTGGGTCGCAAATAATTGGAAGGTCAGGCATTCTATCGCGCAGCATAAGCGGGACACTCCAAATAGGATGATTACGAAGAGCCGACTTGCCTGGTGGTGTAAACCCCCTATGAATAGCTCCAATTTGCGAAACACCTGCTCGTATAAATCGGTTAATTGCACCTTCCCAAAGATTGGTGTCGGGGCAAAGCGGGTTTTTCACTAAAACGGGAATGTCAACACCGCGCATTGCCTCGGCAATTTCTTGTATGGTAAATGGGCTGCTAACTGTACGAGCGCCAATCCAAACCATATCAACCCCGTGCTTTAGCGCTTCATAAACATGGCGTTCCGAACCAACCTCAGTTGCTATAGGTATTCCCGTTATGGCTTTGGCTTGGTTAAGCCACTGAAAACCGATTGTCCCAACCCCTTCAAAAGCACCTGGAGATGTTCGAGGTTTCCAAATTCCGGCTCTTAGGTAGTTTACTCGGCTATCGGCTGCCAATGCCATTGCTGTTTCAATAACCTGTTCTTGCGTTTCGGCACTGCAAGGGCCTGCAATAATAATTTTGCCCGATTGCTTCAGGATTTTATCAATCCTTTTTTCTCTGATTTTTACATGCATTTCTGTTTTCATAGGTTTACTTTATTAGAGGGGGTGTATTAATTCTTTCCGATTTATTATTTTGCTCGTTTTCGAAGCTAATCCTTGTATTTTTTGCTCGTTTTATTTGCGCTTCTAATGAGATGATGTTGTTCTGAATGAGGTTGTTGGCAATCAAATCGATGGCTTGCTCTAGTGACCGAAGTTTCTCAACCACGAACTCTTTGTTCTGTAAGAGTATGGGTAACCAGATTTCGGGAATGCTTGATGCCAATCGGGTGGACGAATCAAATCCGCTTGACGCCATTTCTCTCCAGCTTAGTTCCGAGTTGCTAAATTCTAGTAATCCTGCATACGCATAGGCCAAAACTTGTGGCAGATGCGAAACCAACGCTGTAGTCGAATCATGCTGTTTGGGAGTTAGAAAAATTGGTTTAAGACCAACTTGATAAAATATTTCTAATGCATTTTTCAATGATGCCTCTTGCGATAAATCGTGTTCACAGATTGCCACTGTTTTCCCCTCAAACAAATTTGCTTTTGCACCAGCTGGTCCCGATTGCTCAGTTCCTGCCATTGGGTGCGATGCAATAAAGGCATTTCGCCTTGGGTGGTTTTGCACCCTTGTACAAATGTTCATTTTGGTTGACCCTGTATCAATTACAAAAGCATCTTTGGGCAGATTATCCAGCACTTGGGGTAAAATATTTAGTATGCTATCAACTGGCGTGGCAATAATTACTATTTGCGATTGACCAACCGACTGTATAAACGATAAGCTGGAGGCATCTATAGCACCAATTTGTTTGGCCTGCTCAAGGTTCATAAGGTTTTTATCTATTCCTACAATAAAATGGCCGAACTCTCTAAGGGCCATACCAAATGAGCAACCAATTAACCCTGCCCCAAATATTGTGATTGTAGCCATGGTTTTAGTTAGTTTAATGTGATATCGTGATTATTGAAGTGAAAATTAGTGGGGTAAACTCCCATTACCCATAGTTGTGATACTTGCTTAGATAGCCAAATCATTGAACTTCGGGCATGCTCCATGCTTTGATAGCATAAGTCGGCGTGGAAGATATACTCCCATACCGACCCAACCATTGGTAGAGAGTGAAGCATCGTAAGATTTATACCCTCATTTGCTAGGGATGTTAGAAGTGATGCCAAACCCCCCGGGGAATGCTTTGCAGTGAATGCAATGGTAGCCTTTATTATTCCATTGTTGGTAATTTGATTGTTAACCGGACCAATGACCAAGAATCTGGTAAAGTTCATCTTATTACTTTCAATTGAAGATGCCAGAACCTCTAACCCATAAAGCGAAGCGGCAAGGCTGCTGCCAATGGCACCTATCCCAGCTAATTGTTTTTGAGCAATATGTTTTGCACTCAAAGCTGTGTCAACGCTCTCAACTAGCTGAATATTTGGGTACGATTTAAAGAACGGCTTACACTGTGCAATGGCCATTCCATGCGATTGCACTTGGTTTAAATCGTTGATAGATTGACTGGGTAGTGCCATAAGGTTTTGCGTAATTTTTAGGTAAACCTCCCCAATTACATTTAGCCTCGATTCGCGGAGGAGCATAAAATTCGGAAGAATACACCCCACAAGGGAATTCTCAACAGCCATTACGCCGAAGTTGGCTTGCCCGTTCTTAATCGACTCAATCAGTATATTGAATGTTTCACACTCAACTAGTTCTATGTTTTTTCCAAAATAGTTTTCTGCTGCCTCCTGATGGAATGCTCCCTGATACCCTTGAATTGCAATTCTTTTCATAATCTATTCAAATAAAAAAGGCTCCCGTTCTGGGAGCCTTATCTGTTTAACCTTGTTTTTATATTTGACTTATGCACACAGATTTTTTGGCTCCCTATAGTTGTGATAGAAGTAAAAATAAAAGCTAAAAAATATGTTGCTGATACTATGCATTTTTCTAATTTCCCTCTTGTTGTTAATCTTATAAAATGAAAAAAGCCCCGCTTTGCGGGGCTTTTCAGTATTTTATGGTTTTGTTATCTATTTTGGTTTGTCCATACTACTGCTAGCCCCTTTATTGCTAAAGAAGTAAAAGTAATTGCTGTAATATGATTTGCTTATAATCATTCTGATTGTTTTCGAAGTACAATGTTAAGAACTTTTTTTCAGAAAACCCATTTGTGAAAGGAATAAAATCATTATTGTCAAAAAAAGCAGTTGTTGTACTATTCCAGCCGCTTTACTTTTTTGCAGACTGTAGCTAGTTACACACAGTTTACTAGCTGCGCAAATAATCGGTTTGCGTAATTTTTGTACCTATGACACAGGGCAAGCCCAAATACAATGAGCTAATGCAACTGATATTGTTTTAGAGAGTTTTATTTCTGAAAAATTAAAACATAAATAAGCAAATCGCATATTTTTATGTAATTACGTGTTATTAAGTTCAATTTTTTATCGGACGTGTATGATTATTTATTTAAAGTGCTTTATCTATTGATAATCAGTCTGAAATGGCAACGAAAGACCGGTAAATCCGCCATCCACTTTTTCAAACTCCTGCATATCTTACCCTATTACATTGTATCCTACGTTAACTATTTGGCTCTTTGATTTTGGAAAACCTTTTGGTATTACTAGATTAGCGTTTGATGTGAAATTATAAGCAAACTGATAAAAATCATTGACAATGTGCCTTTTATATTTTATGTTTGCATAAACTACAATTTATATGGCTAATAGCAAATCCATATCAACATTATACCACAACAACGGTAAGGGGCTCTTCTCTTGCTGGATTTGCTGATTCCTATCTCCTCTCACTTCCTTGTTAAATGTATTTTTTACCAACAGTGGTAACTATAGTTTATACATTTCACTTTCACTTTTTAAAAATATGTAATTACGTCAAATTATAAAATCAATATTTATGTTTGAAAAAATTATGCCCCATACAACAGAACCCCAACGGTTAGCAAGTTCTGAAGGGAATTTTAATAAAGCATCATCAAATGATTGGGGCGCTGGAATGAATGAACGAATTCAAAAGTTACGCAAGCAAAGTGTTGAAACAGAGCCATCTCTTTCAATTGAAAGGGCGTTGCATGAAACCACCTTCTATAAGGAGAACTATGGAAAGCATTCAATTCCCGTTTTACGAGCCTTGAACTTTTTAGATCATTGCAAACGCAAAACCATATATATTGGTGAGGGCGAGTTGATTGTAGGTGAACGGGGGCCGAAACCTAAAAGCGTTAGTACTTTTCCAGAGCTTAACTGCCATAGCGTTGAGGATTTACAAGTGCTTAACACGCGCGAACTCCAGCGATATACAATCAGCCAGAACGATATTGATATTTATGAAAAAGAGGTTATTCCCTATTGGCAAGGTATAACTCAGCGCGATAGAATTTTTAACCACGTTCCCGACGAGTGGAGAGCTGCATACGAAGCTGGGCTCTTTACCGAATTTATGGAGCAGCGAGCACCGGGGCATACTGCGCTCGATGGTAAGATATATCAAAAGGGAATGCTCGATTTTAAGAGGGAAATTGAGGATAATATTGCAAATCTCGACTACTTAAACGATCCCGATGCAACCGATAAGTCCGAGCAATGGAAAGCTATGAGTATCTCATGCGATGCCATTATTGTTTTTGCCCAGCGGCATGCCGAATTGGCCGATGAATTGGCAAAAACAGAGAAAGACCCTCAAAGGGTAGAGGAACTAAAAAAGATTGCCGAAGTGTGCCGCTGGGTTCCGGCTCACGCTCCCCGAAATTTTTGGGAGGCTATTCAAATGTACTGGTTTGTTCACCTAGGAACTATAACCGAGCTAAATGGTTGGGATGCCATGAACCCAGGTCATTTTGACCAACACCTAGCACCATTTTACGAGAAACAGATTGCAGAGGGCTCCTTAACCCGCGATCATGCAAAAGAGTTGGTATCTTGCTTCTGGATAAAGGTGAATAATCACCCTGCTCCCCCAAAAGTTGGAATTACAGCACGCGAAAGTGGAACATATAACGATTTTACTAATATAAATTTAGGCGGAATAAAACCCGATGGCTCAGATGGTTCAAGTGAGGTTTCATATATTATACTTGAGGTTATTGAGGAGTTACACATATTACAGCCGGGCTCTTCGGTTCACATAAGCGCTAAAACACCCGATAAATTTTTGCATGCTGCAACAAATGTAATTCGTCAGGGGCATGGATACCCCTCGGTATTCAATCCCGATGTTTATACCCTAGAGATGTTACGTCAAGGTAAAGCATTACAGGATGCCCGTGAGGGAGGATGTAGTGGTTGTATTGAGGTGGGTGCATTTGGCAAGGAGGCGTACCTGCTTACAGGTTATCTAAACGTTCCAAAAATTCTTGAGGTAACCCTAAACAATGGGATTGATCCGTTGACTGGTAAAAAGGTAGGCATTGAAACGGGGAATGCTTTAGAATTTAAAAGTTTCGACGAATTATATCAAGCCTTTATTAAACAGCTACAGTATGTAGTTGATCTGAAAATGAGAGTTAGCAACTATATCGATCGAATGTTTGCAAAGTACGCTCCAGCACCATTCCTTTCTGTTGTGATAGAGGATTGTATCAGCAGGGGACGAGACTACTACGATGGTGGCCCTCGGTACAATACTAGTTACATTCAGTGTTGTGGCCTAGGCACAATAACCGATAGTTTGGCAGTTATTAAGAAGCATGTATTTGATGAGAAGACCCATAGTATGGAGCGAATTTTAAATGCGCTGCATAAAAATTTCGAGGGCGAAGAGGTGTTGAGGCAAACCATTATGAACCGCACGCCATTTTTTGGCAACGATGATGATTATGCCGACTCTATTGCGGTTCAAGTGTATAACGACCTGTTTCATACTATTGATGGAAAACCCAATATTAAGCCTGGTGGCAAATATCATATGAATATGCTTTCAACAACTTGCCATGTGTATTTTGGCAAGGTGCTAGGAGCATCACCTAATGGACGCTTGGCTGGCAAATCTATTTCCGATGGAACATCCCCATCACATGGTGCCGATACGCATGGCCCATCGGCAGTAATCAAATCGCTTAGCAAGCTTGATCAAACTAAGTCGGGAGGTACACTGCTGAACCAAAGATTCTTACCTAGTTTAGTAAAGAAAGATGAAGATGTAAAGAAATTAGGACATCTTATAAGAAGTTATTTTACCCTGGGTGGTCATCACATACAGTTTAACATTGTTGATACAGCCACGCTTTTGGCAGCACAGGCTTGTCCAGAGGATTACAAGGATTTAATGGTTCGTATGGCTGGGTACAGCGATTATTTTAACGATATGAATATCGATTTGCAGCAAGAGATTATTGAGCGTACCGAAAACGATGCCTTTTAAATACACGAGTTATGCAAAATAGTTTGGTTTTCGATATTAAACGATACGCCATTAACGATGGACCCGGTATTCGTATTGTTATATTTTTCAAAGGGTGTAACCTTCAATGTGCTTGGTGCCATAATCCCGAGAGCGTATCGTCAAAACCTGAAAAAATGTACAGTCCAGCAAAGTGTATAGGCTGTGGTACATGCGTTAAAGCGTGCCCTGAAAATGCCATCACGCTAACATCCAACGGGATTATTTTTGATAACTCGCTTTGTATACTATGCGGAAAATGTGCCGAGGTTTGCCCTACAAAAGCCATTGAAATGACGGGTCAGTCCATGTCTGTTTCTCAAGTTATGGATATTATCGAAAGGGAGAGACCTTTTTTCGATCAGTCGGGTGGGGGTGTTACGTTTTCTGGTGGCGAGCCGCTTATCCACTCAGAAATGCTTATTAGCTTGCTCGATGAGTGTAGAAAAAGAGAAATTCATACAGCTGTTGATACTGCTGGGAATGTGAGTACCGATATTATTCTTAAAGTTGCCAAAATCACAGACCTTTTTCTATTCGATTTAAAAATGATGGATGATGAGATGCACCGAAAGTGGGTTAACGCGGGCAACCAAAGAATTCTTCAAAATTTGAAGGCCATTTCTGATACAGGAGCAAATGTAATTATTCGAATTCCCGTTGTGGGTGGCGTTAACGATTCGATGCAGAATTTTGAGCAAACGGCAAGGTTCGTTTCCGAATTATCGGGCAATAAAAAACAGGTAAACCTACTGCCATACCATAGTATTGCTAAAAATAAATATTTGAAGTTGGGGCGAAATAACAGCTCCGAAAAAATGGTTGAGCCAGATAGTGGCACTTTAAATATGGCAATAAAAATATTTGCTAAGTATGGTATTAATGCTTCAGTTGGAGGCTAATTTGAATAAATCTAATAACTTAAAAGTATAAAAATGCGAAATTCAAGAGTTTTCATCGTGGTATTTCTTTCGCTAATTCCACTTCTTGTATCTAGTCAGGTTACTGTTGAGGATTATCAGCGTGCCGATAAATTTTTACGGCAAAAATTGGACAAAAACATATACCATAGTTGGGTATCACCCGTTTGGCAGTCCAATGAGAATGCATTTGTGTATAGTATTAATACCCGAAATGGTAAGGAGTTTTTTGGTGTTGACCTTAAGACTAAGCACAAATACCCCGCATTTGACCATGAAAAATTGGCAAAAATACTTAGCGATAGCCTTAACAAGGAGGTGAAACCTTACGAACTCCCAATTTCTAGATTGAAATATGTGGGGGTTAATGAGTTTTCGTTCTGGGTAAACAAAAATCAATGGACTTACTATTCAGATAAAAATTTGTTGCAGTCTAAAGAAAAAGACCAACAATTTTCTAGTAAGGAGTCCCAATCGCCCAATGGAAAATGGATTGCATTTATTGATAATGGAAACCTATTTTTAAGAGAAAAGAATACAGGTGAAAAATTTCAGCTTACTACGAATGGCAGCCCCGAAAATGGATATGGGCACACCCTTAACTGGAATCTTACCCGCAACGATAGCAAGGGAGAGAAAAATGATTATAACATTGAGGCTTACTGGAGCGATGATTCACAAAAACTAATCGTACCAAAGTTAGACCGAAGGAATACTCGCCGGCTACAACTTTTTAAGGTTGATGTTGACGGATACCAGAGCGAGATTGTATCGTACGAACGTAGCTTGGCGGGTGATAGCGTTGTAACCATGGCCGATTTTTATCTTTTTGATGTAAATACGAAGAAAACCACCAGAATTGATTTGCCTGAAAATCCCTCATTTTTGGGAACAGGAATTTACACCTTTAAGGATAATCCCAAGGCATACCACGTAAGATACTATAGAGGATACAAAACGCGCGAACTGTTCGAGATTGATTTAGAAACAGGTAATGCACGCTCGGTTTTAACCGAAAGTTATCCCAAAACTTTTGTCGACATATACACCGAGACATTGGAGGTTGATTACAAAAATAATGAATTTATTTGGCGCTCCGAGCAAGATGGTTGGAGCCATTTATATCGTTACAATCTAGCTACTGGAAAAATAAAAAATCAAATAACTAAGGGTGATTTTTATGTTTATGGTGTTGAATATTTCGATAGCAAAAGCGGTACTGTTTGGTTTATGGCTGGAGGCGTCGATTCTAGCAGAGATCCTTATCAGAAATATCTCTATTCTGTTGATATTAAAGGCAAAAACCTAAGGCTACTAACTTCGGAAGAGGCTACACATGATGTTAGCATATCTCCAAACAAAAAGTATTTTATTGATAATTTCTCTTCGCACAAAAATCCGAATATTGCCGTGGTGCGTAACCTGAAAAATGGTGAAATTTTGATGGAGGTTGAGAAAACGGATATTGATGATTTGCTTAAGATGGGGTGGAAACCAGCCGAAACGTTTAGTATGCTTGCCGATGATGGAAAAACTACACTTTACGGAACGATTATCAAGCCCACCAATTTCGACCCAACCAAAAAATATCCTGTGATTGATGGAACATACACTGGCCCGCACACCATTCAGGCACCTAAAACTTTTTCTCGAAGTGTGCTCAATATGGATTTATCGCTTGCCGAGTTGGGCTTTGTTGTTGTTAATATCGATGGTCGAGGCTCAGCGTACCGCTCAAAAGCATTTCACGATGTGTCGTATGCGCGGCTTGGGTATGGATTGGTTGATCATGTTTACGTAATTAAAAAATTAGCCGAGAAATACTCCTATATTGATGCCGATAGAGTCGGAATTTATGGTCATTCGGCTGGTGGCTACGATGCCACAAGGGCGCTGTTACTTTTTCCCGATTTTTACAAGGTGGGCGTATCGTCAGCAGCCGATCATGATCATCGAATGGAAAAAGTTTGGTGGCCAGAACTTTACCAGGGCTTTCCTGTCGATTCTCAGTACCATAACCAGTCGAATGTAACCAACGCAAGTAAACTCAAAGGTAATTTGTTGATTGCTACTGGCGATTTAGATAATAATGTGAATCCATCGGCAACGTATAAACTTGCAGCTGAACTGGTAAAAGCCAATAAGGATTTTGAACTCATTATTTTACCTAATAATAATCACGATACCTGCTACTGGAACAAATATTTTTTGCGTAAACGTTGGGATTTCTTTGTTAAGCATTTGCTTGGTGTGGAGCATCCCAAGGAGTATGAAATAGAGTAGCTTTACCTTAGGGTATATTTACCAATGTGAAGTAAAAGATAAAAGCTATAAAAATAAAAAGCGCTATAAACATTTGGTTTATAGCGCTTTAATTATTTATCAAAAATTAGCCGATAGTTTGGTACCAAAGGCACATTCCAAAAAATTTCTATATTTCGTTTTTTTTAAAACAGCAACGAAAGGCAGGTTAATCCGCCATCCATCTTTCTAAACTCCGACATATCTAGCTCTATAATGTTGTATCCTAAGCTAACTATTTGGCTCTTTGATTTTGGGAAACCTTTGGGTATTATCAAATTGTC
>Ga0265295_1006032_pt1 | contig 14944 bp, 13 predicted proteins | sample Munlansysbiofilm_FD_192503 | JGI IMG/M metagenome (GOLD analysis project Ga0265295, IMG submission 192503) | Leachate microbial communities from a municipal landfill in Southern Ontario, Canada - Methane capture system biofilm | ecosystem: Engineered > Solid waste > Landfill > Unclassified ... | reverse complement strand
AAATGCATTCTTTATGTCATATATTTATGACTTAACCATTTATACAAATAAAAAGCCATCTCCAGAAGATAGCCAATTGTACATTGCTGAAACTTTAAAACAACGTGCTTTAGTGGATGCAGACTTTGCCTTAGCAAGTCTCAATATGTCAGATACGCCTAATCTTTATGCCAAAGGCGATGGATCAATCAAGCAAATTAAAGCAGATACATTGATGTTTTGGGGGACACTGGATAAAACGGTGCCTGAATATATGGTATTAGATAACCTAAAAGCCATACCTAATGCAAAATACGTTAAGTTTGACGACTGTGGCCATTCACCACTCGTGGATAAACCAGACGAATTAGCCAATGAAATCTTAACATTTATCGCATAAATCCTCTCAAAAAGAGGATTTTTATTTTAAAAAAACACCCAAATGGGTGTTTAGTGCTTGTCTTGATAATTAATCGTTTGATGGGTACCATCACAAAATGGTTTGTTTTTGGATGCACCACATCTGCAAAGTGAGACTTTTGTCTTAGGTTCAAATAACCCTGCTTCATCAGAAATTCTAACATACCCGCTCACAGAAAGTGGTCCAGAAACGCCTTTGATGTGATTTTGCATAACTGCAATCTCAGGGTCGCTGGTTTTAGTATCTATATCGTTGCCTCTTGGTGCAGTGATTGTACCATCAAAAAATGATTTGTGTGTGCCATCACAGTATGGCGCATTTTTACTTTTGCCACACCTACATAAATAAGTCGTGTCTTTGGTTTCATAGTCTTTTATATGCTTGACTTCCGTTTTACCATCCACTGATACCAGTTTCTTTTCGGATAGTGGTATCCGACCAATGACCTTATAAGGTCCGTTCTTTGTGATTTCTATTTTCATAATCGTACCTCCTTAACTACATTATATCGTTTCTTAACCATTTTTGATGTTATATTTTTATAAAATATAGACAAAGTTTTGTTATAATAAAACTGTAGAGAGTGGGGTTTTTAAAAATGTCAGCTGAGTTTGAAAAAAACCTAATTACTGAAATGGCGTTACAGCCGCCTGTTGAGTTTCAAAACGAGCGTGCAGAATATCAAAAATTAATGATGGCATATTATGCTGCGATGAGAGAAGTTCAAACCAAGTTTGAAATTTTAAATGACGAACTAAATGTCATGTATTCAAGAAATCCAATTGAGTTTATCAAAGTTAGAATCAAGAAAAGTCAAAGCGTATTAGACAAACTATCTAGATATGGCCTTGAGAAAACATTGGACAACTTAAAACATATCAATGACATTGCTGGGGTAAGAATTGTTTGTACCTACGTGGATGATATTTATGAGATTGCCAACATGTTTGTGCGTCAAGATGACATCACGTTAATTCAAATCAAGGACTATATTAAAAAACCAAAAGAAAATGGCTATCGTTCCTTACATTTAACCATTGAAATACCTGTTTATTTTAGCGATTCCAAACGAAAATTACGTGTTGAAGTACAAATCAGAACCATTGCGATGGACTTCTGGGCAAGTCTTGAACACGATATGAAATATAAACACGATGTTGAGATTAAACCATCTTTGAAAGAAGATTTAAAAGCCTGTGCTGAAATCATCGCAGACACAGACATCAGAATGCAAAAGATTAAAAATGAATTAGACAAGTCTCTTCCAAAAAGTAACCTGTATAAGGATGCGGAGGTATTTAAATGACCCACCTATTCACACCCCTAAAAATCAAAGATATTACATTAAAAAACCGCATTGTCATGCCATCTATGTGCATGTATAGTGCCGCAGATAATGGCATGCCAAATGATTTCCATGTTGTGCACTATGCAACCAGAGCAATTGGTCAAATGGGTTTAATCATGGTTGAAGCAACCGGTATTGAACCAGACGGAAGAATCACCAATGCTGATTTAGGTATTTGGGATGATGAACACGTCAAAGGTTTCAAATGGATTACCAAACAAATCCATGCGAATGGTGCAGTTGCTGGTATCCAACTTGCCCATGCTGGCAGAAAATCCAAAGCAGCGGTGACAAAAAAAGCACCAAGTGCGATTGCATTTGGTGAGTATGATATGCCACATGCATTAACCGTGGATGAAATCAGCGACATCATCGAAAAATACAAACAAGCAGCCAGAAGAGCATTAGAAGCGAATTTTGATATCATTGAAATTCATGCTGCACATGGGTACTTGATTCATGAATTTATCTCGCCTTTATCGAATGAGCGTTCTGACCAATATGGTGGTTCAACCATTAATCGTGCAAGACTCCTACATCAAGTATTAGAGGCTGTCAGAAGTGAATGGCCATTAGAAAAGCCTTTGTCACTGCGTATTAGTGCGGAAGATTATGTCAAAGAAGGCATTCATCCACAAGAATGGGCGGATATCATCAAAGGGATACCACATGGCTATGTGGATATTGTCCATGTATCATCCGGCGGTTTAGTCCCAGTGAAAATCGATGATTATCCTGGTTATCAATTGATGTTTGCGAAAAAGATTAAAAAAGAAACGAACTTAGTCGTCATTGCAGGTGGATTAATTGAAGACCCAGTAATGGCCAATGGGGTTTTAGAGGCGTTAGAAGCGGATTTAGTTTTCTTTGGTAGATTGAGTTTAAGAGACCCATATTTTCCACTCAGATTCGCATCCCGTATGCGATATGACCTTGAGTGGCCAGAACCATACATTAGAGGTAAGAAAGTGAGTTATTAAATAATTCACTTTTTTTATTGCACCTTTTCATAACATATGATAATATATTCATATGAACAACTAACCATATAAAGGAGACATACCATGCTAAAAGAACATGAATCGATAAAACTTGCAGATTTATATAAGATGTTTGGTGATCCCACACGTTTAAAGATTTTATATGCCTTGTTTGAATCTAAACAAAGTGTGTCAGAATTATGCACTAAAATTGAGATGAGTCAAAGTGCAACCTCACATCAATTAAGAATATTAAAGGACCATAGCTTAGTCAGTTACGAAAGGAGTGGTAAGCAAATGATTTACGCTTTATCAGATGATCACGTGAGAGACATCTTAAGTCAAGGGCTTACCCACATCAGACATATATGAAACATAAAGTCAGTGTTGAAGGCATTACGTGTGCCAATTGTGCACTAAAAATAGAGGATAAGCTCAAAAAAGAAAGTGGATTATCCAATGTATCGGTAAACGTTATACATCAAACGATTACGTATGAATCCAGTAAAAAACTAGATGTTGACGCACTAAACACAATCATTCAAACCTATGAAAAAGATGCCAAAGTTAAAGTAACTCATAATGATGATGACAACGATAATGATGATCATGATCATAACCATGACCATAATAATCATGAAACCAATTGGTTATTGTTCCGAATAGCATTATCCGTCATCTTAATCATAGGTGCAGTTCTCCTAAAAGATATCGCCTTATATTTATATATATCATCCTATTTGATTATTGGTTATGACGTCTTGATCAAGGCAATTAAGAATATCATTGGCGGTCAAATGCTCGATGAACATTTCTTAATGGGGATTGCGACCATCGGTGCATTTGCCATTAACGAAGGATTTGAAGCTGTTTTGGTCATGTTATTCTATCAAGTTGGTGAATTGTTCCAAAGCATAGCAGTTAGCAAATCGAGAAAAGCCATTGAAGATTTAATCGATTTTAAAGTGACCGATGTTTTAATTGAAGAACAAGGTCTATTAAGTCATGTGGATGTTTCATTGGTCAAGTTGAATCAAATTATGCATGTCAAACCTGGTGAGTTAATTCCATTAGATGGTGTAGTCGTCGACGGTTTTTCTGATATTGATGCAAAAAATATGACCGGTGAGAGTAAATATCTACAAGTCGGTCCAAATGATTCAGTCACCTCCGGTGTCATCAATGTGTCGGGCTTACTTAAAATTAAAGTAACAAAGATATATGAAGAATCCACCACATACAAGATTGTTGAATTAATGGAAAACGCCTTAACGCATAAAGGTAAAACAGAGCGTTTTATGACGAAGTTTGCGAAAGTATATACCCCTATTGTGGTATTAATTGCATTGCTCTTAGTCGTTATACCGTCACTGTTATATGGTAATTTTAATGAGTGGTTATATCGTGGTCTGATTTTCTTAGTCATCAGTTGCCCATGTGCGTTGGTGATTTCAATCCCACTAGGTTTCTTTGGTGGATTAGGGCTAGCATCTAAAAAGGGTGTTTTAGTCAAAGGGTCGAATCACTTGGAAGGCTTGAATGAGATTGATTATGTCTTATTTGATAAAACAGGCACACTCACTAAATCTAAGTTTACCGTTAAAGAAACCAAGGATTTAAATGGTAATATAACTGAATTGGTGAGGTTAGCTGAATATTATTCGACGCACCCTTTGAAAGAAGCGTTTGACTACACCAATATAGATACCACTAGAATCAAAGGGTTCAAAAATCATCCTGGTAAGGGTATAGAAGTCATCATTGATGACAAAGTCACCTTAGTAGGTAGTCAAAAATTCTTGACAGAAAATGGCTTTAAACCAACAAACTTAAGCTCTAATTACACAACCTTGCATGTTGCTCATGATAATCAATATGTGGGATACCTGTTATTAGAAGATGAACTCAAAGATGAAGCAGTAGATGTCATTCATCATTTGAAACGACAAGGCTATAAAACTGGCATTCTAAGCGGTGATAACGAAGAAATTGTCAAAGATACAGCCTTAAAACTACAAGTTGATGATTACTTTTTCGGGATGAGTCCTGAAGGTAAACTAGAAAAGTTAAAAGACCTAGAGAAAACACACAAGGTCTTATACATAGGTGATGGCACAAATGATGCTTTAGTACTATTAGAAGCGACCTTAGGTGCATCGATGGGTCAAATGGGTTCTGATATTGCGCTAGAATCCAGTGATATAGTCTTCATGCAGGATGATTTAAATCAAATCAAGTCTGCGTTTAGTGTATCAAAACGCACCCGTATGATTGTTTATCAAAATATTGTGATGGCCATCTTAATCAAAGTTTTATTTCTATCCTTGGGTGCATTTGGCTTATCTTCCATGTTAGAAGCGGTATTCGCAGACGTTGGTGTTGCGATACTAGCGATTTTAAATGCTTTAAGAACAATTTATAGTAAGAAGTAACAAAATAACCTCACGATCTGCCATCAGATTTGAGGTTATTTTTATTTGACAACTAGGACTATTAGGTGTATCATATAAGTGTAACTACACCCCCTCCCACCGGGTATGGGTAAAAGGAGGCACATATGAAACACAGCGAAGCACTAAAAACACTAAAAGTAGCCAAAGGCCAACTAGATGCCATCATTAAAATGGTCGAAGACGATCGATATTGTATTGACATATCTAATCAAGTACAAGCAGCGCTTGCACTTTTAAAGAAAGCACAAAAGCAAATCATCACAGAGCACTTGAATCACTGTGTCAAAGAATCATTTATTAATAATAACGCTGATGAAAAGATCAAAGAAATCGAACGATTATTAGAAAGGGTGATTTAATGAAAAAATCATTTAATGTTGAAGGCATGACATGTGCATCATGTGTTAAAGCCGTTGAACGAGAAACAAAAAAAGTAGAAGGCGTTAAAAGCGTCTCAGTCAACTTAATCACAAATAAAATGCAAGTTGAATTTGATGAGCAGGTTGCAACCATCGAAAAAATCGAATCCGGTGTTAAAAAAGCCGGTTATCAAGCAAAAGTAGAACAAGAAACCTTAACCTTAAGTGTTGAGGGTATGACCTGCGCATCTTGTAGTGCAGCAGTGGAAAGAACTTCAAGAAAAACAGCTGGCGTCTTTAAAGCGGATGTCAACTTAGCAACTGAGAAACTAACCATAACCGTCGATCCGAATGCATTTGATTTAACTGAGTTAAAAAGAAAAGTATCGATTGCAGGTTATAAGATTAAATCTGAGATGGTGGCAGATGATCACCAAAAGAAAAAAGACCATGAAATCAAGGTTCTAAAATGGAAGTTTATTTTGGCATTAATCTTTACTCTACCATTACTTTATATCGCAATGGGTCATATGATTGGCTTACCATTACCAATGTTCTTAGATCCACATATGTCACCACTCAATTTTGCGTTATCACAGTTTATATTGACTTTACCAGTTATAGTGGTTGGTTATAAATTTTATACCATCGGATTTAAGACATTATTCTTAAGAAACCCGAATATGGACTCTCTAGTAGCACTAGGGACATCGGCAGCATTCTTATATGGGGTTTATTCACTCATTCAGATTGCAATTGGAAATGCCCATAGTGCGGATTTATACTTTGAATCAGCTGCAGTCATTATTATGATGATCCTATTGGGCAAGTACTTTGAAGCTGTATCAAAGGGTAAAACATCTGAAGCGATCAAAAAACTCATGGATTTAGCACCAAAAGTCGCAACGGTCATCATCGATGGCGTTGAGACACAAGTACCTGTCGATGATGTAATGAAAGATGACATCATCTTGGTCAAACCAGGTGAAAGATTACCAGTAGATGGCGTTGTAATAGAAGGTTTTACAGCCATTGATGAATCGATGTTAACGGGTGAATCGATACCAGTTGAGAAAACTGTTGGTGACAACGTTATTGGCGCAAGTATCAACAAAAATGGGTCGATTCAATATAAAGCAACCAAAGTTGGTAAGGAATCAACTTTAGCACAAATCATTAAAATGGTTGAAGATGCTCAAAGTTCGAAAGCACCAATTGCGAAATTAGCCGATCAGATATCAGGTATATTCGTCCCAATTGTTTTAGTTTTAGCAGTAATCACCTTTGGATTTTGGTTATTAATGGGGCAATCATTTGAGTTTTCAATGGCCAATATGATTGCAGTATTAGTCATCGCATGTCCATGTGCACTGGGTTTAGCCACTCCAACCGCGATTATGGTTGGGACAGGTAAAGGCGCACAAAATGGGATATTAATCAAGAGCGGTGAAGCACTTGAAAAAGCACACAAAATTAATGTGGTTGTCCTGGATAAAACAGGTACCATCACAAAAGGTGAACCTCAAGTCACCGATATCATTTCAGCAAGTAAGTTTAATGAAGATCAACTATTACAGTTAGTAGCAAGCGCAGAAAATAGAAGCGAACACCCACTGGGTGAAGCGATTATTGCGCATGCAAAACAAAAAGGGTTTGGTCTTAAAGCAGTCGAATCATTTGAAAGTATACCTGGTAGAGGGATTAAAGCAACCATCGAAGGTAAACAACTATGGATCGGTAACTTGAAAATGATGGATGAACAAAAAATCAAAATCGGTCAACTAGCTAAAGTCGCAGATGAGTTATCATTGGCCGGCAAAACAGCCATGTATATTGGTATTGATGGCATTCTAGCAGGCATCATTGCAGTGGCAGATACCATCAAAGAAACATCCATTCAAGCAGTCAGTTTGTTACACCAACAAGGCATTAAGGTCTATATGTTAACTGGTGACAATGAAAAAACGGCGAAAGCCATTGCGAAACAAGTCGGCATTGACTATGTCTTCTCAGAAGTATTACCTGAAGAAAAATCCATTCATATAAAAGACCTTCAATTAGAAGGCCATAAAGTTGCAATGGTTGGTGATGGCATAAATGATGCCATTGCCCTCGCACAAAGTGATGTCGGTATGGCCATTGGGTCTGGTACTGATGTTGCGATGGAATCGGCAGATATCGTCTTAATGAAGAGCGATTTAAGAGATGTATCCACGGCAATCTTGCTATCCAAGAAAACCATTAAAAACATCAAAGAAAACCTATTTTGGGCATTCTTCTATAACTTATTAGGTATTCCAGTTGCCATGGGGATATTATTCCTACTATTTGATGGACCATTATTGGATCCAATGTTAGCTGGCGCAGCGATGAGCTTCTCAAGTGTATCGGTTGTACTAAACGCACTGAGATTAAAACGATTTAAACCAAAGAAAGGAGTACTACAATGAAAAAGACATTATCCATTACAGGTATGTCATGTCAACACTGTGTTAGACATGTGACTACTGCATTATCTGAACTTGAAGGCGTAACAAACGTTCAAGTTAGCCTTGAAAACAAAGAAGCAGTGTTGGATGTAGCAGAAACCGTTTTATTAGATGCATTAAAAGATGCAGTTAAAGAAGTGGGCTATACCGTTACAGACGTAAAATAAGAAAAAAAAGGGTTGTTGCGGTTGCAACAGCCCTTTATTATGCACCAAGAATCGCTTCGATGGCTTCAAATACTTTTGACATTGGAATTTCACTACTGATGGTATTTTCTTTATCACCAGCAAAGTGGATACCCACTAAATTACCTGCACTATCAAACATTGCTCCACCAGATGAACCTGCACCTAGTGCTGCATCTGTTTGGAATGCATAACATGCAGTTTGACATAATTCGGTTTCATCTTCTAATACAACGGGTACATTCAAATTGGTAATGACACCTTCTTTGACGGTATTAAAGTTTTGAGGTCCTTCTGGAGATCCAATCGAGAATACGGTTTGTCCCTTATAAATCGGAATGGCTTCTTTAGTCTCAAACTGTGCATCCTCAAGCACAACCAAAGATGCCCGTGTTGTGAGTTTTAATATGGCCAAATCAGCACCTTCTGTATAAGTACCAACTAAGCTTGCACGGTCGTTTAATTTCGCATTATTGTAATAAATTTCGTATGTGTTACCACCATTTGCCACATGGGCATTGGTCATAATATAATAGTCATATTCGGTATAGTCAACCACTGCGTCAATTACTCTAGATTCACTTTCAAATATCACACCAGAACCCCAAGAAGTACAAGTGATGGTGAATTCGCCTGCTTCACAAGCAGAAATACCAATGACGCTAATCTTTTTAGATGCAACGATTTCTGTATCAATGGATTTGAAGGCTGTACCAGTCACACTGGTTTCTAAAACTTTTTCTTCACCATTTCTTAAGTAAGTGATGCCAGTGACATCAAATTGTTTGTTTGCGTTACCTGCTTCAAATTCAACCGGTAATATGATAGATACAACGATATTTCTTGAACTAGATACTACCGTGAAGTCAGTATACGTTACATCATCAATTTCAATTGAAACGAATTCATCTTTATCGACATATCGAATGGTCGCATCAAAACTGTATAAACCAGTTTCTGTATCCCTTGTAATCACCAGTTCAGTGACTTCAGGCTCGCTCTTAATGCGGTCAATCATGCTATCGATAAACTTATAGGTCTCTCTAAATGCATTGTCATATATCGTATTAAGCGGTACGCCCTCAATTCGAATATCGACAAATAGACTGGTTGCATATAAAGCAGCTAGTATTAGGATTAAATTTCTAATATAAGCGAAGAATTTCTTCATAATGGCACTCCTTTTTAAGTCCAAACTCAAAAATCCATTTTGGACATTTTTATTATATCATTTCTTGATATAGTTTTAATTAAAATACCATAAATTTCCCAAAAAGGGGTAAAAAGATTTACAATTAACGTAGTTATGCTATAATTAAATAGGCTTAGGAGGAAATTATATGAAATTTGAAAAAATATCAACCAATCGTGCAAAGTTTACATTTGAAGTAACCCCTCACGAATTTGAACACGGTCTAGACCATGCATTCGAACATGCGGTAAAAGACGTAGAAATTAAGGGATTTAGAAAAGGCAAAGTACCTAGAAACATTTTCGAACAAAAATTTGGTGTTGAATCACTTTATGAAGATGCATTAAACCATGTTATTGGGCATTTATATCAACAAATTTTCGAAGAAAAATCAGTCATCGTTGTTGGTGAACCACAAATCGATTTAGACTTTAAGTCAATCGAAAGAGGTAAAGCATTCGACGTTTCTATCTTAGTACCAGTTAAACCAGAAGTCACTTTAGGCGACTACAAAGGCGTAGAAGTTAAAGCGAAAGATGTGACTGCAACAGAAGCTGAAGTAGAAGCTGAAATCAAGAGCTTATTAAACCAAAATGCATCACTTGAAGCAAAGGAATCTGACGTATTAGAAAATGGCGACACTGCAATTTTCGATTTCGAAGGTTTTGTAGATGGTGTACCATTTGATGGTGGTAAAGCAGAAAACTACGAACTAGTCATTGGTTCAAATCAATTCATCCCAGGTTTTGAAGCTGGTATGGTAGGTTTAAAGATCGGTGAATCAAGAGACGTTAACGTGTCATTCCCAGAAGGTTACCAAGCTGAACACTTAGCTGGCAAACCAGCAGTATTCAAAGTCACATTACATGAAATCAAAGTGGCTAAGGGTGAAACATTGTCTGATGAATTCGTTGCTAACTTAAAGCGCGAAGGTGTATCAACAGTTGAAGAACTAAAAGCAGACATCAAAAAAGAAATTGAAACTAGAAAAGAAACATCTGAAACTGACCGTATCGTTGGTACAGCTGTGAAATTTGCTTGTGACAATGCAACGGTGGATATCCCACAAGAAATGTTAGACCAAGAAATTAAGCAATTAAGACAAAACGTTGAAAATCAAGCTAAGCAATACAAGATTGATTTTGAAATGTTCGTTCAATTAAATGGCTTAACCATGGAACAATTCAACACTGAAATGGCTAAACAAGCTAAAGACAGAGTATTAACAAGCTTAGTCATTGAACAAGTTGCTAAACAAGAAAACCTAACTGCAAGCGAAGCAGAAATCAATGCTAAATACGACGAAATCGCTTCAATGTATAAGATTACAGTTGATCAAGTAAAAGCTCAACTTGACCAAACTGCAATTGAAAACGAAGTGACATTCAATAAAGCAATTGAATTACTAACTCAAAGCGTAAAAGCAGTATAATTATGTAAATAAGGACACAATGTGTCCTTTATTTAACCAAAAGAATTGGCACTCATGTGTTATGATTGCAAATTTAGTTAACATACAGTATAATATTGGCATACGAAACAAGAGTCGCGTATAATAAAAATAAGAGGTGATACGATGGAAAATAAAAATTTACCTGCCATAGTTGTGCGGGGCATCGTTCCAATTCCCAATAATGATTTTAGAACAGAAATCGGACGTTCTATTTCATTTAAGGCATTAGATGAATCAGAAAATTCATTTGGAAACTATGTATTAATTTTAATCCAAAAAAATCCATTAATCGAAAATCCAACTCCAACGGATATCGAAGAATATGGTGTTTTGGCTAAAACAACCATGAAACTAAAATTGCCTAATGGCAACCTAAAAGCTAAATTTAATGTTGTTTCAAGAATTAAAGTGAAGGAGTACTTCTTAACCTCACCGTTTTTCGTTGCGGAATATGAAGAACATACCACAAAACCAGGCGATGTCGATGAAGAAATGACACTCGTACGTATGGTCATGAATGATGTTGTTACCAATGCCAATGTGGTCCTAAATAACCCACAGGAAATTGTTAGAAGCATTCAATCTGGCCTAACGACCGATAAGATTGTCGATAGCATAGTCTTCGGCTTAAAAGGCAACGAACCAGACAAATACAAGTACATTCAAGAAGCAAACTTAAATGCTAGATTAAAAATGTTACTAGAAGATGTTGCAAAACAAAAGATGGTATCAGAGTTAGAACAACACATCAATGAAGAAGTCAAAAAATCCATTGATGAATCTCAAAAAGAATACTACTTAAGGGAAAAAATGCGCGCCATTCAAAATGAATTAGGCGATAAAGCTCGTAAAGAAGACGAAGTTGATGAATTAAGAGATAAAATCTTAAAGGCTAAAATGCCAAAAGAGATTGAAGAAAAAGCCCTTCAAGAGCTTGCACGATATTCATCTACCCCACCAGCCATGGCTGAATCCGGGATCATCAAAACATACCTAGATTTCCTAGTGGCATTACCTTGGAAAAAAGCGTCTAAAGATTCAAACGATTTAAACAAGGTACAAACAAAACTAGATAAAAACCATTATGGCTTATCTAGTGTGAAAGATAGAATCATCGAATATCTAGCCGTCAAAATTAAAACCAGACGAAATCCACAAACAATTCTATGTTTGGTAGGGCCACCTGGGGTTGGTAAAACAAGCTTGGCGATCTCGATTGCAGATGCACTAGGTAGAAAGTTTGTTAAACAATCACTTGGTGGTGTCAGAGACGAATCTGAAATCAGAGGCCATAGAAGAACCTATATTGGCGCATTACCAGGTCGTATACTGAACGGTATGAAATCTGCCGGTACGGTTAACCCTGTCTTCTTATTAGATGAAATTGACAAGATGAGTTCTGATTATAAAGGCGACCCAGCATCTGCGATGTTAGAAGTCTTAGACCCAGAACAAAATGCGAAGTTCTCAGATCACTACTTAGAAGAAAACTATGATTTATCACAAGTGTTATTTATTACAACCGCTAACTACTTGGAAAACATTCCTGCGCCTTTAAGAGACCGTATGGAAATCGTTGAACTATCTAGTTATACGGAATATGAAAAGTTTAATATTGCGACCAACCATTTAATTGAAAAACAATTAAAGGCACATGGTATCACAAGAAAAGAATTTTCTATCACAGATGAAACACTTTACTACATCATCAGACACTACACAAGAGAAGCCGGTGTTCGTGAATTAAACCGCTTCATTGGTACGCTCATTCGTAAGGGTATTAAAGAAATCCTAATGGATAAAAAGACCAATATTGATGTGACATTACAAAATGTGGAACACTACATTGGTAAACCAAGATTCTCACATAACTTAGCGGATGTCAAAGACCAAATCGGTGTTGCAACCGGTTTAGCTTATACACAATTCGGTGGTGATACACTATCGATTGAAGTGACTTTCTATAAAGGCAAAGGCGCGTTATCCTTAACGGGTAAACTGGGCGATGTCATGAAAGAAAGTGCAATTACAGCCTTATCTTATGTCAAAGCTAATGCTGAAAAGTATCAAGTTGACCCTGCGTTCTTCGATAACCATGACATTCATGTTCACGTTCCTGAAGGCGCAACGCCAAAAGATGGTCCATCAGCAGGTATCACGATTACCACAGCGATTCTATCAGCTGTTTCAAACAAGAAGATTAGAAAAGATGTTGGTATGACAGGTGAAATGACCTTAAGAGGGTACGTATTACCAATTGGTGGTTTAAGAGAAAAATCCATTGCTGCACACAGAAGTGGTTTAAAGACCATCATTATCCCGAAAGAAAACGAAAAGGATATTGAAGAAATTCCAACTGAAGTTAAAAACGCTATAAAGATCATTCCAGTATCTAATATCACTGAAGTATTTGATATCGCGTTCTTATAACCACACTTAAAGCCCGTTTCTAAGAAATGGGCTTTTCTTTCGCCCTTTCTTAGATTCGCAAATAACGGGATTACTCTTTATTTAAATCGGTTTCTTTGATATAATGGATTGGAAAAGAGGGTTACTATGTTAATAATAAAATCCGCTGAATTTATCAAAAGCGGCACGGATGAGACACACTATCCCGACCCAATTGGCCTTGAGTATTTATTCTTAGGTCGTAGCAACGTCGGAAAGAGTTCTTTAATCAATGCCATTTTAAATAGAAAAAGTTTAGCTAGAACATCGCGCGAGCCTGGTAAAACGGTGACACTAAATTTCTTTTTAGTGAACGAACAATTTTACTTAGTTGATGCACCAGGTTATGGCTATGCTAGAAGAAGTCATACACAAATTGAAACATTCCAAAAAATGATCACAAGATACTTACAAAAGCGTGATGAATTAAGACGCGTGTTCTTACTCATCGATATGAAAGTAGGGGCGACCAAAGACGATATTGAGATGTATCAGTATTTATCTCGATTTAACCTTGAAATGGTGATTATTCTAACCAAAATGGACAAATGTAATCAATCAGAACGCATTAAAAATGTAGCGAAAATCAAACAAGATTTAGAAAACTTCGATATCAAGATGATTCAAACATCCAGTGATGCAAAACGTGGTATCGACAAAATACTAGAAATATTTGAGGAGGATTTACATGAACAAAGTAGTAATCATGGCGGATTCGACGAGTGATTTAACACAGTCACTGATTCAAACAAGAGACATTAAAATTATCCCATTATATGTGAATTTTGGTGAACAAAGCTATAAAGATGGTACAGATATTACAACTGAAGAACTTTATAAAAAAGTGGATGAATTAGGCTATCTACCTAAATCTTCAGCCATTTCACCTGGCGATTTTATGATGGCATTTGAACCATATATTGAACAAGGGTATGACATTGTTTTACTAACCATTGGATCAAAACTATCTGGTACATACCAAGCAGCGTTGGTTGCAAAAGACACGGTTGAAGCAAATCGTGTTCATATCATTGATACAAATAATTTATCCTCTGGTGGTGGATTATTGGTTCTAAAAGCATGTGACTTAAGAGACCAAGGCTTAAGTGCAAGTGATATCAAACAAGCAGTTGATCAAATCACCCCACGTGTGAGAAGCCAATTTGCGATTCAAACCATGGACTACTTATATAAAGGCGGCAGATGTAGTGCGCTATCGATGTTTTTAGGCAGCGTATTAGCCATCAAACCCATCATTCAAGTCAATGACGGTAAATTAGATGTCTATAAAAAATCGGTCGGTAAAATGACTAGAGCACTGGATATCATGCTAGAAGATTATTTTAATTTGTTTGATCAAATCGATAAAGATTACGTGATGATTACACATTCACTAGCCGATAAATCTGCTGAATACATGAAAAATAAAATCATGGAAAAGGGTCTAGTACCGAATCAACTATTAGAAACACAAGCGGGTTGTGTCATCTCAACACACTGTGGTAAAGGGACAATCGGTATTCTTTATATCTTAAAAGACTAGTCTATTTACAAAGTATCAAATATGTGTTATCATTTAAAAAACGAAGAATGGGAAGAGTAAGCGAAAAACGACTTATAGAGACAGATTGGTTGGT
>Ga0265295_1006029_pt1 | contig 14948 bp, 12 predicted proteins | sample Munlansysbiofilm_FD_192503 | JGI IMG/M metagenome (GOLD analysis project Ga0265295, IMG submission 192503) | Leachate microbial communities from a municipal landfill in Southern Ontario, Canada - Methane capture system biofilm | ecosystem: Engineered > Solid waste > Landfill > Unclassified ... | reverse complement strand
AAGATTCAAAAAGTCTGATTATGTTTGCTGAAAAATTGAGAAAAAAGAATCAGACACCAGCACAGATTAATCAGGCAGAGCATGCTGTAAAAATTTATCATTCCGGCATATTTATGGATAATTTTTCAGAAAACTCAGCTGCCTCACAAGGTTTTGAACAAACAGAAAATTTTATTAAAACAGACGGCGGCAATTCAGTTACATGTTTTTTTAATCAATCTCAGGATATTTCCCATAAAATTGAGGAAAGTCAGTTTGAGTTACCATGGGATCAGGCTCTTTCAAACCTGAGTGAAGAAATAAAAGTGAGGCATTATTCTCCAAAAACACTTAAAGCATATACACTATGGGCTGAAAAGCTTCGTTATTTTACCCGCCAGAAGCATCCTGAAAAACTGGAGGCAGAAGATATTAAAAAGTTTCTCACCTTTCTTGCAGTTGAAAGAAAGGTCTCTGCATCTTCCCAGAATCAGGCATTTAATGGTCTTTTATTTTTTTTCCGTCATGTTCTTCATAAGGAATTTGGCAAGCTGGAAGGTGTTGTAAGAGCAAAAAGAAAACCATACATTCCTGTAGTGCTTTCAAGAGAAGAGGTTTTTAAGGTTATAAAAAATCTCAGATATCCTTATGACCTTGTGGTTAAACTTCTCTATGGATGCGGACTCAGGCTGTCGGAGTGCATGAAGCTAAGAGCTCAGGATTTTAATTTTGATGCAATGATTCTGACTGTTCATGATGGAAAAGGAAAGAAAGACCGTACTGTTCCAATACCCGAAAAACTGGAACATGAGCTCAGGGAACATGTTAATCTTGTTATAGAAAAGCATGAAAAAGATCTTGATGCCGGTTATGCAGGAGTTTTTCTGCCTTCTGCAATTGAACGTAAGTATCCGGGTGCAGCAAAGGAGCTTTCATGGCAGTGGTTTTTCCCTTCAAAAGAACTTACCCTTGTACCGGATTCTAAAGAGTTAAGGAGATATCATCTTCACGAAACCCATGTTCAAAAGGCTATTAAGATGGGAGTAAGAAAATCTAAACTTATAAAACGTGCCTCTGCCCACACTTTCCGCCATTCATTTGCAAGTCATCTTTTGGCTGCAAATGTGGATTTGCGGACCATACAGGAGCTTCTCGGTCACAGCAATATACACACTACAATGATTTATACACACACAGTTCAATCCATAACTATCAGGGAAAAGAAAAGTCCTCTGGATTTTGATGATAGTTTTTTCAAGTCTTTGAAAAAATAAAAAACTAGGGGTCAGAAAGTTACTTTTAATGCTTTTAAAAGATTATATTACCAACTTCATGCATACTGCCTGATGGATAATCATTCTCATCTTCTTTTAGAAATATCTGAAAATAATCTTTCTTTTCTTTACCTTAGAATAGCTTTATTAGGGGTAAAAAAAGCCTTCTAAGGTTAGAAAAAGATTGCTTTTGTTATATTTATTGAATTATTTCAATGTTTTGTTTTGGTCCGACCCCGCTTTCACCCGCTTTGACTTATCAAATAATCTATGAAATTTAATCTATCCTTTTAAAACATCAATCATAGTAAAAGCTTTACCCTTGAAGTTTTCTTTGATTTTTTTATTCAAAAATAAAACAGCATCAATGGTTCCCCTGGAATAAATATCTCTGCCATTTATATTGTGGATAAATTCAAATTTTGCACTTTTATCATCTGATACAAGGGAATATTTGTGCCAGGCATGACCTTCAAGATGCTCTTTTGGAATTTTCCACTCATTTTCCTGAATATCTTTATTTCTTTCTTTTTTAATTTCTTCAGTGTCAAAATTAAGTCCAAGTTTTTTAAAATAAGTTACCATTGCTTTGGCAGTTCCGCTTGTATCTGCTTTTCCAGATTGGTGGCTTTCTTTTATTTCAAGGGAATATCCCTTGAAAAGATCAGGGAAATTATTTGCAGCAAATTCCATCATTGCCTGAAATCCAACAATTTGTTTTGCCATATTAGGAGCTATTACTGCAGGAATTTCACTTTTTTCAACTGCTTTTACAAGTTCTTCCCTGTTTCCTCCTGTGGTTCCCATTACAAAAGGGATTTTATGTTTTACATAAAACTTTGCATTTTCGTTAACAGCAGTAGGGTGGGTATAGTCGATTGCAATTATATTTTTAAATTTTTCAAGGATTTCTTTTATTTTTTCATCCCTTGAATCCGGTTTTAAAAGTTTAATTTTTTTGTTTTTAAATTCAAAAAAATCTTCTTTTACATCCGGGCCTGTTAGTGAGGCTTCAACAAGATTGAAAACATCTGGGTCAAGATGCTCTAAAATATTTTTGGCAACATTTCCAGGTATTCCGTTTATCATTAAATTTATTTTTTCCATTTTAAGCTCCTTGATATGTTAATTCAATTTCTTTTAAATATAAAATTTCATCAGCTTCAATAGACTTTAATGTATCATTTAAAGATTTCAAAGCTGGTGGAATATAGTTTTCAAAATAAGATTTATTTTTTTTAAGTGATAAAAATGCAAAAGCTCCAAGTATGTGCAGATTTCTTGAAAGGGCACAATATTTATAATTGTTTATAAAATCTTTTATTGAATCTTTATCAATTTTTATTTCATTTACAGCAAAATTTAAAAGTTGATTTTTAATTTCAAAATCAAGATCAAGATATGGGTCAATTAGAATAGAAGCAAGGTCATATTGAAAAGGTCCTGTTCTTGCTCCCTGAAAATCTATAAAATAAGGTATATGATTTTTTATCATTATATTTCTGGACTGGAAATCCCTGTGCATAAGACCTGTAAAAGGTTTTTCTACTGCTTTTGAAGATATAAAATCAAAAACTTTTAAAAGTTTATTTTCATCATAGTTTATTTTTGCATAATTATTTAAAAATTCATTTTTAAAATAAAGACATTCTGTAAAAGACATTTGTTTATCATAAAAATTTGTTTGATAAGTCATTGAATCTTTAAAATCTTTTTTACCTTGAATGCAAAAGTTTATAAGTTCTTTAATTACCTTTTTAAAAGTTTTTATTTTTTGTTCATCTGGAATGTTTTTTATATAATCTTCCAGTCTTTCATCTCCTAAGTCTTCAGTTAAAACAAGACCTGAAAAATAATCAAAGGAAATTATTTTTGGGGCTTTAATATTTTTTTCTTCAAGATGACGAGCTATTTTTACAAAAGATTTTACCTGGGATTTTCCATTTTCTGTATTTATTCCATGATCAGCAAGAATTAGACTATTGTTTTTTCCTGTTATTCTTGACCATTTTCTGTCCGAACCATCACCTTTGAGATTTTCTAATTTATATTTTAGAAAGTCATTTGTTTTTAAGTTTTTAAGCAAAATTTCAAGGCTTTGATTTTTAAAGCTTTCTATTGTTCCAAGGTCATTGAAAAAAGTTGAATTTTCAGGAATAAAAGCCTTTATTTTAAGGCCTTGAGCCATCATTTTTTTATAGGCATCTATACTTGTTTCATTTATTTTAAAAAACTTTTCTGCACTTGGATTAATCACCTGAACTCCTGTAAATGTATAATTTTTTTCAGAAAAATTTTTATTAAATTTTTTTATACAGCAGTTTTCAATTTCAACATTATTAAACCTGTTTTTTAAAAGACAAAGAGTTGCCATTGCTTTTGTGTTTAAATGGAAATCATAAACTTTTTTAAAATCAATATTTGTAAATATATCAGAATTGACAACTAAAAAGGGTTTGTTATCCATGAACTTAAAAATATTTCCTATACCTCCTCCTGTATTTAATATTTGAGGCTCATGGATAAGATTTATTTTTGCCTGAAATTTTTCAGATTCAAAATATTTTTCAATTTGCAAGTTAAGGTGATGGGTATTTATATAAATTTCTGAAAAACCGGAGCTTTCAAGGGAATTTATTATCCGTTTTATAAGTGGTGTCCCGTAAAGGGGGAAAAGAGGTTTTGGAATTTTTTTGGTATGTGGAAGAAGTCTTGTTCCAAAACCTGCTGCAAGAATAAAAGCTTTCATTTAATTCCCCGGTTTTTAACCGTTTATTATATTAATATAAGTTTGAATTTCTTTTATCATTTCTTTTATTTTTTCCTTTTGTTCAGAGCCTTTTATTCCCTCACACCGAACTTTGTCTAATGCATTTTTAAGATTAATTTTAGACATTGATTCAGGAAGAATTATCTCGCCTCTTTTATGAAGCCTTGATGCCATTGATTGAATTTTTTTAAGTGCCTCTTTATACTCAATATCTTCTGAAGGATATCTTAAGAAAAAGTTTAAAACTACTCGAATAGCTTCAAGATAAGGAGAAAGAAAAGCTGAAAATGATTTTAATTTTTTGTATCCTAGAGCTGTTATATTATAGGTATCAGGAAGAGACTGGTGGGGAACTATAATTGCATCGTCAATAAAACTTTTTATTGTTTTCCTGACAATAAAATCAGGTGAATTTGCCTGATCTGGAGTAAATTCTTTTTCTAAAAGATTTTGAAACTTTGCATACCCCATGTGAAGGGATGAGGTTGAAAATTGGAAAGCTTCAAGCTCCATAATTGAAAGGGCTGTGTATGCCGCAGGAATAAAAAATATTATTGAGTTGTTTTTATAATAATCGAGTAAAGAGCGTTTGGATTCAGGAAGAATGAATTCGTTTAGCTCTTCTTTTTCAGAGGATTCAATAAATCCCCTTGATTTGAAAGCTTCAATTACAATGTTTACTGAAATTTCAGGATTTACAAGAAGAGTGTCTGAAAGTACAGCTTTGGAGTTTGTAAGGTAAGTAAGAAAGGTTTTTACAATTTCTTTTATTTTGTCTCCTGTAATTGTGTGCTGTCTATTGTTTAGAAAAGCAGCAGCAACAACAGAATAGGGTGTTGCAACAGAAACTTTTCCAATTCTGTCAATTATATCAAGGCCAATACTTTGAACCAGCTCTTTTTTTGATTCTGGGTCTTTTGTATAACCTGAACTTTCAAGGAGCTCTCTAAGGGATAAAGGCTCATTAAAATTAACATAAACTTTTCCGTATTTTTTATTTAAGAATTTTCTTGCCTTGAAAAGCCCTGATACGTTTTCAGGCGTTTTTTCGCCTCCGCTTAATTCCTTTAAATAGGATTTTTCTTCCAGTACTCTGTCATAGCCTATATAAATTGGAACAAGAATTAGATCCTCTTGTTCGCTTTGGATAAAAGCATTAATTATCTGAGTTAAAATTCCATACTTTGGTCTAAGAAGTTTCCCTGTTCTGCTTCGGCCTCCTTCAATGAAAAATTCTATATTAAATCCTTCATTAATAATTTTTTCAATATATGCTGAAAAAATTTTAGAGTATAGTTCTGCTCCTTTAAATGTCCTTCTTATGAAAAAAGCTCCTCCTCCTCTAAATATTGTTCCAAGGGGCCAAAATGATAGATTTTTCCCTGCGGCTATGTGGGGGCAGGGCATTTGGTTGTGGTGGAAAAGATAGGAAAGTATAAGATAATCCAGGTGACTTTTATGGCAGGGAATAAGAATAAGCGGCCCTTTTTTTGCCATTTCCTTAACTCTTTCAAGACCTTTTGTGTCAACATTCATTCCTTCAAAAATATTTTTAAGCATCCAGGTTAAAACTACATCATATGCCTTGATCCAGTTCATGCTGTAATTTGCAGCAATTTCATAGAGATAAGCCTCAGCTTTTTTTTGAACTTTTATAAGCTTAGTTTCTGTTTCTGTGCTGTATTCGTGGATGATTTTTTGAACTTTGGGGTTGGTAAGGATGTTGTCTATAAGTTCTTCACGATTTTTTAATGTAGGTCCTAAAATACTTTGTTTATGCTTGGAAAGGACGGATTGAATTTCCCTTCTTAAAACAACAGCTTGATCAGGGAGTGATTTTGAAATTAAACCATTTTTTGCCTGAAATTCTTTTAAGTTAAGAGGCTTTGAGTACGATATAAAAGTTTTTTTATTCCCTTTAATAAGCTGATAAATTTTTCTTGTAATTCCTGGTTCAGCTTCGGTTCCAAAAATCATATCAATTATGCTTGGGTTTGTTTTAGGAGGTCTTTGACTGAAAAAAAGAAAATGCGGGATTAAAAGTATGGGGCGATCAGTTTTTGTCTGGATATCAAGAAGAAAAACAAGAGGGTCATGGTTTTTTTTGACAAAGTATTTGTAAATTCCCTGGGTTTCTGAAAGAGCCAGAAAACCTGAATTATTGTTTTTTATAAGAAGATTTTCATAGATATTGTTTTTGTATGGAGATGGAATTTTGAATTTTGTAAATACATATCTAATGTTTGTGTAAATAATTTTAAAAAATTTGGAAATTGACTGGCTTAGAATAAAGGAATTATCAAAAAAGATTTCAGGGGGATTGATTCCAAGTTTTTTATAATTTACTTGAGAATAAAGAAAGGCAAAAGTGTTTTTCTTTTGTGAAGTAAATATAAGAATTGGATCTTTTTGAGTGTTTATATACTCAAGTTCTTTTGTATCAGTTTTGATTCCTCTGAAAAGGAATTTAAGTGTGAGTTTTCCTAAAAGGCTTTTTTTAGCCGGGAGATATGAAAAAAAATATGTTTTTTTGTTTTTTATTTTTGTTTTCATTTTTTATCCTGAAATTTAAATTAAATATAAACTAGGGTTTAGTAAGGAGCTAAGGTTGTGTGAATGCTCTCTTCCTGAAAAAAATATTCAGAAGGGAGTTCTAGCAGGTTTAAGTCTGAAGCACATTCATCATTAGAATTTTGCAAGCCAGTTGAATAAATTTTATATATATAAGTTTTTTTGATCATCATAATTATTTCTCTCAACTGAATAAAGTACTAATAAAAAAAATTAATTCATCCCCACCTTAGTTTTATTAAGGAAGAGGACTTTTTAGCAGGGTTGTTAAAATAATAAGCTAAAACTTTTTTATCCGAAACCATATAAGTTTATTTTATTATAATCTTTTAAAATAGGGAAAGTGTTTTTTTTAATTTTCTATCCCTTGAAAGCTGGAATTAGCAAAATATGGGTTTATATGCAATTTTAATTTCATTTGGCTCTTTGGTTTTAGTCCTTTTAGCTTGGTGTATAAATTTCAAAACAATAAATACCTTAAATAATAGTTTTTGTCTTTTTTGATTAAAATAAGGGTATAGTTTTTTGCCAATCCTTATCTTGTTTGCTCAATTTAGGAGTCGAACAATCCCGGGTGCAACTAATCCTTGTCCCAAAATCAAAACTGAGATACTATGTTTTCCAACTTTATGAAAAAATATTCTTGCCTGAACCAATACTTTGTGATAGCGATTTTGTGATAAAAACGATTGTTGGTTTTGTTTTTGGTTTATTAACTTTGATAAAAAAAGAAATTTTTTTAGAGAAAACTAAATTTTTATATCAGAAGGAGGAAAGTTTCTTATGAAGACTCTTATTGGGGGTGCAGTTGCTGCAGTGCTTGGCGTAATCGGGCTTGCTGTTTGGTTTGGTGAATTTCTAGGTCTTTTGGCTGGTGCAATTCCTGCTATGCTTTTGCTTGGCGGTGGTCTTGCTCTTTATCTTGGGTTTGACGAGCTTAAAGATGTTTGGAAAGAAGAAGAAGCTGTAGATCCGGCAAGTGACGAAGATCGTATAGCTGATCTTGAAAAAGAACTTGAAGAACTTAAAGCAAAAAATTAATTTAGCTTAAGTTTTGGAAATAGTTTTTTTGGTCTAAGGTAAAAAGGCGAAATATTTATTCTAATTTCGCCTTTTTGATTTTTTATAGTCAGTAGAAAATTGTTAGTAGAGAAGATAAGGTTTTATTCTTTCTTCATATTTCTTGGTTCCTTCCTTATATTCTTTTTCCAGCTTGTAGAGATCATTATTCTCAATTATTTTTTCCCTTAAGTTTCTGCTTCCTAATATAAGGTCTAAAGGTTTTTTCTTATACTCAAACTCATAGGGTGGCAGACTTAATTTAAAGTCTTTTTCAAAAAGAACAGCAATTCCTTGCAAAATACAAAGACTTAAAAAATAAGGCTTATATGCTTTTTTATCAATTATATGAATCTGAAATCCCTGGCAGGGTTTTTCCATCCATTTGTTAGATGTTGGCTGGAAAGTTACCTCTCTTAAATAAACACCGTTTAAATCGTATCTTTTTAAAAGAAAGTCTTTAAGTTTTTTTGGTTCAATATAAGGAGCTCCAAAAAATTCAAAGGGCTTTGCAGTTCCCCTTGCTTCAGAAACATTGGTGCCTTCAAAAATCACCTGCCCAGGGTAAACATAAGCTGACTGAATTGTAGGAAGATTAGGAGAAGGCAATACCCAGGGAAGACCAGTATCTTCAAAATACATTTGTCTTTTGTAGTCTTCCATTTTTATAATTTCAAGATCTGCATTAATATTAAACTCATTATTAATAAAAGAGGCAAATTCACCGCAGGTAAGTCCATGTCGCATTGGTATGGGATACCTTCCCACAAATGATGAATATTGATCTTCAAGAATATTCCCTTCAATCTGCTCGCCTGAAACCGGGTTTGGTCTGTCAAGAATTACAACTTTTATATTATGTTCTTTTGCTGCTTCAAGGCAAAATGAAATTGTGTAAATAAATGTATATACCCTTGTTCCAACATCCTGAATATCAATTAAAAGGGCATCAATATCTTCAAGCATTTCCGGCCCGGGTTTTAATGTTTTTCCATAGAGGCTGTAAACAGGAGTTTTAAGATCTGGATCAATACAATCGTCCGATAATTTCATATTGTCTTGTTTTTCTGCAAAAAAACCGTGTTGAGGTGAAAAAAGAGCTTTTAAGTTTGAGCCGAAAATATTTGAAACAATTTCTTTTGAATGAATAAAGTTTTTGTCGATTGATGCAGGGTTGGCAAGCAGTCCGATTTTTTTATTTTTCAGATCTGCAGGGGTTTTGTTTTTTAAAATTTCAATTCCTGTTTTTACAGTCATTATTTGTCCTTTTAAATCTTGTTTTCTATAAATTTGTTAAATTTTATTTTATTGGGAAAATATTCAATATTTTCTTCAATTATTTTCAGCTCCCGTCTTAAATGATGACAGGGAACTGCATAACTTATGTTTGTAGGTATTGTATAAGCAAAATTATTTTCTGAATATAAAGTGTCTGTGAGGATGGAAAATAAAACTCCCCTTACTTTTCCAGTTTCAGTTGAAAAAACAGGAGAGCCGCTGGCACCTCCATGGGTCATAATATTAATGGCAAAAGCATCTGGTTTTTTTTTGGGATAGGGAAGGATTGCACTTATAATTCCCCTTTGAAGAGTGGGGGAAATTTGGAAAAGTCCGCCAGGACCCATAAGGGCGTAACGGCCCATTGGAAATCCTGATGTAGCAATCTCATAACCTTCTTTAAGTAAATTATCTTCATCTTCTAGCTCAAGATAAGGATTGTCCCTGACGTTTACTTCAACAAAAGCAAGATCAGGTTTTTTATATCCTGTGTTTTTATGGTCGGGAAGGAGGATGGTTTTTTTTAGATCAAAAATTATATCAATTATTGAGTTTTTGGTTTTGTAATATAAAACAGCACAGGCTTCATAGCTTAAGTCATTGTTTTTTGAGCTTTTAGGTTTAAGCATTTCTAATGAATTAACTACGTGGGCATTGGTGGCTATGAGTCCTTTGTCATTTATAAAAAAACCTGTGCCAAGAATTGGTGGAAGTTTGGGCTTTTTATTGTGAGGAAAAAAAGAAAATTTGGGAATAAAGGCAACAATAGATTTTTTAATTTCAGGGTAAATTTTGGCAAGATTCATTTTGTGTATCCAGATTCTCTTTGAGTTTTCTAAACTTAATTAATTTAGCATTTAAGGTAAGATTAGGCAAAAATACAAGAATTAATTTTTTCAATTTGCTATATTAACCAGTGTTTGATACAAAAAACATAGCTACTAAGAGTTGGAACTGAATGTTTTATAAGCTTAGTTCCTAAATAATTAAAAGCTTTTACATATCAATTTCTATTCTTTGCTCTTGATTAAAATCAGGCTGATTTTTTAAGATACAAAACAAGGCTTATTCATATAACTTAAATTTAAAGGAGTTTTCCATGGCTTATGAAAACATTATTCTTGAAGTTGAAAAAAGTATTGCAAAAATCACATTTAATCGGCCAAAGGCGTTAAATGCACTTAACCAAGCTCTTTTGGATGAGCTTGACAAAGCTCTTGATGAAGTAGAGCAAAATGAGGATGTTAAGGTTCTTGTTCTTACCGGTGCTGGTGACAAAGCTTTTGTTGCAGGAGCAGATATTACTGAAATTAATAAGCTGAATGCCTTGGAAGCAAAATTTTTCTGCAAAAAAGGCCATGATGTAATGGCAAGACTCCAGGAAATTCCAATTCCTGTTATTGCTGCAGTAAATGGTTTTGCTCTTGGAGGCGGAAGTGAAATGGCTCTTAGTTGTGATTTTATTTATGCTTCTGAAACAGCAAAATTCGGATTGCCTGAAATCACCCTTGGGATAATACCAGGATTTGGTGGAACCCAGAAACTGCCAAGGCTTATTGGTAAAAACCTTGCAAAAGAAATGATATTTACAGGGAAAATGCTTTCAGCAGCAGAAGCTAAAGATGTTGGGCTGGTTAATCAGGTAGTTCCCCTTGAAGAACTAATGGATTCTGTTATGAAAGTTGCCTCTTCCATTGCGAAAAAGGGAAGAGTTTCTCTTAGAGCTGCAAAGTATGCAGTTAATACAGGAATGGATGTTGATCTTGCCACAGGCTGTAAAATTGAAATTGATTCTTTTGCCCTTTGTATGGATAGTCCTGATGCAAAAGAAGGAACTTCTGCATTTATGGAAAAAAGAAAGGCTGAATTTAAAGGCAGCATCAAAGGGTGATCCCATTGATTTGAAGTTTTATTTAGATTGAATTATTTTCTTAAGCCGCAGTTTTAATTCTGCGGCTTTTATTTTTTAAGCCAGTGTTTTTAAATATTTATCTGCTAAAGATTTTTCCTCCAAAAGATTTAAAAAGAAAACTGCTTTTTTTAGCTGTCCTCGTCTTTCATTATTTATTGCTCTTTTTGCTTGTGATTGTTATAAATCTCAAAACTAGAGCAAAACTGCAATTGCCGCCTTGGTCGGCGACTGATTGAAAATCTGATTTTCTTTGGTTCAACTAAAAAACTATCCATTAATATAAATTGCAATTTGATTAAGAAGTGGAACAAAAAATTTAGTCCCACTGTCATAGTATAGGAAAGGTTTGAAAATGATTTACAATATGGAGTTTGAAACTCTTCCAAGGGAAGCCATTGAGGCTGTACAGCTAAAAAGACTTCAAGCTGTGGTTGAAAGGGTATATGCCACTGTTCCTTTTTACAGGAACAAGTTCAGAGAAGTAAAAATTCTTCCAGAAGATATTAAAAAACTCGATGATATAAAAAGGCTTCCTTTTCTGACAAAACAGGATCTAAGAGACAATTATCCATATGGGCTTTTTGCAGTTCCCATGGATCAGGTTGTAAGAATACACGCATCTTCAGGAACCACAGGAAAGCCAACCGTTGTAGGATACACAAAAAGAGATATTGAAAATTGGGCTGAAATGATGGCTAGAGCTCTTTCTGCTGCCGGAGCTTCAAGAGGCGATATTATTCATAATGCCTTTGGATACGGGCTTTTTACCGGAGGCCTTGGAGTTCATTATGGAGCTGAAAAACTTGGAGCTTCAGTTATTCCGGTTTCAGGAGGAAATACCCAGAAGCAAATAACAATAATGAAAGACTTTAAACCCACTATACTTACAGCAACACCTTCTTACACACTTCATCTTGCTGATGTTGCTAAGGAAATGGGAGTGGATTTTAGAACTCTTGATTTTAAATCAGGAGTTTTCGGGGCTGAGCCCTGGTCTTCCAAAATGAGAGAACAGCTTGAAGAGGACCTTGGTCTAAAGGCTGTGGATATTTATGGGTTAAGCGAGGTTATGGGCCCTGGTGTTGCAGTAGAATGCGTTGAAGTAAGAAATGGGCTTCATATTTTTGAAGATCATTTTATTCCTGAAATTATAGATCCTGACACAGGTGAAGTTCTTCCTCTTGGAGAAACTGGAGAACTTGTGTTTACTTCAATTACAAAAGAAGCTTTTCCTGTGATAAGGTATAGAACAAGGGATATTACAAGGCTGATAACTGAGCCCTGTCGTTGTGGGCGCACCCATGTGAGAATGGAAAAAGTCAGCGGAAGAACTGATGATATGCTTATAATAAGGGGGGTAAATGTTTTTCCTTCCCAGATTGAATCAGTGCTTATGGGAATTGATGGAGTTGAACCCCATTATCAGCTTGAAGTTGACAGAAAAGATTCTCTTGATATTTTAAGTGTCAAGGTTGAAGTTAATGAAAGTATTTTTTCAGATGAGGTTAAGGTTTTACAAAGTCTTGAAAAGAAAATATCCCATAATGTCAAGGAAACTCTTGGGGTTTCAGTAAAGGTGAAGCTTGTTGAACCAAGATCTATTGAAAGAAGTGAAGGAAAGGCAGTAAGGGTAATTGACAAAAGAAATTTTTAAAATCAGGCTTTTTTTAAACATAATAGATGCGGGAGATGAATATGAAAGTAGAACAGCTGTCCATTTTTCTTGAAAATAAAATAGGAAGACTTGCTGAAGTTTCAAAAATTCTTGCAGAGGGTAATATAAATATCAGGGCACTTTCAATTGCTGACACAGCCGATTTTGGTGTTTTAAGGATGATTGTGGATAATGCTGAAAAGGCCAAGAATATTCTTAAGATTAAAGGGCTTACCGTTGGTGAAACTGAGGTTGTAGGCGTTGAAGTTCCAGATGAGCCTGGCGGTCTTTATAAAATTCTTAGAAATCTTGAAAAAGAAAATGTAAATGTGGAATATATGTATGCTTTTGTTCACCAAAGCAAAGATAATGCTGTGATGATTTTCAGATTTGATAATCTGAATAAAGCAATTGAAATTCTTTTGGATAAAGGTTTTACTGTAATTCCTGGTTCTAAACTTTACAATATGTAGAAAAATGCACAAAAACATTGAATTTGAAAGATTTGTTTTAAAAGGACTTGGAGAAGAATGGAGAACAACTGCTAGTTTTTATGGTGCTGATTCCCAGCCAGGCTTTAAATGTCCTGTTTTTTCATTGAATGATTCCACTTCTTTTCTCGGGCTTTGGGATTATTCAAAATATGAAATTTCTATTCAAAGAAAATTAGCCTTTGATGAACCATGGGAAAAAGTACGTCATGTTTTAAAACATGAAATGGCTCACCAATACGCAGATACTGTTCTTAAACAAAAAAATGAGCCTCCCCATGGTAAATCTTTTAAAAAAGCCTGTGAAATTTTAAGGGTACCCAAAAAAGCAGGATTTGATCTTTTAAATGACAAAACAGATAGTTCAAATTTAAATCCTCAGGTTTCTAAAATCAGGAAACTTTTTTCCCTTTCCCAAAGTGCAAATGCCCATGAAGCTGAACTTGCCATGAAAAAAGCCCATGATTTTATGGAAAAATATAATTTTGACAAAAAAGATATAAAAAAAGAAGAGTATTTTTCAGTTTTTCTTGGAAAGCCAGGCTTAAGGCATTTTAAGGAAAATTATTATCTGGCCGGGCTTTTATCAAGGTTTTATTTTGTTTATCCGGTATGGGTTCCCTGTTTTGTAAAGGAAAAAGGTAAAACTGGTAAAATCATGGAAATTTCAGGGAAATTTTCAAATGTGGAAATAGCTTCTTATGTTTATGATTATCTAAATTCATATATAGACCGGGTTTGGGCTGATTTTAATAAATCAAAAGGTTTAAATAGATATAAAAAATCTGATTTTGCCGTGGGAATAATCCACGGGTTTTCAGAAAAGCTTAAGCAAAATATTGAAAATTTTTCCAGAAGGTCAGAAAAAAATCTTCCAGTGGCTGTTTTATCTGATCCTGATTTAAAAAAATATCTTGGGTGGTATTATCCAAACTTAAGTTCTAGATCCAGAAAAAGAACAATTAGAAAAGATATTTATGAAAAGGGAGTAAAAAAGGGTAGGGAGCTTAGGATTTCAAAAGCTGTTTCCAGGAAGGACTCTAATGGTAAAGGGTTGATTGCAAGATAGTTCCTGGGGTGAAATTCTAGTTTAGAATCTAATTAGAGAGTTTCATACTTTTTAAATTAAAAAATTTACAATGAATTTAGTCTGTTATAATTAAAAATATGCCCCAGGACTTGACCAGGGCATATTTTTTGCTAAAAACAAAAAAACTACCAGCCGCCTATAAGATGTAGGTGAAGGTGAAATATTTCCTGGCCACCTCCTTTTTCAACATTGAACTGGAGCTTGTATCCGCTTTTATTAATTGAAAGAAGTTTTGCAGCTTCTTTTGCAGTAAAGATCATTTCTGCAATTATGTCTTTATTTTTGTTTTCAAGGTCATTTATACTTCTTATATGCTCCTTTGGAACAATAAGAAGATGAACAGGGGCCTGAGGATTAATATCCTTGAATACAACTAGGTTTTCATTTTCAATAATAAATTCAGTGTCCAATTTTTTATTTGCAATTTTGCAAAAAAGACAATCTTTAGTCATTTTATATTCCCTTCTTTTAAAAGTTAAACTTTTTAGATTGAAAGTCTTAATATTTCTTCGATAACTTCCTTTGTATAGTCCTTAAGCCCCCATTTCACTGCAAGAGAATGGGCATTTTCAGTAATTTTTTCTATATCTTTTTCAGGTATTGAAGCTTCGGATAATCGAGTGGGTGCTCCCATTTTTTTAAACCAGGTTTCAAAGGCTTCAATTACAGCTTTTGACTGGGAGTTTTTATCAGGGTATTTAAAGCCAAAAATATTATTTGCAAGTTTGGTAAATTTGGTGGTTGAATGTTTTGCCTTATACTTCATCCATGCAGGTCCAACAATTGCAAGTCCTTCTCCATGGGCAATATCATAAATTGCACTTAATGAGTGTTCAATCATGTGCATGGGAAATTTTTTTGGTCCTGCTC
>Ga0265295_1006028_pt1 | contig 14948 bp, 12 predicted proteins | sample Munlansysbiofilm_FD_192503 | JGI IMG/M metagenome (GOLD analysis project Ga0265295, IMG submission 192503) | Leachate microbial communities from a municipal landfill in Southern Ontario, Canada - Methane capture system biofilm | ecosystem: Engineered > Solid waste > Landfill > Unclassified ... | reverse complement strand
ATGCCTGCCGGGTTTGTGGCAAGAGCGGATGGATCGTCGGCACGGCCCACCGTGGCTCCGCCCAGGGCGTTGCCGCGAGCGCTCCATTCATAAATGCCGAAGCCGGCCGCAAAGCCGAATTGCGCGCTTAACAGCACCAGACACCAAGCAAAGACCCACGATTTCAAAGTTTGCATCCATCCTCCCCTTTGTTGCACTGTTTTCGCCACAAGCGAAGCACATTAAGTGCGCGCTCAATATATTTTTGATAGAGCGCTAAATGAAGAAGGTTTCTGCGTCAAGAGTTTTGCAACACACCGCCATTAAAGGGTATTGCTCGTACTCATTCTCATTTTCAGGCAATCAGTATTCTTGAACGGACAAGCAGGGTTTGGCCGGAAAAATGGTGGACTGGTCAATAGGGGCTGGGTACAAGTCAGAAAAAAACAGGGGGGAGAAGGCAAGTGGCCATAGGCAACAAAGAACGCATTCTGAAGACGGCCAAACGGCTTTTCGGGGAACTGGGGTACGCGGAAACCACCTACAAGCGCATCGCCCAGGAGGCGAGTATCGCCGACGGGCTCATCGCCCATCACTACGGGAGCAAGGAGAATCTGTTCCAGTTGGTGGAGATAGACATCCTCTCGAACCTGCTGCTCAAAATCGACGAGAGCCAGTACTATGCATCCGACGGACTGAGCGGCGTACTCAATTTCGCCAAATGCATCCTGAAGGCGTCCACGGAATCTGAATCAGGCTTCCTGACCCTGCTGCGCTGCTCCCCGTTTCTGGCCAACACCGTCGACGCGGACAACTCCGAAATCCTGAATGTCTGCTCCAAGGTAGTCGAAAAGATGCTTGAGTGCCTGCGCAAGGGCATCGCCGACGGCTCCATCCGCGCGGATCTGGAGCCCGATCTGGCCGCCAGCGTCATCTTTTCCACGGTCTTCGGCTCGACCCGCGCGCGCCTGCTGGCCAAGGAAAACATCCTGGGGCTGAGTTTTTCAGACGATTTCTATCCTGAAATCCTGCGAATTCTCACCAGGTACCTGGAGCCCGTTGAAAAGACCCCACCTCAAGGCTGCGAGTCATCGTCATCATCCGAGCTTCCCTGAACCATGGCATAGGCAACCAGACATCCGAGCAAAAATCCGCCAATCGTAATCCACCAGACCATCCCAGCCCCCTGTCGGCAATCAACCCAGATGAAAAGACCGGCCGCGCAGCATCCATCCGCCTGCGACGGCCGTGAAGAAAGCATTGGCCGCCCAGGCTGCCAGCATTGGCGGCACAAGGCCCTTTTCCCCGGCCGAGGCGCACAGCACGAACAATCCGTAATAGCAGAATGTGGCCACCAGCCCAATGGGGATAATGACGAAAAGTGAACCGAAAAGGGACACCACGGCCAGGGCGATGAGCGCCATGACCAGGACGGAGCCCGCGTAGGCCAGCTTCATGTGCCAGGCGGTCTGCAAACGCTCGATGTTCGAGCCGGAATCTTGCAGCCGCTTTATTTCGGCCCCCAGTTGCCAGAGCGGCAACGACTCAAGCCGGGTCTTGGGATCGACGATCAGAAAGCTGCCCAGATCGGTGCGCAGGTCAAGCTCCATTTGCGCGACTTCCTGCACCTCGAAGGAGGCGGGAAACGTGCGCGTCACATCCGTCAGGAACCAACCGGCGGCAGTCGACTTGAATGTCCGGGCCCGCAGGATCTCTTTTACGCTCCCGGCGTCGTCATCTTCCAGGACATGCACCGTCAGCCATGAACCCTGACCAGCGGACGGAGTCACTTCGCCCATGTGCACGATGCGATTACCCTCGCGAAACCAGATGTCGGCCAGCTGCCGTTTTTCAATCTGGCGGTTGCGCACCTCCTCGTTCCAGATCCGATCCGCCGCCCTGTGACCGCTCACGCCCAGCGCCTCGGAAAAAAGGAGCTGCACCACGCAAAGGGCAAGGGCGTACCAGATCACGGACTTGGCCACCGCGCCCGGTGACACAGAGCAGGCTTCCAGGGCCAGAAGCTCGCGGCTACGCAGCATGAGGCCCATCTGCACCATGAGCGCGATCAGGAAAACCGCAGGAAAAATCTGGGCCAGGATAAAGGGCGTGCGGTAGAGAAAATAGGCACCAACGGAGGACAACCCTACCCCCGCCTCCAGAAAGTCATCGAGCCTGTCGAAAAGATCGATAAAGACATAGATCCCAAGGCCGATGCCGCAAACCAGCAAAAGAAGGAAAAGATTTTGCCGCAGGATGTAACGTGTCAGCAGCTTCATGCGTCAGCCCCCTTCAGGCCCAGGGTTCTGAGCACCCAGAACCGCAGCATCCGGAAATTGACCTCCTTCTCCGTCGCGACCAGCCACATGCCCACCGCCGCTGCCAGCAGGAAAATGAAGTTGGGTAGCCACAGGGCCACCGCCGGTGCCAACACCCCGCTTTCAGCCAGGGACATGCCTCCGGACAAAAGCACGTAGTAGAGAAAAAATGCGCCAAGGCAAACGATCAGCCCGAACTGGCGCTTCATGCCCTGAAAGAAAAAGGCCAGCGGCAGGGCGAAAAATCCAAGCACGATGCAGGCCGCGGGCAAGGAAAAGCGTTTGTGCAGTTCTATGTCCACCCGGCGCTGAAAATTTTCGCTCCTGTCCTTGAATCCGGCACCTTTCAACGCCAACAGATCCTTCCAGGACATCTCCTTGGGGGCCTTGTCACCCAGCTCGAAACCGCCCAGCAGGCGTGTCATGTCCAGGGAAAGGATGTAACTTTCAAAGCTTATGACGCTCAGCTCCCCACCCTCCTCGCGGTAGACATGCCCGTCCTTCAGGCGCACGAAAACCTGGCCAAGATCCGGGTCGGAATCGATCTGCCCGACAGGGGCGACAATGGTCGCACGGGCCTTGGATCTTGAACTGTCGAGAACGAAGACGTCCAGCAACGCGCCGCTGCCCGGATCGGCCTGGCGGGCGTACACGGTCAGGCCGGGAAAGGAGGTGTTGAAGACTCCGGGTTGTACGTTGACGGAAGTCTTGTGGCGGGCCAATTCCACCACCGTCTGCCGGAAATTGTCCATGCCCCAGGATATGCCCGAGAGGGAGATCCATACCGTCAGCGCGGAACACAGCAGACACAAAAGCATGGGCGCGGGCAAGAGAGGCCAGATGCTGACCCCCCCGGCACGCAGGGAAATGAGCTCCCGGTCGGCCCCCATCCGCAGGAAAGTCAAAAATAGACCGAGCATGCACGACACCGGAATGAGCATGATCAGGAAAAAAGGGCTCAGATAGGTAAAGAGCTTGACCAGGTCGAAAAAAGTCACGCCCTGGGCCATGAACAGATCCCGCAATTGCAGGAGGCGGCCAAGCAGGATGAGACACAAGAAGCCTCCAAGGCAAATGGAGGCGATTAGCCCCATCTCCTTGAAAAGCTCCCGTTGCAGAAGAGGCACTCGAATCACCGGGACCCGGCCTCCTCGCGGTAGAATCTCGCCAGAGCCAGCTCTTCAGGCGGGGTCAGGTCGAACCGCATGGCCGCCTGGGCCATGAGCTTCTTCAAATCCGGATCTTCGCGGCGATGCTCCTCGATCCAGGCGATGGCGTTGCGCAGGTTTTTGTCGCCGGGCATGATGGTTGTCATCTGGTTCTCCTTCTGGGTTGTCCGTACCGCCACGCCCATACAGGAAAGACCCGCGAGGCACAATCGGATCAATCCCCGCAAAGCACCCCGAAGCGCGCGCTTTCGACCCGCGCCGCCTTCTCGCCGCGCCAGCAAAATCTGAGCGCGCCATGATCGGCGGTGGTCAGGATCTCAAGGCCTGCCCGTTTGCAGGCCAGCACCACCGAAGGGTGAGGAAAACCGAAACGGTTGCCCGGCCCACAGGCCGCCACGGCCCATGCCGCTTGGACCTTGGCCAGGAAGCGAGGATGCAGGCTCGATTTGGAGCCATGATGAGGGAGCACCAGCACCTCTGCCGCCAGCGTGCTTTCCTGGTTTACGACGTGTTCCAGGGCCCGTTTTTCCAGATCGCCGGGCATGAGCGCCAGGCCGCGCCCATTCCGCACCAGACGCAGCGCCAGCGACGTATCGTTGTCAGAAATGCCCGTCTCGGCGGGTGCAGGATGGAGCACCTCCAGATGAAGACCGGGCTCGATGACCACCTTGTCTCCGGCGCGCAATCGGTGAACCGGCCAGGAGTTTCGCGCCAGCCTCTCCACCAGCCTCCGCGAATCATTCGACTGGTCCACAAGTCCGCTCCACCCGAACCAGCCCACATCAAAAGCATCCAGAATGTAAAAAAGACCCCGCAGATGATCGGCGTGAACGTGGGAGAGCAGCACCCTGTCAACTCGCGGAGGATGCTGCCAGCTTAGCGCCGGGCCAACCACGGCGCGCCCCGGATCATAATCGGCGCTCCAGCCTCCCCCGCCATCAACAAGCACCGTCCGTCCGGTACTGCCGCGCACCATGATCGCCTGACTCATCCCCGTATCCAGGACCGTCAATTCAACCTCGTCGCGCCACTGCCTGCCCTCCTGCCACAATGACGGAACGGCCAGCAAAGTCAGCCCCAGCCCCAGAAACACCAGAGCCCTTGGCCGGGGCCGGGTGGCGGTCAGGAGCACGCTTCCCGCCACCAGCACGGCCCCGTACCCGACCACCTGCACCCCCGAAGGCCGCAGCACGGGCGTGGCGGCAAGAAAACCCGCCCCATCGAGCAGCACCAGGAAGCGATCCAGGATATCCACACCCCAGGCGGCCGCGAAAAAACATCCTTTGGCCAAAAGGGGGCAGCACAGCGACGCCGCAAGCCCCAGAAATGACAGGGGCAGCACCGCCAGACTGAGCACCGGCAACCACAATAGATTGAGCCACAGATGCGCGGTGACCTCGGAAAAATACAGGACCTGCGCCGGCAGGATGAACAGATTGGCGCAGCATGACACCGCCAGGAGGGTCAGCAGTCCATGGATGGGCCGCCAAAAGGCGCCGCGATCGCGCAATGGAGCAAGCAGGCCCGCCACGATTGGCATGAATAAAACGAGGCCGCCGACGGCCAGCACGGAGAGTTGCAGACTCAGATCGTGGGCCGAGGAAGGATCAGCCATGATCAGCACGGCAATGGCCGCGAAAAGAGCATCCTGCGGATGCGACCGTGAACCTACAAACAGATGAAGGGACACGGCGGTAAGCATGACAAAGGCTCGCAGAAGCGACGGAGAAAAATCACCGAGCCACAGATAGGCGGCGACAAGAGGAAAAGCCGAAAGAACGGCCAGTTTCCGGCGTGGCAGGATCAGAAGCAGCCCGGGACAGATCCGGCTCAAAACCGAGGCCACGCCCAGGCCAAAGCTCGCGACCAGCGCCAGATGCAGCCCCGACAGGGCCAGGCTGTGTGACAGCCCGGCCCTGCGGATACGGTCCATGAAGTCCGCCGCAAGCAAAAATCTGTCCCCGAAAAGCAGGGCCCGGACAGCCGCCCCGCCCTGAGTATCAGGCATCAGCGGGCTGGCCAGATTCAAGAGCCAGGTCCGAGGGTTGGTCCGTCCTTCTTCCCAGATTACGCGGACGGCGCCTCGTGAGTACGCGCGGTGCCGAACATCCCTTCGCTTCCAGTAAGCTTCACTCGATGAAAGACCGAAATTAGCCCTTGAGCGCAGTTCGCGGATGCGCAGATCGGCCGTGAATTTCAGGCCAGCCTGAGGAACGAAGGGCGGGTCAGTCCAGCTCCAGAGCAGCCTGCCTGGCAAGGTCGCGTTTGTATCCAGCTTCACCACATCGCGGACCAGCACACTGACCCTGCGCCCCGGATGCGTGCGCACCGCATCCACCACGCCCTGTATTTGAACCTTGGCATTCAAGAACGTCGTCCGATCATCCGCCACCCCGGGCATCCCCGCGAGCAGCCCAAGCCCGAAACACGACACCATGAGCGCAAAGGTCCGGCCGCGACGGGCAAATGCCAGCGCGGTCAACATGCAGGCGATCACGACGGGGAGGGCGTGGGCCCAGATCAGAATACCGCCGAGATAGCCCATTACGCCAAGTTGCCAGGGAAGTGGGGGGATGGGGCCTTGGATGTGCGTGCGCTGTTCCTCCTAAATGGACAAGCTAGCAAAACGCATCTCCGGCGTCGTACGCAAAAGTCCGTATTATCGGCAACAAAGGACCAAGAAGGGCGTTGCCTCCCGGCAGCATCTCGGGCTATGCATTCCCATAGACCGCCACGCAATGGCGGAGCCTATTCGAAAGACTTCAAGGAGCCCAAATGGAAGAATTTTCTGTACTGCTTGTGGATGACGAGGAAGACTTCCTTCGCACTATCATCAAAAGGCTGGCCAAGCGGGGCCTGAAGGCCCAGGGCGCGTCGAGGGGCGAGCAGGCGCTGGCCATGCTGGCCGAGGAACCTCGGGACGTGGTTGTCCTGGACGTGAAGATGCCGGGCATGGACGGACTGGAGGTCCTAAGAAGAATCAAGACCAGCTGGCCCAGTACCGAGGTGATCATGCTGACCGGGCACGCCAGCATCGACGCGGCCATGGAAGGCATGAACCGCGGCGCCTTCGACTATCTGATGAAACCAGCCGATCTGGAAGACCTGCTCTACAAACTTGAGGACGCGTACCGCAAAAAGTGCGTCAATGAGAGCCGCAAGGCCTCCTCCCCCACGAACAGCGAACCGGCCTAGGCCAGGCGCGTTTACAACAGGACCTGACGTGGCGCATTCCCGGCTCTTCTTCGATTCCAACGACTATACGCTGCTGCGCATCGTCAACGATATTCTGGACCGCACGACGCAAAACACCAATATCCATTCCCTGCTCGATTCGTGCATGCATCCGCACGGCATCAAGGAAATGGCCGCGCCGCGGGTACTGCGCATTGCCTATGCCATCGCGAGCCTCCTCGGCTCCCTGGAAGTGGGCATGTCCTCCGACCGGCTGAACGCATTGCGCGCGCTCAAGGACGAGGTGCTGCTCGCGGGCAACGCCTATCTGCAGAAAAACACGTCGCGGGTGCTCCTGCAGATCATGAAGGAACTCATACGCCACCGTGGGGATGAACACACCCAGCTTTGCCTCGCCCACGACTTCCGCATGGCCTCTTCAGGCAAGCCCCGCGTGGTCCGGGCCGAACTCGACAAATACCACCTCCTGGAAATGCCCGAGGAGTGGAATCAGCTCGCCTTCGACCACCATGTCCACGACGCCAACACCAAGGGCCGCAAATCCCCGACCCATCTGGTCATGGACGCATGGATCAAGGGCGTGCGCTTTTTGACCGTTGTCTATTACAACTATGTGGACGCCGAGGTGGCCGAAGAACTTCTGGAAGCGGGCTGCATACTTGGCATGCACATTCGCATCGGCATCGATGTGTCCTCGCGTTTTCGGGGCAAATACGTACGCGTGATCTGGGAACCCCAGAGCTACACCGACCCCAAGTCCTTCCGCGCCTTTCTGGAGGAACAACCGGTCAAGGCCTTCATGAAGGAAGGGCGGATGGTTTCCGCCTACCAACAGAAGTACGTGTTCGAGGCGTTGCAGGCATACAACCGCGTCCATCGCGGGGAATTGGCCCAGGAGTACGGACTGGAACTCGACCTGCTCGACGAGAAGGCCTTCGCCACCTTCGTTGGCACAGGCCAGCCGTCCCTCCTGCACCTGGCCAAATACATCCAGAGCGGCATGCAGCCCAAGCTCAAGCAGATCGTGCAGGTCATGGCCCAAGAGTACGAAACCGCCACGCCAAAACGACGCAAGGAATTGCTGGAACGACTCGACGCCCTGAACTCCATCGACTCGGAACTGCTCATGAACCGTTACCTGCAACCGTGCCGCAACCCGGAACTGCACGACCCGACCATTCCCCAGGACACTCCCGAGGTCCCGCCCCTGCTGCGCCTCAACGTCGGCGAACTGTTGCCAAGACTGGCCAAATTTCACTCCTCGTCCCATTTCACGCTGAACCTGAGCAATCTCTCCACGGCAGATGCCCTGGAAATTCTGTATGATTGTCAGGGACATATCAGCAACATCGAACTCTATAATCTCAAAGACGCATCCAGGGGCAAATGGTCGATGCCCGTGTCCTCGCAACTGGTCTGCCCCGGCGACGCCGTTGACGCCATCAGTCCGGAACGAACCTGCGCCCAGATCGCAGAGCTGCAAAAAGCCCTGAACGAGGACAACGTCATCGCCTTGAAGCGGGCCATCCGTGCCGTGATATGGTCCTTCGAGGAAGACCGGCTGGCCCAGGAAAACACAGTGGCCCATTCAAAAAACAAGAATGCCCTGTCACACGCAACCGAGCTTGAACGCGAACTTCTGCTTATGGAGACGCGCAAGAACAAGCTCCTCGACATTCTTTTCAATATCGAAGCGTTCCATAAATACTACAAGAAGCGCCCCCTCGGCTCGCGCATCGGAAGCGGCTCCACGGGCCAGTCCAGACACCAATACGGGATGGGCGTGGTGGTGCTTGAAACTCTTCCCAAGCGAGCCCAGAAAATCGCGCTGAACCAGTCTCAAAGGCAGCGCAAGCAGCTTCCGGTCACCGCCAGGATGACGGTCAATTTCCGCACCCGCTGTCACGCAAAAAATGAAGATTCTTTTCTTTTGCGGCTGGCGCGGAAGATCCCCGGAATGGAACTGGCCGGATGCTGCCGGGAGCAGGAATGGTTTCTCGACAGCATCGACATCCATCCCAAACGCCGTGGCAATATCGTCACCTTGGGCGGAGTGCAGCTTGAACATGACAACGGGTTGCGAATCACCCAAAAAAATGGTGCGGGCGACGAAAACCATCCGTCCTTGAAGTACCTGAACACAGGGCTGAAAAACGCCCTCAAGATCCTGATCGGATTCATTCCGGCCTTCCTGACCTTTGCCCTGACCAAGGACTGGTGGCTCCTGGCCTATTTCGGGGGGCTGATCTGGTTCGCCATCACCGGAGTGCGCAACATCCTGCAGGCAGTGCTCGGCGGTGGCGGCTTGACGCGCTCACCTCTTTTGCAGTGGAACTCCCTGATCAGCTGGAGCCGCGTTGCCGACGATCTGCTGTACACAGGCTTTTCCGTCCCGTTGCTGGACCTTCTGGTCAAGACCATTATCCTGGATCGTGGCCTCGGCATCACCACGACCACGGAGCCGGTCCTGCTGTTCGCGTCCATGGCCCTGGCCAACGGCATCTACATTTCCAGCCACAACACCTTTCGCGGCCTGCCGCGTGCCGTGGTCCTGGCCAACTTCTTCCGCAGCATCCTGTCCATCCCCCTGGCCGTTCTGTTCAACAGCGGCATAGCCGGCAGCATGCACATGGCCGGATTGACCGGGGTGGAGCAGGCGTTGCAGAAATGGGCCGCCATCATCTCTAAATTTGCCTCGGACTGCGTGGCGGCGGTCATCGAAGGGCTGGGCGACCGGCACAACAATGTACGGGTGCGCCTGGCCGACTACCGTGCCAAGCTCATCGCCATGTTTGACGCCTTTGCCCGCCTGGATGTCCTTTTCCCGGAAGAAGACGTGCTGGACATGCTCCAGTCGCCCAAAATGTTCATGGAAACGATTTCCTACGAAGCCCGCGACCTGGAAAAGGTGCTCATCGTCAACGCCCTGGACCTGATGTATTTCTGGCTCTACCAACCCCGCGCCTCCAAGGCCCTGGAGTTCATATCCCAGGACATGAGCAAGGAGGAATGGCTCATCTTCCTGCGCTCCCAGTACGTTCTCAAACGCTACCGCGAGATCAGCCAGATGTTCGTGGATGGTATGGTGGGCAAGAACTTTTCCCGGGCCCTGGCCTTCTACCTGGACAGGTCGGATAAATACCTACGGGACCTGGAAAAGATGGGGGGCAGCCGCAGACTGCGCTGAAGAGAATCAGGACTTCGGAACTAAGCGGACATGGAGAGCTGAAGAACCCTGGATTCCCGCGAACGTTTTCCTTGCACGGGTTGCAAAGGCTTGCGCCCGCCCGGATGGATGAATTGTTCAAGGGCACCCGAGGGCGCAGCCTCCCGCCTCTTCAACTCCACTTCCTGTCGATCATCAGGTGCGAAAAATACCCCAGCACGGCCGCCCCGTAAAAAGGCGCCATGGCCCTGGGCGTTGCGCCGTAGAGCCAGACCGGGAGCAGCACCAGGGGCAGGGGCACGGCGAGCATGGCCCACCAGGTATGGGTCCAGCCACGATGCGGACCGATGGCCGGGAACATGGCCGCAAACCCCAGCACCGCCGCCCACTTGTAATAGCCCTGAACGATGAGCGCGAAATCGAGCACGGCCAGGGTCAGATAAAAGATATGCTGGCCCTTGGAGTCCGTGTCCACGTCCGGAAAGAGGCTCCCCAGCAGCACCAGCGCGCCGAGCACGGCCAGCTGCGGCATCTCCGGGACGTACGTCCCGGTCCAGAACAATCCCCCCAGCACCGCGCCTCCAGTCAGCACCCCGCCGACCAGATGTCCCTTGTATCCGGGCATGGCATCCTCCAGAAATGCAAAAGCCCGGTCGAGCCGGGCCATTGCGAATGAATAAAGACGATTACATGGCGTCGCTGGCGTCCAGTTCGGCGATGATCCTGTCGATGGACTCACGCAGTTCCTGGGGCAGGCCCATTATCTCCACGTTCAGAAAGCCGCGCACGATGGTCGAGGTGGCTTCGTCCTCGTCCAGGCCGCGCGCCATGAGATACTCGATCTCCTCCTGGGCGATCTTGCCCACGGCCGCCTCGTGAGACAGCTCCACTCCGGTCACGCAGCCCTGCAGTTCGGGGATGGCGTGGATCAGTCCGCCGCCGAGGATCAGGCCTTTGCACTCAAGATGTCCGCGCGCCGGGACCGCGTTGCCGATGATCTCACCGCGCGCGACGATGGTCCCGCCGGTGGTGATGGTCCGAGAGATGATCTCGCCGCGTGTATTCGGGGCGTTCAGCACGATGCGGTTGCCCGTATCCACGTGCGAGCCAGTGGGCGTGACGATGACTGAGTTGAAGCGGGCCACGGCTCCGGCGCCGTTCAGATATATCGTCGGATAGGACTGCACGGACTTGACCTTTTTCAGGAGGACATAGTTGTTCTGCAGAACCCCGTTCTCCTCCACGATGCCCACCGTGCGCGGCCGGACCATGACGTCCTCGCCCCAGTTGTGGACCATGGTGAAGGTCAGCTTGCCGCCCTTCTTGATATAGAATTCGGAGATGCCCAGATGCAGGGCCGAAGTCACGTCGTGGGAAGTGGCGCAACCGGTGATGATGTGGACCTCGGAGTCCTCTTCGACGACCACGATGTTGTGCACGTTCTGGCCCACGTTCTGGCCTTTTATGAACAGGCAGGTCTGGACCGGCTCGGCGACCTTGACCCCTTTCTCGGTACGGATGAAATAGCCGCCGTGCAGCTCTTCCTTGGCCGCCGTGCGGGTGAAATCGTCCTTTTCCGGGTCCATGGCCTTCCAGAAATATTCGGGCAGGCCGTCGTATTTCTTGAGCGCCTGACGAATGCCCAGCACTTCCACACCCTTGCCCGAGCTCTTGCAATGCACGGTGGAGTGGTCGAATTGCACAAACGTGCCCGCGCGTTCTCCGGTGGCGTCGACGTCCACTCCGACCATGCGCAGCTCATGCTTGCTCTCGTCGGACAGGGAGGAAAAATCGGGCAGCTCGGGGCTCTGGCGGCCGGTGAAGGAATAGGAGTTCAGATCGACCAGGGTTGGGCTTAGTTCAGACATCTGATGCACTCCTTGTAGCCGTACTTGCTGATATGATCCAGAATGTCGCGGGGTCTGGTTGGCCGCGTATCACAACACAACACACCGTTGTACATGACCTGGCCACGGTCGGCGTTGACGTAGTCGAGGATGTAGCCGGTGTGGGTGATGATGAGGCCCGAGGTCTTGTTGCGGCGACGCAGGTCGCGCATGCACGTTTCGGGCGACGGAGCCTCCGCGCCGTCGAGCAGGGCGCGAGCCGTGTTGCCGATGAGGACCATGTTCTCCAGGTCAACACCCGATTCCGGCTCATCGAAGAGGATGAGATCCGGATTCTGGGCCATGAGCTGCAGGAGTTCGGAGCGTTTGATCTCGCCGCCGGAAAAACCCGAATTGATATCGCGATTCAGAAAGTCCTCGAAATTGACGGTCTTGGCCATGCCGTCCACGTCAATCTCGCGGCCGCGGGCGCACATGGAGACAAGGTGGCGGGTCTTGAGGCCATGGATGGTCGGCGGACGCTGGAAGGACATGCCGATGCCGAGCCGGGCCCGTTCGTAGGTGGGCATTTCGGTGATATCGACACCCTTGAAGACAATCTTGCCCGCGGTCACGGTGTAGCCGCCAAAACCCATGAGCGTCATGAGCAGTGTGGTTTTCCCGGATCCGTTGGGACCGAAGAGAATGAACGTCTCTCCTTCGTCGATGTTCAGGTTGATCCCTTTCAAGACTTCCCTGTCACCGATACTGACATGCAGGTTTTCAATCTGAAGCATATGGTATCCTTGTGGTATGAAAGGCAGGACGGCGCGACAAAACAAGAATCAGCGCTTAATTGAGGCAGGGCAAAATGTCCAGTCGCCCTACTTCCACTCCTTCCAGGTTTCGGAACGGTAACAATAATAGCAGCGCGAATCGTCACGAAAGAAACGCAGCAGGAGCATGCCGACCACGAATCCGCCGATGTGCGCCCACCAGGCCACTCCCCCGCCGCCGGCCGGTGCGAGCATCCCGGAAAGAACCTGGGTCATGAACCAGGCTCCAAGATAAAACACGGCGGGCAGTTCGAAGATGAAGGGAATGATCAGGATGGGCAGAAAAGTGACCACCTTGGCATGCGGGTACAAAAAGAAATAGGCGCCCATGACCCCGGCGATGGCCCCGGAAGCCCCGACCACGGGCATGGTGGAGGAGGAATTGGTGAGCATGTGCACCGCGAGCGCCCCAAGGCCGCACAGCAGGTAGAAAAGGAGAAACTTGAAGGGACCCATCACGTCTTCCACGTTGTCCCCGAAAATCCAGAGCGTCCACATGTTGGCGATGAGATGCAGCCAGCCGGAATGCAGGAACATGTGCGTTGCAAGAGGCAACAGCAGCCCTTCGGGATAGCCCTGGAACATGGCCCAATGAGGGTCGAAATAACGGGCCGGGACCACGCCGAAGAGATGAAAGAGCCTGAACTCCTGGGCGTTGCTCAGGCCGAGCCCGGCCAGAAAGAAAGCGATGTTCAGGGCCAGCAGGGTCCACATCATGTAGGATCGATGCCGGGAAGGGATGTTGTCGCGCAGAGGAAACATGGCTCAGCTCCCCTCTTCCATGGTGTCCGGATTTTCAAAAATATCCTGCAACTCCTCCATGCACCGCTCGGCGTGGCCGAGCAGCATCCCGTGCACGACCCGGATCAGGGCCCGCGCGCGGGACTCAAGTTCCTCCAGGGAGCCGGAGTTGTCGACCACGAACTGTGCCATGCCCAACTTCCTGTCCTGAGGCCATTGCCAGGCATCGACCATGGCTATCCGCTCCGGACTCCAGCCCCGGCCCTGAAGCCTGTCATGGCGCAGGGAATCCGGGCAATAGACCACCGCCAGCAGATCGATCTCACCGGCAAGCCCGGCTTCGCAAAGCAGGGGGATCTCGGCCAGGGTCACGTCCTCGTCATGCGCGGCCCGAAAGGCATGCAGGGCATGGCGCACCAGAGGGTGGACCAGGCGCTCAACCTCGCGACGCAAGCTGTCGGATTCGGCCAGGGCGTCACGCAGCAGATCCTTGTCCACGCCGCCGCCGGGTTGCGTGAAGCGGCTTCCAAAATGATGTTCCAGAATGGCGCAACCCTCCCCGCCCCTGGCGTAGGCTTCGGCCACCACCCGATCCGAACAGAAAACCGGCACGCCCATATCCTCGGCCACCGCACGGACGGTGGACTTGCCGCTGCCCACGGCTCCGGTCAGGCCGATACAGGCCCGCTCGCGGCAAAGTTCGCGCAGCACCTGCAGAAAATCATCCGGTGGAGGGGCGCAAAATTCCATGGGCTCAGCGCTTCGAGGATGCTCAAAACGCAGTTGCCAGGCATGCAACATCTGCCGGGGGGCGCGGGCGGCAGTCAACTTGTCGGCATAGACCGCGTCCCCCAGAAGGGGATGGCCCAGCGCGGCCATATGCACGCGGATCTGATGAGTGCGCCCCGTCATGATGCGCACCCGGACCAGGGAGGCGCTCCTGTCCGAAGCGCTCCAGAGCAGTTCATAACGGGTCTCGGCCGCACGTCCGCCACGTTCGACCACGGCCATGCGCGTCTTGATGCTCGGGTGCCGCCCCAGGGCGAGATTCACGGTCCCGGAAGAATCGGGCACTCCGGCGACCAGAGCCAGGTACTCCTTATAAACATTGCGGGATGCGAATGCCTGGGTCAGGTTCAGGCGCGCCGACTCGGACAGCGCCATCACGATGAGCCCGGAGGTGTCCTTGTCCAGGCGATGCACGACACCGGGTCGCTCCCCGGACTGGGACAGCAGGGCCGGAAAATGATGAGCCACGCGGTGCACGAGGGTCGGTTCAGCCACCGACGGCGCCGGATGCACGGTCATGGCCGGAGTCTTGTTGATCACGACCAGGTCGTCATCGGCGAACAAAACTTCCAGGGGACCGTCATCGGGAACGATGCTCGAATCGATGTATTCCGGGGCCAAGGTCAGGGTCTGCCCGGGCATGAGCCGGGTTGACGCCTTGGTGCAGACCTGCCCGTTGATGCGCGCCCGCCCGTCCTTGATCCAGGCCTGGACGCGGCTTCTGCCCACGCCCTCCTCTTCAAGACAAGCCTGCCAGAAAACATCCAGACGTTGCCCGACGTCCGCGACGCCAACCTTTTCCACGTATTCCTGCATGCAACCTTCCCGTTTAAACCGTAACCGACCGCCCTCGCATCCTCAGACCAGTCAAAAGATGCTTGTTCTCATCACAACACGCCTTGCGTAGTCACCTTTCGTGCCGCTGACAA
>Ga0265295_1006027_pt1 | contig 14951 bp, 14 predicted proteins | sample Munlansysbiofilm_FD_192503 | JGI IMG/M metagenome (GOLD analysis project Ga0265295, IMG submission 192503) | Leachate microbial communities from a municipal landfill in Southern Ontario, Canada - Methane capture system biofilm | ecosystem: Engineered > Solid waste > Landfill > Unclassified ... | reverse complement strand
CGGCGGGATCACCTTCCCCAACCTGGGGGCGGTGGTCAACGCCTACAAGAACGACGACGACGTCAACGTCATCGCCACCCCGCAGATCCTCACCACGGACAACAAGAAGGCGACCATCAAGGTGGGCGAGAACGTCCCCTACATCACCAGCCGCAACACCACCGAGGCCCAGCAGGATTACACCAACTACGAGTACAAGGACGTGGCTACCACCCTGGCGATCACACCGCAGATCAACCAGGCCGACGTGGTGCGGCTGGAGATCAACGTCGAGGTGATCAAGCTCAAGGGATCGGAATTGACGACCACGCCCAGCACCTTCACCCGCACCGCCGACACCACCGTGGTCGTGCACAACGAGGAGACCGTGGTCATCGGCGGCATGATCGGCCAGGACACCACCTCCAGCAACTACAAGGTGCCGGTGCTCGGCGACGTGCCGCTGTTGGGCTGGCTGTTTAAGTCCCATGGCGACACCCAGCGGAAGACCAACCTGTACATCTTCATCACCCCGCGCATCGTCGAGAACCCGGCGGAGTTGGCAGCCCTCTACCACAAGAAGCGGGACGCGGTGGAAAAGGTGCACAAGAGCCCCGGCGACGTTGCCGACCAGTTTTTCCACCCGACCTCGGATCCGGCGCAGAGCGTTTCCCTGTCGGATATCGGCTTTGCCAAACTGCAGCAGAACGACCTGGCCCGGGCCCGGGAGTATTTCGACCAGGCCCTGAAGATCGACCCGGGCAACGCTGCCGCGCTCATCAACCTGGGGGTGGTCAGCGAGCGCGAGGGCAAGAAGGCGGAGGCCGAGCGGCTCTACCGGCGGGTGCTGGCCCGCGAACCGGAAAAAACCGCGGAGGGCGCCGTGCAGGCGGACCCGTTGCGCGAGGTCGCCCGGGAAAACCTCGACAACCTGCGGGGGAGCGGCGCGTCAGCCCGCTAGGCATGGGGATGCGTATGGGCGGAGGAATGATGGGCGCCGTGCACCAGCGCCGGCAGGAGTCGGCACGATGATCCGGCCTCTGGGGGAGATACTCTCTGCCTCCTGCGGGCTCGGGGCCGAGGACTTGGAGGCTGCGCTGGCGGTGCAGAAGGACAAGGGCGGCCGGCTCGGCGAGATCCTCGTTGCGCAGCGGAGGATCAGCGAGAGCGATCTGCTCACGGCACGCGGCGAGCAGTGCGGCCTGGAGGTCGTGCACCGCTTGCCGGCCCGCATCGACCCCTTCTTCGTGCCCCGCGTACCCATTGGCTTTCTGAAGAAGTTCAGGATGATCCCGGTGGCCACGCCCGAGGACGCGTACCTGGCCATGGCCGAGCCGTCCCACTTCCAGCAGGCCGACGACCTGCAGCGACGGCTCGACTGGGAGGGCATTCGCACCGTGCTGGCGCCGCAGCAGGAGGTCTTCGTGGCCATCAACGCGGCCTACGATATGACCCGTCAGGAGGTGGCTGACCAGGTGATGCAGGACATGCACGAGGATGACCCGGAGTCGATCCTCTCGGAGATCGAGGAGACCGCGGACCTGCTCGACGACACCAGCGATGCGCCGGTGATCAAACTGGTCAATCTGGTGCTCAGCCAGGCGGTGCGCGACAGCGCCAGCGATGTGCACATCGAGTCGTACAAGGACCGGGTGAAGATCCGCAAGCGGGTGGACGGCATTCTCTACGACATGTATTCGCCGCCCCGGCACGTGCAGGGCAAACTCATCTCGCGCATCAAGATCATGGCGCGCATGGACATCGCCGAAAAGCGGCTGCCCCAGGACGGCCGCATCGAGATCCGCATCGCCGACCGCAACATCGACATCCGTGTCTCCACCCTGCCCACCTCGTTCGGCGAGCGGGTGGTGATGCGCCTGTTGGACAAGTCGAGCACGCTCGTGCCGCTTGAGGAGTTGGGGCTCGCCCGCGAGGACCTGGACCATTTCCTCCGGCTTATCCGCGCCCCGCACGGCATCATCCTGGTCACCGGGCCCACCGGCAGCGGCAAGACCACCACCCTCTACTCGGCCCTGGGCCTCCTCAACAGCCCGGATGTGAACATCATCACCGTCGAGGACCCGATCGAGTACCAGATGAACGGCATCAGCCAGATGCAGGTCAACCCGAAAATCGGCCTCACTTTTGCAAACGGTCTGCGCACCATCGTCCGCCAGGACCCGGACGTGATCCTGGTGGGTGAGATCCGCGACATGGAAACCGCCGAGATCGCCATCCAGTCGGCGCTCACCGGCCACCTGGTGTTTTCCACCCTGCACACCAACGATGCGGCCAGCGCCATCACCCGGTTGATCGACATGGGCGTCGAGCCTTTTCTGGTGAGCAGTTCGGTGAACGCCATCATGGCGCAGCGACTGGTGCGTAAGATTTGCCCGCACTGCCGCGAGGCTTACGAGCCGCCGCAGAGCTATCTGGATCGGGCCGGGCTGACCGCAGCGGACGGGGAGGGGACGGCGCAACTGTACCGCGGCGCCGGTTGCACCGAGTGTCTGCACACCGGCTACAAGGGACGGATCGGTATATTCGAACTGATGAGCCTGACCCCGGAGATGAAGGGGCTCATCCTCACCACCTCCGACGCCGGCCAGATCAAGCGGCAGGCCCTGGAGTCCATGGCCACCACCGGCATGCGAACCCTGCGTGAGGACGGACTCGCCAAGGTGCGCGCCGGCATGACCACCCTGGAGGAGGTCTTCCGGGTCACCTGATCAGCTGGTTCATCTCGAAGATGGGCAGGAGGATGGACACGACGATGAAGCTGACTGCCACGCCCATCACCAGGATCATCACCGGCTCGATCATCGAGGTCAGGGCCAGGATCTTCGCCTCCACCTCGCGCTCGTAGCTGTCCGCCGCCTTGGCCAGCATCCGGTCGAGCGCGCCGCTCTGCTCCCCCACGGCCATCATCTGCACCAGCATGGGCGGAAACCACCGGCCACCACGGAAAAATTGCGACAGGCTGCGGCCTTTCTCGAGTTCCGCGCAGGCCTCGTTGATCTGGTCGGCGAGGATGACGTTGTCGACGATGTTACGGACGATCTGCAGCGAGGTGACGAGCGGTACTCCGGACTGGAGGAGGCTCGACAGGGTGCGGCCGAAACCGGCCGAGGCAGTTTTGACGGTGAGATCGCGCAGGCCGGGCAGGGTGAGTTTGAGCCGGTCCCAGCGGCGCCGGCCCGCCGGTGTGGTGAGATACCAGCGCAGCCCGGCCAGCGCCACCAGCACGGCCACCAGCACCGCCCACCAGAAGCTTCGCAGGAAGCTGCTCATGGAGATGAGCAGCACCGTGGGCAGGGGCAGGGCCTGCTGGGTGCCCTCGAACACCGAGGTGATGCTCGGCACGATGAAGGTGATCAGCAGAAACAGCACCACCACCCCGACCAGGGCCATGAACAGCGGATAAAGCATGGCCGCGCGGATGCGCGCGCGCAGGGCGTGCTGGTTTTCACCGAACTCGGCCAGCCGGTCGAGGACCACGTCGAGCGAGCCCGAGGCCTCGCCGGCGCGCACCATGTTGACGTAGATGCGGGAGAAGAGTTTGGGATGCTCGGCCAGGGCCGAGGTGAGCGAATTGCCCTCGTTGACCGCGTCCTTGATCTGGGCGAGGATGGTGCGGAAGGTGCGGTTGCCGGTCTGTTCGATCAGGCCGGTGAGCGCCGGCACGAGCGGGATGCCGGCGCCGAGCAGGGTGGCCAGCTGGCGGGTGGCCACGTGCACCTCCTGCGGCCGGACCCGCTGGCCGAGTTGCAGGGAGAGCAGGGAGGGCCGGATGCGGGCGGCCTTGCGGGCCGAGGTCTCGCGAATCTCCACCGGATAGTGGCCCTGGCCGCGGATCTTCTGGCGGGCGGCGGCCGCCGAGTCGGCGTCGATGACCCCTTTGAGTTTCCGGCCCGAGCCGGTCAGGGCGGTGAATTCGTAGACTGGCATGGCGAATCGGTGCGCCGCGATGGCAGCAAGGGGAAAAGGCAAGGTATCCGTTGCACCTGCCCGATTGAGTGCGTACTATAAATATTCGGCCGACCGCTACTGGCCGGCTGGGGGAGAAAACCGCCGGTTCAGCCGCGGTTTTTCTGTTCCCGCCCCTCCAGGCAGTGGGAGACGCAGGTCGCGCAGTCGGCCTCGGTCCGCCCCTGGTCGCAGAAGTTGGCGAAGCCGTTGATCAGGTCCTTGCCGCCGCGGGGGCAGATCTCGAGAAAACGGATGAAATCGACCATGCGGCTGATGATCTTCGGCGGCGCGGCGTGTTCGATGCGGCAGGCGCCCTGTTCGGCGATGGACTCCTCGATGGCGAGGATTTCGGTGAAAAACTGCTTGAGCGCATTGTGGCGGTGGATCACGTCCTCGGCCGCCTCCCGGCCCTTGCGGGTCATGGTGATGACCTCGTAGGGGGCGTAGTTGATCAGCCCTTTTTTGGCCAGGGCGCGCAGCGCCTCGGTGACCGAGGCGCCGCTCACCTCCAGGCGGGAGGAAATATCCTTGCCGCGGGCGACCTGCTTTTCGGCAATGATATGGTAGATGGCTTCGATGTAATCTTCAAGACTGGCGCTCAGTTGCACGGATTCCGTCACGTCGCCCCTCCGGTTTGCTGATTTTTACATGTATCTTCAAGATGATACATTCTGAACGGGTGTGCGTCAAGGAGAATGCGCACCCCCGGTCCCTCCGTTCGACCAGAAAGGAACCATGCTGCAGGAACTTCGCGTACAGAATCTGGCGCTGATCGACACCTTGCATCTCGATCTCTCGGCACAGTCAACCGGTCTGATCGTGCTCACCGGCGAGACCGGGGCCGGCAAGTCCATCATCCTGCAGGCCATCAACCTGCTCACCGGCGGCCGGGGAACAGCCTCCTGGGTGCGTGGCGACTGTGACCAGGCGGATATCGAGGCGGTGTTCACGGTGCGCGCGGACCACGCCGAATTGCACGCCCTGCTCGACCAGCACGCGCTTGCCGACGGCGAGCACTGCATTGTCCGTCGGGTGCTGACCCGGGAGGGGCGGTCGCGCCTGTACCTCAACGACCGCTCGGTCACTGCCCGGCTGGCGGCCGAACTCACCGCCAACCTCGTCAACATTGCCAGCCAGCACGACCAGCAGCAATTGCTCAACGCCCGTTTCCACCTCGATTACCTGGACCTGTTCGGCGATCTCTGGGACCAGCGGCTGCAGTTCGGCCAGTTGTACCGGCGCTGGCAGCAGGCCGCGCAGGAGTTGCGGCAGTTGCGCGAGCGGGAGCAGGACAAGGAGCGTCAGCGCGACTTCCTCACCTTCCAGTTGACCGAGATCCGTAAGGCAGGGGTGAGCATGGGTGAGGACGAACAACTGCAGCGCGAGCGCGACCGGCTCAAGGCCTCGGATGGCCTGCTGCGTCTGGTCGGCGACGCCGGCCGCATCCTGGCCGGCACGGTCAGCGGTCGACTCACCGAGATCCGCAAGAACCTGCAGCAGGCGGCCACGCTCGACAGTGATCTCGTTCCCCTGGCCGAACGGCTGGCCGCCGCCGGCTACGAACTCGAGGACTTGGCCGCCCTCCTGGACAAGTACGTGGACGATGTCCCCACCGATCCCTCCCGGCTGGAGTACATTTCCGCCCGACTGGCCGAACTCCGCCAGTTGCAGCGCAAGTACGGGCCGACCCTGGAAGAGGTGCTCGCCTTTGCCGACGCTGCCGAGGCGGACCTCGCCCGGCTGGAGGACCTGGAGGCGCAGATCGGCCGGGTCGAGCGGCGGGTGGACGAGGCCGCGGCCGTGGCCCTGCAGGTCGCCGCCGCCCTGAGCGCGGCACGACAGGAGGCGGCAGGGCGACTTGCAACCGGCATGGAGCAGGAACTGGCCTCGCTCAGCTTCCCCCAGGCGGTCTTCCGCGTGGACCTGCGGCCGCCGGCCGAAGAGGGCATGGCCGGTCTGCAGGCGAGCGGAGCCGACACCATCGAGTTTCTCTTCTCCGCCAACCCCGGCGAACCGGTCAAACCGCTCGTGCGCATCGTCTCCGGCGGCGAACTCTCCCGGCTGCTGCTCGCCATGAAATGCCTGCTCGCGCGCCGTGACCAGGTGGACACGGTCATCTTCGACGAGGTTGACGCCGGCATCGGCGGCCAGGCCGCGGAGTCGGTGGCCGACAAGATCAGCGAACTGGCCGGGCATCACCAGGTGTTCTGCATCACCCACCTGCCGCAGATCGCCGCCTGCGCGGACCTGCATTTCCGGGTCGAGAAAGTGGTCGAGGCCGGGCGGACGCGGACGGTCATGGTACCGCTCGATCAGGACGAGCAGGTCGCCGAATTGGCGCGTATGCTCGGCGGTGAAAACCCCACCGCCCAGACCCGCGCCTACGCCAGCGAGTTGTTCGCGCGCAAATCGGGGCGGAATACACCATGACGCGTTCCGTCACGGCGCTGGGGCTGTTCTCCGGTGGTCTCGATTCGATCCTTGCCTGCCGGGTGGTGGCGGATCTGGGGGTGCGGGTGATCGCGCTCAAGTTCGTCACCCCGTTCTTCGACCACGATCTGCTCGCTCGACCGGAGGAGTATACCCGGGAAATGGGGCACAAATACGGCCTCGAGGTGGCGCTCGTTGACCTCAGCGAGGGCTACCTGGATATGCTCGACCGACCGGCCCACGGCTTCGGCAAACATTTCAACCCCTGCATCGACTGCAAGATCCTCATGCTCACCCGGGCGCGGCAGTGCATGGCCGCATACAACGCCTCGTTTCTGATCACCGGTGAGGTGCTCGGCCAGCGGCCCATGTCGCAGCGACGGGACACCCTGCGGGTGATCGAACGCGACTCGGGCTGCGAGGACATCCTCCTGCGGCCGCTCTCCGCCCGGCTGATGCGGCCGACCCGGCCGGAACGAGAAGGACTGATCGAGCGGGAACAACTGCTCGCCATCTCCGGTCGTAGCCGGCGCCAGCAGAAGGCGCTCGCCGCCAGCCTGGGTATCGTCGACTATCCCACGCCGGCGGGCGGCTGCCTGCTCACCGACCCGAACTTGGCCGGGCGGATCCGCTATTTTCACGAAGGGCTCTTTCCCCTGGCCGTGAACCGCTCGGCCGACGACTACCGGCTGCTGTCCATCGGCCGCCAGTTCCGGCTGGGCGATGGCGTTTGGCTCATCGTCGGCCGCAGCCAGCGGGAAAACGAGCAGTTGGCCGGGCTGCGCACCTCGACGGACTGGACCCTGAGCCTGGTCGACCGTCCCGGGCCGCTCGGGCTGGTGCGTTTCGGCCGGGACAGCCTGGGCGTGTCGGGCCGCGCGGCCGAGATTCTGCCGCTGTTGGCCGGTATCGTCATCCGCTACGCCAGGAAGGTCGACGGTGCCACGCCTCCGGCCGAGGTTCTGGTCGACCGGGGCGAAGACGGCACCCTGACCGGCCGGTTCACGGCCCTTGCCGATGATGACCTGCTCGACTGGCGGATCTGAGGTGGTGACGCCACTCTCGCCGCAGGTAGCGGGCCAGCGGGTGATCGACCTCCTGCCCGCCTGGCTGCGCCGCCACCTGGTGGTCCTCCTGCGGGAACTGGGCGGACCGCTCTACCTGGCCGGCGGGGTGGTGCGTGACCTGCTGCGGGGGGTCGAACCGGCGGACATCGACCTCACGGTCAGGGACGGCGCCCGCGCCTGGGCGGCACGCCTTGCCGGATTGAGCGGCGGCGCCTACGTGGAACTGGGGCGGGGCGAGGACGCGGCCCGGGTGGTCAGCGGGGGGGTGACCGTTGATTTTTCCGCATTCCGCGAAGGCGCGACCGATATCCTCGATGAACTCACCCGGCGGGACCTGACCATCAACGCCATGGCCCTGCGGATCGATCCGCTGCTGCAGGGCTCCGGAGCGGACTACGCGGCCAGGATTGATCTGCTCGATCCCACCGGCGGCCGGGAGGATCTGGCCGCGGGCCGCATTCGCGCGGCCGGGGGCGACGCCTTCACCGCTGATCCGCTGCGCCTGCTGCGCGTGTTCCGGTTCGCCGCCTGCCTCGGGTTCACCATCGAGACCGGCACACTGACCCTGGTGCGGCAACAGCGTGCGCTCATCATCGCTCCGGCGCCTGAGCGGATCGGCCACGAACTTGACCTGATCCTGGCCTCCAGCCAAGCCCACCGGGCTTGCGCCGAGATGGCCGAGACCGGCCTGCTCGGCGAAATCCTGCCGGAACTGCAGGCCGGCGCGGGCATGGTCCAGCCGGCCAGTCATCATCTCGACGTGCTCGGCCACAGCCTGGATACGCTGCGCCACATGGAGGAACTCATCGTCTCACCCGCGGCCCGGTTTCCCGGCCACGGAGAGTGGCTGGCCGCCTACCTGGCCACCGGGCGCAACCGGGTGCGACTCAAGTGGGCGGCCCTGCTGCACGACCTCGGCAAGCCGGTCACCCGCGCGGTCAACGCCGAGCGGGACAACCGTATAACCTTCCACAACCATGACCTGGCGGGGGCGGACCTGTTCCGTGCAGTCGCCCGACGACTGCGCTGGGGCAACGACGATATCGAGCAGGTCGCCCGCTTGATCGGCGCACACATGCGCCCCTTCCATCTGGCCAACGTCGCCCGGGCGTCGACCCTGACCCTGCGTGCCGCCATCCGTCTGGTCCGGGCGGCCGGGGACAGCCTGCCGGGATTGCTGCTTCTCGCCATGGCCGACGCCCTGGCCGGGCAGGGACCGGAACGGGTCGCGGGCATGGAGGAGGAACTGGCCGATCTGTACGACCATCTGGAGCGGGTGCGCTCTGAACACGTCGCGCCGGTGCAGGCGGGTCCACCGCTGCTCACCGGCCGGGACCTGATCGAGCGCCTCCAGTTGGTGCCGGGTCCGCTGTTCAAGAAGATCCTGGCGGCAGTGGAGGAGGCGCGCATGGAAGGCGCGGTGGAGGACGCCGACGGGGCCCTGCAATTGGCCCGGTCCCTGGCGGCGACACAAGGATGCGGACCCGGCGGGTCCGGTAAGTGAGGGAGTATGCGCAAGGAACAGGACTACTATTTCAAGAAGGCGAAGAAGGAGAACTACCCTGCCCGATCGGTTTACAAACTGGAGGAGGCCCAGGTGAAATACCGCTTTCTCCGGCCTGGCCAGCGGGTGCTCGACCTGGGTTGCCATCCGGGCAGTTGGAGCCTTTACGCCGCCGGGATCGTTGCCGCGAAAGGGTTGGTGGTCGGTGCCGACCTGCAGCGGACCGATCTGGCCGCTCAAAAAGCCGATGCTGAAATCCAATGGCTCTGTTATGATGTCTATTCCGACGAATTCGTCGAGTATCTGCAAGCCCACTGGCCCGGATTTCACGTGGTGCTCAGCGACATGGCGCCGCGCACCACCGGCAGCCAGTATGCCGATCATCAGCATTCGCTCAGGCTGGCGCGGCGCGTTCTGGAGTTGTCGGCTCTTTTCCTGCACGAAAACGGCACGCTCTACTGCAAGGTTTTTCAGGGGGAGGATTTTCCCGAATTCCTGCAGGAATGCAAACCGCTGTTCACCACTGTCAAGGTGGTGAAGCCCAAAAGCTCCCGTCAGGAAAGCCGCGAAGTCTTCGTCCTCGGGCGGGGCTTTCGCAGGCCGGCCTGAGCGTTGCCGCGCCGTTATATTTTTCGCTATTTTCAAAGAGGAGAACAAGCGTGTCGGGACATTCGAAATGGAGCACGATCAAGCGCAAGAAGGGCGCCAATGACGCCAAGCGCGGCAAGATTTTCACCAAACTGATCAAGGAGATCACCATTGCCGCCCGCATGGGCGGCGGCGACCCCGAGGGCAACCCACGCCTACGCAGTGCAATCACCGTGGCCAAGGGCGAGAACATGCCCAAGGAGAACATCGATCGGGCCATCAAGAAGGGCACCGGCGACCTGGATGGTGCGGTCTACGAGGAGATTATGTACGAGGGCTACGGTCCTGGCGGCGTGGCGGTGCTGGTGGAGACCATGACCGACAACAAGAATCGGACCGTGGCCGATGTTCGCCATTTCTTCGCCAAAAGCGGCGGCAACCTCGGCGAGTCGGGCTGCGTCGCCTGGATGTTCGACAAGAAGGGCACGCTCACCGTGGACAAAGACGGGGTCAATGAGGAGGAACTGATGGATCTCGCTCTGGAAGCCGGCGCCGAAGACGTGGTCGAGGAGGAGGACAGCTTTCAGATCGTCACCGCGCCGGAGACCTTCAACGACGTGGTCGACCGGTTGGAGAAGAGCGACCTCGCCTTTTCTGAGGCCTCCCTGTCCATGGTGCCGAAAAACACCGTCGAGGTCACCGAGGAGAAAGTGGCTCGCTCGCTGATGCGGCTGCTCGAGAACCTCGAAGACCACGACGATGTGCAGAAGGTGCACGCCAACTTCGACATCGACGACAGTCTCATGGAGCAGATCTCCTGAAGCCCGCCGATCAGGCCTATCCATGCGCATCCTCGGGATCGATCCGGGCTCGCGGATCACGGGCTACGGCGTGATCACCGCCCGCGGTCACGAACTCGGCTTCATCGCCTGCGGCACCATCCGCACCGGCGGGGATGGTGATTTTTCCCGGCGTCTGTTGACCATCTTCCGGGACTTGTGCGAGGTGATCGAGACGCATCAACCCGAGGTGGCTGCGGTCGAGGACATTTTCATCAGCAGCAACCCGCGTTCGGCCCTCAAGCTCGGCCATGCGCGGGGTGCAGCCGTGGTCGCCGCCCAGCACAGCGGACTCTCGATTGTCGACTACACCCCCCGGCGGGTCAAACAGTGCGTGGCCGGCTACGGCCAGGCCGAAAAGAGCCAGGTGCAGTCCATGGTGCGCACCCTGCTGGGGTTGGACTCGACTCCCTCGCAGGATGCTGCCGACGCTCTGGCCGTGGCCATCTGTCACGCCCACCACGCTGTCGGCAACGGCCGGTTGCAGGCGTGAGTGTTCCGCTCCTGCCAGCCGACCGCTGTGCGCCGCCGCCGGCCGTTTCGCCCGTTCGCCGATGATCGCCTCGCTCAACGGTCTCATCCTCGCCAAAACGCCTGCCACGGTTATCCTCGACGTCAACGGCGTCGGTTACGAGGTGTTCATCTCCAGCCGCACCTACGATACCCTGCCGGCGGCCGGCTCCCCCTGCTTTCTGCACGTGCACACCGTGGTCCGCGAGGATGCGATCACCCTCTACGGCTTCGGCCGACCGGAGGAGAAGGAATTGTTCCTGCTGCTCGTCACTGTTTCCGGCATCGGCCCGAAACTGGCGCAGACCATTCTCTCCGGCATTGGCGTAGCAGACCTCCGCCAGGCAATCATGCTCAAGGATCTCGCCCGGCTGACGGCTCTGTCCGGGGTGGGCAAGAAAACGGCCCAACGGATCTGTGTGGAACTGGGCGAGAAGGTCGGCACACTCGACGGGTCCCTGCCGGAAGAGGGGCGACCGGAGGCGCCGGCCGCGGCCGGTGGCAGCCCGCTGGTCGATGCCGCCTCCGCCCTGGTCAACCTCGGCTACCCGCAGTCCACCGCCTGGGATGCCCTGCGGGTGGCCCAGCAACAGTCGGAGGAGCCCGATGCCCTGCGCGTGGAAGACCTGATCCGCTTGGCCCTGCGTTCCCTGGCGGCACGATGACGGGCGTGGCGGGTGACGGTGCGACAACGGTGACAGGATGAAGCAAGAGGAACAACTCACGGGCCGGCGCCTGGTGGCGGCGAGTCCGCAGGACGATGAACTGCAGCCGAGCGTGGAAATCCGGCCGCGTTGGCTGGACGAGTACATCGGTCAGAAGCAGGTCAAGCAGAGCCTGCGCATCTTCATCCAGGCCGCCCGGCAGCGCGGCGAACCACTGGATCATGTGCTCTTCCACGGTTTTCCCGGACTCGGCAAGACAACCTTGGCCTACATCATCGCCAACGAGATGGGGGCGGGCATCAAGGTCACCTCCGGCCCGGTGATCGAACGGCCCGGGGACCTGGCGGCCATTCTCACCAGCCTGCAGGCCGGGGACGTGCTGTTTATCGACGAGATCCACCGTCTGAACCACGTGGTTGAGGAGATTCTTTACCCGGCCATGGAGGACTATCAACTCGACTTGGTCATCGGTCAGGGCCCCGGCGCCCGCTCGGTGAAGATGGACCTGCCCCGGTTCACGCTGGTGGGCGCGACCACCAGGACCGGTCTGCTGACGCCGCCGTTGCGCGACCGCTTTGGGGTGATCCTGCGACTCGACTACTACCTGCCCGAGGAGTTGGTAACCATTGTTCAACGGTCGGCCCGTTTGTTTAATATCGGCATCGACGCCGACGGGGCCATGGAGTTGGGCCGGCGCTCTCGGGGCACCCCACGCATCGCCAACCGCCTGCTCCGCCGGGTGCGCGATTATTCCGAAGTGGGCGGCCATGCAGTCATTTCCCGCGAGGTGGCCGATGAGGCGCTGACCATGCTCAACGTCGACCATCTCGGCCTGGACGAGATGGACCGGCGCATCCTGCTGACCCTGATCGAGAAGTTCCAAGGGGGGCCCATCGGCCTGGAAACCCTGGCCACCGCGGTCTGCGAGGAGAAAAACACCCTGGAGGACGTGTACGAACCCTTCCTCATCCAGTCCGGTTTCCTCATCCGCACCCCCCGCGGCCGGGTCGCCACCCAGGCCGCCTACGAGCATTTCAGTCTGCCGCTCCGCTTCACCCCTCCGCTGCAGCCGACCCTGTTTGACGATCCCCTGAAAAAATCCTGACCGTCCGGGCCGACAACGGACCCATCCAGCGCTTTATCCCCTTTCCTGCTCTTTGGCCGGCCCCTTCTGGACGGGCCATCCGCCTCTGTTGAAAAAACCCCTTGCGCCACAGTCTGTCCCGCGTTTTCCAGCGGGAACGGTTCTCATGCCTCCGTTTCCGGCATCGCTGCGGGCCGGCTGCGGCCATTCCCCAACTCTTTAAATTTGCTTCATTTAATTGGTAAAGCGGAAATGTTTCCTGTATGTATTTTTGCTTGACTCCCCTGCAGTGTTCGTATACTAATGAGGCAAAGAGTGGGGCAAAGTGGTTTAAACAGGTTTGTAGTGGAGTGTTTGCCCTCCTTTCTCGGGTGTGGAGCGGAGAAATTCAGTGCAGCGGTTTCGAGGTCAATCGGAGCATAGTCTCGACCCCAAGGGGCGGCTGAACATACCGGCCCGCTTCCGGGATGTGCTGCGCGAGCAGTACGACTCCGACACGCTCATTGCCACCCACTGGAAGAATTGCCTCAAGGTCTATCCCTTGGCCTCGTGGGAAGCGGCGGAGGAAAAACTCATCCGGCAGGTCGACGAAGGGAACATGCCGAAGGATTTTGGCCGGTTCGTTCGCTATCTTATTGCCGGAGTGACGGAATGTCCAATGGACAAGCAGGGTCGCATCCTCATCCCGCCGACCTTGCGGGACGGGTTGAACATCGGCAGGGACGTGATGCTCAACGGCATGCTGCACCATTTTGAAATCTGGGACAAGGCGGCCTGGCAGGAAGAGGCGAAGAGTGCCCGCGAGTCGTTCGAGGAGTTCAGCGCCGGCTTGGCGATCATGGGCATGCTTTGATGCGGCCAGGGCTCGCGGAGCCGTCGCAACCCCATGTCCCGGTCCTGTGCGACGAGGTGATCGACCGGCTGCAGCCGCGGGACGGCGGTCTGTATGTGGATGGCACCCTTGGGCTTGGCGGTCACACGCAGGCCATTTTGGAACGGTCGGCGCCGACCGGGCGAGTGATTGGCTTCGAGTGGGATGCAGAGGCGCTTGTCAGGGCGCAGGAGCGGCTGGCCCCGTACCAGGACAGACTGCACACCGTGCAGGCCTCCTATGCGGACCTTCTCGCTGAGCTGGCTGCTCTGAACGTCGAACGCGTCGACGGTCTGCTGGTTGACCTGGGGGTTTCTTCGCTGCAGTTGGACCATGCGGAGCGGGGGTTCAGTTTTCGCACAGATGCGCCTCTGGACATGCGCATGGACCGCCGCAACCCGGTGACTGCCGCCAGTTTGGTGGCGCGTTTGTCTGCGGAGCAACTGGCCGATATGTTTTACCATTACGGCGAGGAACGGCAGGCGCGACGTATCGCCCGATTCCTTGTCGAGGCCCGCGAGGCGGAGCCGGTGACGACCACCGGAAGGCTGGCGGAGATTGTGGCCGCAGCAGTGCCCAGGAAATTCCACCCGCCCCGCATTCACGTGGCCACCAGGGTCTTTCAGGCCCTGCGTATTGCGGTCAACACAGAGTTGGACAATCTGGTGCGCCTCCTGGAAACGGCGCCCGCGGTGCTGGCGCCGGGTTCCCGAATCGCCATCATCGCCTTCCACTCGCTGGAAGACCGAATAGTCAAGCAGGCCTTTGCCGGCAACCCGGCCTACCGGGTGCTGACCCGCAGGCCCATCGAACCGCAGTCGGCGGAAACACAGAAGAACCCGCGGGCCCGGAGCGCCAAGCTCCGGGTTGCGGAGCGCGTCTGACCCGCCTGGCGGTCGGACGCACAGCGAAAGAGGAGAAAAACCCATGGCATCCAGTGTCAATATCAGGACCTACAGGCCACAGCAGTTGGCCGTCAGGGAGAGCCGGCCCACTTTCCCGCGTCTGCGGATCGCGCTGAGCCGGGATGATCGTCGGGTGCTGATCGTCGCCGCAGGCGTAGCCCTGATGGCGGGACTGGCGATCACCCAACTGTTCCATGGCCAGATCAACGACACCATGGAACGGACACAGCAGCTGCAGGCGAGGAACAATACCGTGGCGAACGAAAATATCCGACTGCTGGCCACCCGGGCGCAGCTGGCCTCGAAAACCCATATCCTGGCCCTGGCCGAGCGAAAATTGAATCTGTTTGAGCCCGACAAGGGACAGGTGCGCCGGATGTAGCAATGCAATGGCCAAAACCCTGAGATCAAAAAAAAGCCGGAGGCGCTGGGGTTACCCCTTTCTCATTGTCATTTTGCTGGCAGCAGCTGGAACCGTTCTGTTCAAACTTCCTCCTTCCCTCCAGGATATCGGCAGGATCGTACAGTCTGCTGTCGGCA
>Ga0265295_1006026_pt1 | contig 14952 bp, 17 predicted proteins | sample Munlansysbiofilm_FD_192503 | JGI IMG/M metagenome (GOLD analysis project Ga0265295, IMG submission 192503) | Leachate microbial communities from a municipal landfill in Southern Ontario, Canada - Methane capture system biofilm | ecosystem: Engineered > Solid waste > Landfill > Unclassified ... | reverse complement strand
GGGAGGGGAAGCCCCTGCTGGGGATTTGTCTCGGCACTCAGATTATCTTCGACTTCAGCGAAGAAAACGCGACCCACTGTTTGGGGATTCTCCCCGGCACGGTTAAACGTTTTCCTGAAGATATGACGGGCAGCGGCGCCCCACTGAAAATACCTCACATGGGGTGGAATTCCGTGTCCTTTCGAACAAACCATCCCGTCTTCCACGGCATACCGGACCACGCGGAATTTTACTTTGTGCATTCGTTCTTTCCCCGTCCTGATTCAGATGAATATGTCCTGGGAACAACTTCCTACGGAATCGAATTTCCCTCCGCGGTCGGGGCGGGAAATGTCGTTGCTGTGCAGTTTCACCCGGAGAAGAGCGGTAGGCCCGGGTTGGCGATCCTAGAAAATTTTTGTGGATGGAGAGGAACGGATGCTGAGTAAACGGATCATCCCCTGTCTTGACGTCCGCGCCGGCCAATTAACAAAGGGGATAAAATTCAAGGATAACATTGATATCGGAGACCCTGTTGAGGCTGCCCGCCAATACTATGAAGAGGGAGCGGATGAACTTGTCTTTTATGACATCACCGCATCGGCAGACAGTCGGGACATCATGATCGATCTTGTCCGCCAGGTGGCGGAGGTCATCATGATCCCATTCTCCGTAGGCGGAGGAATACGGACGGTCGAGGACATGAGGCGCGTGATCCTGGCGGGAGCTGAGAAGATCAGCGTCAATTCGGAAGCCATCAAAAATCCCCTTCTCATCAGTGAGGGGGCCAAAGCCTTCGGCTCACAATGTATCGTTCTGGGTATGGACGTTAAAAAAGTCGTTGTATCGTCATCCATTCCATCGGGTTACGAAATGGTCATTCACGGTGGCCGGATTTTCACAGGGATTGACGCCCTGGCGTGGGCCAGGAGGGCCGAGAGCCTCGGAGCCGGAGAAATATGCCTTAATTCCATTGATGCAGACGGCACCCGGGAAGGTTACGAGATCTATCTGACGTCCCTGATTTCATCAAATGTGCGCATTCCGGTTATAGCTTCCGGCGGGGCGGGAAACCCCGGGCATCTCCGCGACGTTTTGACCCGTGGCAGAGCCGATGCGGCACTGATTGCGTCTATGGTCCATTATCACAGTTATACAATAAGAGACATAAAAACGTATCTGGATTCTCAGGGCGTTAAAATGCGGATGTTTTGGTGAGCCCATCCCGGAGCGGAGAAGATGCCGGGGAGGCGCCGGGTGAAGACGCAACCCGGGCGGAGGAAACCATGAAGATGCCGGCAGCCGCCGCTCCCCGGGCCGGAATGGGAGCTGCGGATCCTTTCGGATCGAAATATTTTCATTTTGCTTTTACTCTTGACGTATTCCCAAAATCATCATAAAAATCAAATCACTTTATATCCCGGAAATTACGGGAACTGGAGAGGTAACCTATCGTGGACACAAAAAGATATGAACTCAATGTTCAACTGGCACAAATGCTTAAAGGCGGCGTCATCATGGACGTTACCAATGTTGAACAGGCTAAGCTCGCAGAAGAGGCGGGGGCTGTGGCGGTCATGGCCCTTGAGCGCGTACCGGCGGACATTCGCGCGCAGGGCGGTGTGGCAAGAATGTCCGATCCAGCCATGATCTCCGAAATCAAGAAGTCCGTTTCAATCCCGGTCATGGCAAAAGCCCGGATCGGTCACTTTGTGGAGGCGCAGATCCTGGAAGCGCTCAAGATTGATTATATTGATGAAAGCGAGGTTCTTACGCCCGCTGACGAGGAGTGCCACATCGACAAAACCAGGTTTTCTATTCCCTTTGTCTGCGGGGCTCGAAATCTCGGCGAGGCGCTCCGGAGGATCGCCGAAGGCGCGGCCATGATTCGAACGAAGGGTGAAGCCGGTACGGGAAACGTCGTGGAAGCGGTTCGCCACATGAGGACCATGAATCGAGAAACGCGGCAACTGGCCAGCATGCCCGTTGAAGAGGTTACGGCTTTTGCAAAGAACAACGGGATTCCCTATGAGCTTGCCCTTCAGGTCCGGACACTCAAACGCCTCCCCGTCGTGAATTTTGCCGCGGGAGGCATTGCAACGCCGGCTGATGCCGCTTTGATGATGCAGCTAGGCTGCGACGGCATCTTTGTGGGGTCGGGTATCTTCAAATCTTCGGATCCTGCCGGGCGTGCCCGTGCCATTGTCAAGGCGACGGCCTACTTTAACGATCCGGCAAAGGTTCTGGAGGCCTCCATGGACCTGGGCGATGCCATGCCCGGGCTTGAAATCGCTCAAATACCTGAGGATCAGATCCTGGCGACGCGGGGCTGGTAAAGCAAAAAATTTTTTTTCACGATGATCTGCAGCGAAGCATTGTTACGAAACAGAATCGGCGTTCTTGATCTTCAGGGAGGGGTTTGCGAGCATCTGTATCATCTGGAGCGTTTGGGAATAACCGGAAAAAGAGTCAAAGAACCCGGTGATTTTGAAGATATTGCGGGATTGATCCTTCCAGGAGGGGAGAGCACCTGCCTTGCCCGGCTGATGCGGATCTTCGGAATGGAAGAGGTTTTGCTGGCTGCCTTTCATCGGGGCATGAACATCTGGGGGACCTGTGCCGGTGCGATTCTCCTGGCAACCCGCGTTCTGGGAGAAAAGCCTCATCTCGGGCTGATTGACATGGCCATTGAACGGAACGGTTTCGGTTCGCAGCTGGATAGTTTTTATCGCGAAGCTTCAATTCCCGAGGTCTCACCGGACCCCATCCCCCTCACCTTCATCCGGGCGCCGAAGATTGTCGGCGTTGGAAGCGATGTCAAGGTCCTTCTGCAATTTGAAGACTATATCGCTGCCGCGGAAAACGACCGGGTACTCGTCACCGTTTTCCATCCGGAATTAACGCCCTGCCTGGCCTTTCATCGCTATTTTGCCCTGAAATGCGGTGCCTTGCCTCCAGAAAACCTTGTCGACGCCACCGGGCATTTCTGGAATTCAACAAGCTGGACCCGGCTTGCTCCACATGCCTGACCGGCTTGAGAGCAATTCAATCTTCCGGCGGATTTTCTCTTCTTTTTCCATGTCCGACCGGCTCCTGTAAAACGATTTCAGGCGGTCAAGATAAATCAGCAGGGGCCTCCTCCAGCCCTGAACGGAAGCAAGGTCCACAGCACCGGTCAGAAGGGCTTCGTCCTCACCTCGATAGCGGACCGCCAGCCCCGTGGCGATCAGCCGGGAGAGGTCATCCCGGATTCTGTGAACCGACCCGGAGATCTCCTCCCCGTCTCCCCTCTCCAGGGCTGCGGCAAGGTTCTGATAGGAGGGCGGGAGGTGTTCTCTCTGAAGCGAGTCGAAGCTCCCCGCCAATAAGAGATAATAGTTTTTTTGACGATCGGCACCGGCCGGATCGGCTTTTGAGATTTCGAGATATTCCCCGTAGTCGGGCGTTTCAAGGACAGCGATCCGAAGCGCAGACCGGGTCAGGTAAGCCGTCATAAGCAGCGATAAATCACCGCTTCTTTTAATTTCCTCAATGGCCTTTTGAAAGTGAAATTCAGCCGATGCGTCCTTTCCCGACAGAAAATCGCTCTTGTATCGTTCCAGATGAGAAAAGCTGGCCGTTCTCCATTCCGGAACGGATTTCCCGGCGCATCCGCATAACAGAAGCAGACAGCCACACATGAAAGCCAGGTATCGTTTCATGGCAGTTTTATCTTGGGCTCCTTCCTGAAGGGGATTTTTCGGTCCAACTCCCTGACAAGACGGTTGATCGTACTGATCGTTTCATCGATGTCCCTGCTCAGCACTCTGAAATCCTTTGTCGATGCATCCACATTGGCACCCACGTTGTTCATGTGGATAACGAACTGATCCAGTTTGGCCAGCTTGCCCACAAGATCCACAAGGAGCGTTCGCATGGATGGGAAAATTCCGTCCTTGCCGTAAAGGGCTTCATCCGATTTTACAGCCATGGCATCCACCGTCTTTAAAATGCGGGTCATCTCCGTGGTTATTTCCTCGGTATTTTGAAGCGCTTCCTGGACGGCGGACACCGTATCCGGGTTGCCCAAGGCAAGATCCAGAAGGGAATCCGTGCGGGCCAGCCGCTCAGCCAGTGTTTCGGTGTGACGCAGAATCTGGTTCACTTTTCCCTTTGGGTCGGCCAGGTTCGCCGTCAGGGTTTCGATATTGATGGTGATCCGGTTCATCCGCTCAACGACCGGTTCCAGTTTTTTGATGGTTGTGTTGATGTCATTGGCCACCACAACTTCTTTGACCGCTTCCGTGGACAGGGGGGGACTGCTCATTTTTCCCGTGGAAAGTACGATGCGCGGATCGCCGATCAGCGGCTTGTTGATGATAAACACGCTGTCCCGCCGAAGCCATTTCGCATGCCGGTGGAGAATTTTGATCCGGATCAGGATGCGCCCGTCATCTCCGAGTTCAAGGGCATCCACTCTGCCGATCTTGTAGCCTGACAGGAGGACCGGCATGCCCTCCGTCAGATCTTCACCGGAAAAGGAGGCCAGTGTGTACGTGTCCATCCGGGAAAAGACATCCTTCTTGTAGGCCACATAACCGATGGCGGAAACAATCAGCACCGAGGTGATCAGGATGAACAGCCCGACCTTGTATTCAAGACTCCGAAACATCTTTTATCCTATAGCGGTCTTGATTCCATGAATAATCAAAAATCCTGCAGGAGAAATAAAGGTCATCGATCCGGTTCAGACTGTTCTCGATCAGTTCCGCATCGGGCAGATCAGGAACGAGTCGAAAGGGACGATCAATGACGATCAGGGCATCCTGGACCATCGCCGCCCGCAGCAGTTTGACCAGATAGCGTTCCCAGTGATCCAGCGCCGAAATTCGCAAACCGGCGATCTCCCGTTTCTGAAAACGGTTCAGAAGCCCCACGACGCGCCTCTTCGCCTGCAGTCTACTTTCGCTGAGATGGTAAAGGCGTATTAGAGCAATATTCAGCCACACATTCAAGTTGGAAATCAGGGGAATATCCGTTGAAACAAGCCCAAGGTTCTCCGGATGCCTCTCCTTCAAATCCGAAAGGGCCTCATCAAGGCGATTCTCATCTTTAAATAATATCAAATGGAGCTTAGGATTAATGACAGGACCTCAATGACGACGATGGCTATAAATACGTTATTCATACCGTTCAAAACGGCTATGGGAATGCTGGACAATTCATTCGATGCCGTCAAACCGTATCGAATCGGAAGCAGGGTGATAAAAAATCCGAAGGTCGCGCATTTCAGGATCAGGATCACCAGATCCGAAAAGTCGGCGGATACGACCAGAATCCGGATGTAGGCATCGAAAGCCAGACCGAAGATCATCCGCGAAAACAGAGCCCCGCTCGCCAGAAGCACGAGGGTGAAAATGCCGTTGAGTAAAACGACGGAAATGATTCCGCTCAAAATTCTGGGGACAACGATGTAATCGAAGGCGTCGATTCTAAAGACATTCAGCGCATCCAATTCCTTGCTGACCTTCATGACCGCCACCTCCGTATTGAGTGCCGCCCCGGAACGCAGCGCCAGCAGGAGCACGGTCATAAAGGGGCACACCTCCGTGAAGATGAAGCCCATCAGAATATTGCCCAGATACCCTGCCATCCCCAGCTGTTTGATGGAGTCAAGGACGATCCCCATCAGAAACAGGCCCATCAGGGCGGAAATATAGATGAACAGGGGCAGTATCTGTACGGCCGTAAAATACAGCTGCGTGATGATGACCAGTTGAGTGGCCTTATTGTAAGTCTTGAGGTCAAACAGACGAAGGATGACCTGCCAGGTAAAAAAAAGCGTTTCGAATGCGGAACGGCAAAGCTTTAACGTCCTTGTGCCTATGCCTTCAATAAAGGTAACCATTTAATTTCCGCAATCCAGAGTGCCGTGGTGATGCTTTCCTCGTCTTTACATGCTCTCAGGCAAAACATGCATTTCCGGAAAAACTACCATAGGAAGGCAAGGAGTGCAAATCCCAAAACGAAGGCCTTTCGAATCAGGGCGCGGAAGGGTGCAGGAGGCAGGCATGGGCAAGAAAAAAACCGTCATGACTCAGGCTGATGTCAACGTCAAGGAGCCGGCCCCTGCAGAAGACCCGGGGCGGCGCCGCTGAAGATCCTTTCTGCTGCCTGACAATCTCCAGGTCCTCGAAATGCTCGGAAAGCAGTCCCGCAAGATGGAACCTTGCCGCCAGCCGGACGGCTTCGGTATCGGTAGCGGCCTCCCCCTGAAAGGACGAAGAAAGGTAGTGAACATGATGGAAAACGCTCAGGGTATCCGGAGCGTGAGTAAAGGCAAGGCAGTGGAGGTAGGTATGGCGATATTCAATCCGGATACAGCACTTCCCCGCGGGCGTCAAGACGGAACCTGCGGACACACGCGGAAAGAAAAGACCCTGAAATTTCGGATCTTCCGTTCCGGAATCTTCATGGCCTTCAGGGTCTATGGAGACAGGAAAGAGCTTCGGGATGGCTGGAATGTCCGGACAGGCCTTGCTGATGGCTTTATAAGCCGCTTCCTTGGCCGCCCAGCAGCTCCAGAGCCTCAGTTCCGGGAAGGCGGCGGATGAGGACAGGATGAAGTCCTGTTCATCAGGCGTGAAGACGCGGTTGAGGAACCGAATATTTCTGCTCTTCTTTTTTGCAGTGGATTGGGTCAGATCCACGATGTCGTTGCCGACATGAGGCAAAATGCTGTTCCTCCATATGGGCGAGTTTCTGTATGCATTGAGCCGCGTAGTGACGGTGTGCCCTGCGGCCGTTCAATTCCGTGGGTGCCGGTTCAATGACATCGACCAGCACGGAAAACTTTTCTCCCCAGCGGGGCAGGTTGCTGTAGTGATCCTGATGATCTCCCCGGAGGTATAGGCAAAGCACTTTGCACTCCCTGCAGCAGTCGATCAACTGACCAATCCCGTAGGAAAAATTTTCAGTGTCCACATGGCCGATCCGGGAACGGCCCCCTTCCGGGAAAATCATGACATTCTGCTTGCTTTTCAACACGGCAAGGCATTGGTCGAGTGTGGACTGGATCTCCTGGCGACCGGCTCCGCGGCTGATCGGAATGCACTTTGTAAGATAACAGATAACCGTGAGAAAGAGATTCCGTTGGAAATTCGACCGTTCCGGAACGTTCCAGGGGAGCGTCTGATAGCTCAGAAGAAAACGGTGCAACGGCGCGATGGCATAGGTCAGGATGGCGGAATCGATCATCGTCAGATGATTCGCACAAATGATCCACGGCCCTTCATGGATTTTGAAGAGCTCGTGGCATTTGTGGCGGATCCTGCGAATGTCCCGGATTCGGTAACCCGCAAGGCGTATGGCAAGATATATCAATGGACCGACAATAAAAACGGCGATTCTGCCGAGAGCGTATTGCAGTCTTAGAGAATTATTTCCCGCTTTCTTCATAAAGAACCCTTAAGCCAATTTGCTTTGAACCACTTCGATCGCATTTCCGATGGTCCGGATTTTGTCGGCATCGTCGTCATCGATTTCTATTCCAAAGACATCCTCACATTTGATGATGACGTCTACAAGACGCGCGGAATTGACTTTTAGGTCGTTGAGAATGTGGGTATCTTTTGTCGCTGTTTCCAGAAGGGCGGGGTCCTTGGCGTAAAGCCTCAAAATGTTGATCAACTCTTCAAAAATCTTTTTTTCGTCCATTTTAATGCTCCTTTTAAATGCTCTTATTTGTTTTTATTCTTCCCATTTCTTAAAAATCAGGCAACTATTCACATCGCCAAATCCAAAGCCGGCTTTGGCGATAATTTTCAAATCCGGGCACTCCAGCGTTTGGTGCGGAATGCTGTTGGAAAAAGCGATAATCTCCGGATGGACATCCGTGCAGTTGATGGAGGGATGGAGAAACCCCTTGTAGAGCTGCAGTACGACGGCAACGCACTCAATAGCGCCGGCTGCCCCAAGGCAATGACCGACCATGGACTTTGTTGACTGGATGTAGGGGAAATTCTCCGGACCTCGCTCTAATGCTCCGGTCCAGTTCTTCACCTCGTAGGGATCAGCGAAGGTGGCTGTCAGGTGGCCGTTGATGGCCTCAATGTCCTGTGCGGAAATCCCTGCGTCGGCAATGGCTGCACGAATGCTTCTCTTGACCCCTTCCGGATTGGGGGCGGTCATGGAGCCCCCCATTCGATGTCCGCCGCAATTGACGTGTCCTCCAAGCAGCTCCGCGTAAATGCGGGCGCCGCGGGCCTGAGCCGTCTCCAGATCCTCCAGGAGAAGAAGGGCCCCTCCGGAACCGGGAATAAATCCGCCGGCCGATGCGCTCAGAGGCCGTGATGCTTCTTCGGGGCGGTCATTCGATTTCTTGGAAAGCACCCGCATGGCATCGAAGCCCGCCCAGATATGGGGTGAGGCGCCTTCCGTGCCGCCGGCCAGCATGCGCTTGGCCAATCCCGACCGAATCCGCATCATGGCATCAAAAATGGCTTCATTGCCGGTGCTGCACGCCGAGGAGTTGGAGGTCACCTGGTTTCCCAGAGCCAGCAGTCCGCCGACACGCGCACTGGTTCCGCTGTTCATGACCTGTTCGACAATGCTGCTGCCCATCCGCTTTACTTTTCCCGAATTGACCATGGGAACCACGATATTGGCGATGGTGTCCATCCCCCCGATGCCGGAACCGACGATAATGCCTGAATCCCAATCCACCTCATCGGAATCGAATGAAGGGACGGTCAGCCCGGCATCCCTCCAGGCATCAACCGCCGAAATCGCTGCGTAAGTGATGTTTTCATTCATCGCAATCAGCTGTTCCGGGATGAAATATCGCTCCCGTATCGCCTCGACACCCTGAGGGATTCCACCGACCTGACAGCCAAAATTGAGCTCCTTCAACTGTGGAATATAGCGGATTCCGGATCGCCCTTCGCGAAGGGCCGCTTCATATTCCACAAGACCATGACCGTTGGGTGCAAGGACACCCATTCCTGTAATAACGATTCTACGTTTCATTCAACATAACCCCCGCCCCGGCTAATATACCAAAACAGACATTTTCACCGTTTTCCCGTTCCATGCTGACCTTTGTTTTAAGGCTTCCTCTGCGAAAATATATTTTTTCACCATGGATGACCACCCGTTCGCCGGGTGATATAATATTACAGAATTCGACACTTTCTACAAAAGTAAAAAGGGTGGTCAATTGGCTGGTCTCTTCAAGAGAATTATGCTTCTGCTGCATCGTCAGATAGAGCCCGAAAGCCACAACGCCTGTCTGGGCCATCGTTTCAATGAGAATCACTCCCGGGGTAATCGGACGGTCAGGGAAGTGCCCCCTATAGAAATACTCGTCCTCGCGATAACGGTACGCGCCGACGATGTGATTCTCGTCGAGCTCGATGATCTCATCGATGAACCGGAAGGGGTATTGTTGAGGAACCGCTTGCAGCACGAGATCCATGGTTTTCCGATCAGCCCCCATAAAGGCCTCCGTTGATGTGAATCACCGTTCCTGAAATATAGGAGGCCCGGCAGGCGAGGAAGGAAACCACATCGGCGATCTCCTCCGGAGTGCCGAGACGCCCCAGGGGAATGCTGTCCAGGATGCGCTTTTTGACGTCCTCGGGCAGATTCTGGGTCATCGGGGTATCAATGAATCCCGGCGCGATGGAATTCACCAGGATGTTTCTTCCCGCCAGTTCCTTGCAGAGCGACTTGGTAAAGGCATCCAGGGCGGCTTTTTCCATCGTGTAGGGAATTTGCCCGCTGTTTCCGGTATGGCCGACCACACTGGAGATGTTGATGATGCGGCCACTGTTTTTTCGCAGCATGAAAAGCCGCAGAATCCGTTTGGTCAGATACCAGCTTCCCCGTACGATGGCCCGCTGCAGATCAAAATCCTCCAGTGTCATACTGTTGATATCCTTATTGATGGAAATGCCCGCAGCATTGAGGAGCACATCGACACGGCCGGTCTGCTTCTTGATTTCAGCAAGCATGGACTCAATCTGATCGGCATCCGTAAGATCCGCCTTGAGAAGAAATCCGTCTCCAATTTCCGCCAGGACAGATTTCGACTGTTCTTCAACGATATCGATATAATTGATTCCCACCCGGAAACCGTCCCGGGAAAGAACCCTGGAACAGGCGGCGCCGATTCCCGTACCGCCTCCCGTCACTATCGCCACTGGTTTATTCGAACTCATGATTAGCTCCTAATGATTCCCCCCACCGAATTGCGGGAGTGCTTTGGATAATCCGGGTAAATGATGCCGCTGAAAACGCCGGCCTGGGCCTTGTTGATTTCCGTAATCAATTCATTGTCCACGTAGACTTTCGCATCGCCGATAACCACACTGGAACCGGAATCTTTCAACTGGGAAAAACGGCGGACATCCACTTCGTAGCGGACGCAGCGGTTATACGGACGAATCTGGCCGTTGAAGGAAACGTTTTGGCAGCCCAAGGCCCTACCCGCCCCAAGGGCTCCGCGCCAGACACAGTAAAACCCGAGCAACTGCCAGACGGCATCGACGCAAAGACAACCCGGCTGGATAGGATCCCCGGAGAAATGACACTGAAAGTACCACGCATCAAGGCGAATATCCTGTTCCGCTATAATGCGGCCCTGACGGCCATTGCTGGTGATCGTGAGAATCCTGTCCAGCATGAGAAAGGGGGGTGCCGGAAGGCGTGCATCAAAGCCTTCCGGGCGATTTTCCACAAGATTTCCGTAAGCGAAGGACAGCAGATCTTCCAGACTGAAGCTGCCGCGTTCGCGAAATTCCTCATACGTCATAACTGATCCTCAATTTTCAATAGGGTATGCACCCATGTCAGACCGCCTCCCACAACGCAGACCGCCACGTGGTCGCCGGGAGCAAGGTCATCCCAGTGCTGGCTCAGAACGGTGGGAGCGCCTGAGCAGCCTGTATTACCGAAATGTTCAACATTGTGCCAGTGCTGTTCTTCCGGAATGCCTGTGCGCTCGCAGGCTGTGCGGAGCATTCCCAGATTTGCCTGGTGGCCGACAAAACGGTTGACCGGATAAACGGATTGGAGGGCGCGAATGGAGTCCGTTGTTTTGCGGATGGCGAACCCCTGGACCGCGTGTCCATCCTGGTTGAAATAACCCATCCTGGGAATGGTGACCTTTCTCCAGGCTGTTGGTTTGGAATCGCAGAAACTGGAGAGAAAAACTGCCCGGGAAGGTTCCCGGGTGGAAACCACCGCCGCTGCGCTTCCGTCTCCGAACAGCACGGCAACGCTGCGATCCGCGTAATCCACCGTTTTCGTCATCGTTTCAGGATTGACGATCAGCACGAAAGGCGGCAGAACCTCCGGTTTCATGCTGCTGAGAAAGTGAATGTCCATTCCGAAACTGCTGCAGGCCGAGTTCACATCAAGGCAGGGGACATCGATGTTCAGCTCCCCTGCGATCGACGATGATTCCGCCGGGGTGAGATGATCCTGGGCGGAGCTTCCCGAAATCACCATGCCGATATCCGCCGGAGAAAGTCCGGCACGTTCGATGGCCATGTTCGCAGCCAAAGCGCCGATCTGCGCGTTTGTGTAATCGGAGGCCTCAAAAGCCGCCCGCGGATCCGAATTTTTTGTCGAGCGGATATAATCGAGAGAGAGAACGGTGCGGCGGGCCGCAATGCCGACCCGCTCCATGATCCATTCTTCGTTCGTTCCGATGTCCAGTTCTTCCAGAAAAGCATTGCTGATGACATTTTCAGGATGAAAATGACCCAAGCCGTGAAGATATAGCATATTATCTCATACCAGTTCCCGCCCGATGATCATATCCTGAACCTCGCGGGTGCCCTCATAAATATCAATGATGTGCACATCACGAACGAGTTTGGAAATCTCATACTCATTGGTGAACCCATAGCCGCCGTGCAGGTGCAACCCCTCGTTGCAGCAGAAAAGAGCGGTTTCCGCAGCCATATTCTTCGCGAGGGACGAATAAATCCCTTTATCGGGCGCGTCTTCCATGATTTTGATGGCGGATTTTAGCAGAGCCAATTCGGAAAGTTCAACCTTTTTCCACATCGAAACAAGGGTTTGTCTGGCGACAGGGATGTCACAGAGCCTCTGCCCGAAGAGTTTCCGCTCCTTCGCATACGACAGGGTCAGATCAAAGGCCCTTTTTGCCACCCCGACTCCGATGGCCGCAATCATGGGCCGGGCGAAATCCAGGACGTCGATCACGTACTTGAAGCCCAGCCGGCGATCCCCGATAATTTGGCCGGGTTCGAGCAGGACATCCTCGAAGGTCACGCCGGCGGTGTTGGACAGGCGCTGCCCAAGTTTGTCTTCCGGTTTGCCGACAATGATCTTTCCGCCTGTGGGCAGCTGAATTTCCCGAACCCCGTCAATGGGGGACGCCTCGTCGAGGGAAAGGGGAGGAACGGGGATGATCGCACAGGCCATCAATTGGCTGGAAGGTTTTCCCACCTTGCAGAAAACGGTGAATTGAGAGGCATAGGTGGCATTGGTGATGAAACACTTTGACCCGTTGAGGACATACTTGCCGTCTTCCCGCTTTGAAATATAGGAGGTCATGGAAAGGTTGTCCGAACCTGCGGCCGGTTCCGTCAGGCAGAAGGCCGAGAGCAGCGGGGCATCGACAAAGGGCTTCAGATAGGCCTGCTGCTGAGCTTCCGATCCGTGCTGGGCAATAACGACGTTCGCCAGGTCATTGCACATGGCGGACGTTGCAAGGCCGGAATCGCCATAGGAAAGTTCCCGGATGATCAAGGCCGCTGATACCACATCGACATGGTACCCCTTGATGGATTCCGGGACGGAGATATTCATGATTCCCATATCCCAGACCTGTTTAAGCAAATCTATCGGGAACACGTGCTTCCGGTCCATTTCCAGGGCGTGGGGAAGAATCTCGTTCTTGACAAATCGCGAGACCGTGTTCACGTACATCTGCTGAGTTTCGTTAAGGCTTAGATCCATGTCTTATCCTTTCTTGAGAAATGAACGGGTTTAAAGGTTCGATGTTTTGTCGGCGTTACGAAAGAGGCGCTGGGCCGCGGAAAGGGCCGTAATGGAAGAACAGGAGACGCCGATGGTCTTGAAAAAGTCCCGCAGCGGCCTGCCGGGTCCGATTTCATAGACGGTTTTGGTTGTGGAAGACAATGCTCTCATGTTATCGATCCAACGAACGGCGGAACTCAGTTGTAAAACGAGGGCGTTTAAAATAGCATCCGCCTCTGGAAGGTGGTAGGTCCCCGTGTAGTTGGATGTCACTGCCGCCGCCTTTTCGGGCTGCCAGGAAGATGCGGTGGCGCTCAGGACTTGCTGGAAAGGTTCCCCGATGGCTTTCATGAACCGGCTGTGAAAAGGGGCGCTGACACGCAGCGCAACGACGCGGAACGACGGATCGGTAAACCGCTCGGATAAACGCTTCTCTGCGGCAGGCAATGCCTCGACGGCCCCGCTGATGACCACCTGGGAAAGGGAGTTTTCATTTGCAATATCGACAGGCAGATCCGACAGCAGGCCGCGTATCTCCTGGACATCGAGATCGCTCAAAATAACGGCGGCCATTCCTCCGACGCCTACAGGAACCGCATTCTGCATCAGGCGTCCTCTTTCGTGAACGATGCGCAGCGTGTCCGGAAAAGAAAAAACACCGGCAGCGACGAGGGCGGAAAATTCACCAAGGCTGTGCCCGCCGTAAACAGATGGAGAAAAAGGGTAAAGCGCCTGGATCCCGCGAAACATGGCGATTTCGGTGGCCAGGATACAAGGCTGCGTATATTCTGTTAGATTGAGACGTTCATCCTCGGAAAAACACAGGGCTGCAACGTCCCAGCCCAGGGTATCGGAGGCCTCTTCGAAGGTCTGCCGGGCAACGGGGACGCTGTCAAAAAAATCTTTTCCCATTCCGGGCCGCTGAGAACCCTGACCGGGAAATACGGCAGCGATAGAGTTTTCGGAAATCATAGGACGCTCCACAATTCTGGCGAAATTCAAGTTCCTATAGCATGGGACGTGCCGAAGGGGCGCATCGGGAATAAAATAATAAATGAAGCGTAGAAACAGCTAGTTGTAAAGAGAGAAAAAAAGGGCGGGAGACGGGGAGAACAAAAAAGTGTATAAAGCAGTTCGCGGTGCGAAGAGGATTACGCACCGGAGAGGCGCGGAAATCTGGAAAGAGAAAATCCGGCACCAGGGGTGGGATGCTTAAAAAATGGAAACCTTTATTCTGGCAACGGTCAGTCTGATCATCGCGACGTCGCTGATCATCAACAAGAACAAGGATGAAAAAAAGATCACCTTCGCCTTGTTGTGTGCGAATATTTTTTTCGAGAGGGCCGCTTCATTCATGGTTCTGGTTTCGAACGCGGACTATTGGAAAACCCTTGAGGAAATGGCCTTGATCCTGCTGCCGGCAATGAGTTTGAATTTTTCGCGGACCCTCATAAAAAAAGGGAACATTATCAACAAAAATGCCCTGATCATTGCCTTTTCATTCCCCCTGTTGGGATATCTGCTCCAACTGCTGGGAATTCTGAGAGGACATGCGTATATTCTTGTCATGAGCGCCTATGGTGCCGGTGTGGCCTTCGTTATTTATTCATCGCTTCTGCTGTATATCAGGAAGAAGGCCGCCGGCGTGGAGAAAAGAAGGTTGATCTATCTGGCGATTGCCTGCGCCATTGCCGCGGGATTATGCCTGCTGAATCTTGCGGCAGTGCAAACTCTCGAGCTGCCGCTCTTCGCGAATATTCTTCTCGCGGCGCTTCTGTATTTCATCCTGCTGATTATTGCCTATCCTCACCTGACCCGCCTTCACGAACTGATGGCAAAGGCGCTGGTGATCACGATATCGACTCTTCTGGCGACGGGTTGTTTCTATCTTGTCATTTCCCTCTTTACAAAAACGTCGACCATCCCCCTGACGCATATCCTGGTTGCATCCTTTGTCATTGTGATTTCCGTGACGCCCCT
>Ga0265295_1006023_pt1 | contig 14956 bp, 15 predicted proteins | sample Munlansysbiofilm_FD_192503 | JGI IMG/M metagenome (GOLD analysis project Ga0265295, IMG submission 192503) | Leachate microbial communities from a municipal landfill in Southern Ontario, Canada - Methane capture system biofilm | ecosystem: Engineered > Solid waste > Landfill > Unclassified ... | reverse complement strand
GTGCTTTCCACCGCCGGCATCCCGGAAACCATCCGTTTGTCCGGCTGGCCGGAGGAGCCGGCGGGCTACACCGGCCGGATGAGCTTCATGGAGACCGTGAGCGTGGTGCCGCGGCAGCAGGTGGACACCACCATGGGCAGCCGCACCATTGTCTTCTATTCGCTTGCACCAACCTTCCACTACCGGCGGCCCGATACCCTGCTCGACACCTCCTGGGGGGTGATCTGCTGCCCGGAAAACTTCGCCGACGGCACGCCCGCACCCGTGGCGCAGCTGCGTGTCACCAACACCGCCAGTCACCCCCGCTGGCAGGCCCTGGCGCCCGCCGACTACGCGGCGGCCAAGGCCCGCTGGACCGAGGCCGCGGTCCGTGCCAGCGAGGAAATCATTGGGCAATATCACCAGGCCGTTGTATATCAGGACAGCTTCACGCCGGTCACCATCGAGCGGTTCACCCGCAAGGCCGGCGGCGCAGTGTACGGCAGTCCGGTCAAACTCCGCGACGGACGCACCCCGGTGGCCCACCTGTTCGTCGCTGGCACCGACCAGGGCTACCTGGGCATTGTCGGCGCCATGCTCAGCGGCGTCACCGTGGTCAACAGTCATCTTCTCCAGTGAACGGCAGCATGCAGGTTACGCCAGCGGACATGATCCTTCCCCGATACGACGCTGTGGTGGTGGGCTCCGGCCTGGGCGGCCTGACCTGCGCCAACCGGCTGGCCGGCGCGGGCCATTCGGTGCTGCTGCTCGAACACCACACCCGCCTGGGTGGTCTGGCCACCTGGTTTCGGCGCGGCGGGCACATCTTCGACGTCAGCCTGCACGGCTTTCCCTACGGCATGGTCAAGACCTGCCGCAAGTACTGGGGCCGGGCCATCCGTGATGCCATCGTGGAACTGCCGCACATCGTCTTCGACAACCCGCAGTTCTCCCTGACCACCACCTTCAGCAAGGAGGATTTCATCCGCATCCTCCAGCAGCGGTTCGGTGTGGCGGCCACCGTGGTCAACGAGTTCTTCGCCACGGTCGGCGCCATGAATTTCTACGATGACCGCAGCCTGACCACCCGCGAGCTGTTCGCCCGCTTCTTTCCCGGCCGCACCGACATACACCGGCTGCTCATGGAGCCGATCACCTACGCCAACGGTTCCACCCTGGATGAGCCGGCCATCACCTACGGCATCGTCTTTTCCAACTTCATGAACCGGGGCGTGTACACCTTCGAGGGGGGTACGGATCGGCTGATCGGCCTGATGGCGGACGAACTGCTCGGCAAGGGGGTACACATCCGCACCGGCTCCCGGGTGGAGCGTATACTTGTCGAGGGCGGGCGGGTCTGCGGTGTGCAGGTCCGCGGCCGGCGCATCGGGGCGGGCGCGGTGGTTTCCAACGCCGGCGTCACCAACACGGTGGACGACCTGGTCGGCCGCGAGCAGTTTTCCGCGGACTTCCTCGAGCAGTTCAACACGGTGCGAGTCAACAACTCGAGCTGCCAGGTGTACTTCGGTATCCGCCGGGGTGAGACCATTCCGGACATCGGCGACCTGCTGTTCACCTCCACCGCGCCGGAGTTCTCCTCCGACGAGATGCGGCGCATGGACACCTCCAGCCGTACCTTCTCCGTCTACTATCCGAAGACTCGGCCCGAGGCACCGCCGGACCACACCATTGTCGCCTCGATGAACGCCAACTACGACGATTGGGCCGCCCTCGACGCGGAAGCCTACCGGCAGGCCAAGGCGGCCATGGTCGAGCGCTGCTTCGTTGACCTGGAACGCTACGTTCCGGGCGTGCGCGCCAAAGTGGACACGGTCGAGGCGGCCACGCCGCGAACCTTCCACCGTTACACCCTGCACACCCGGGGCACCAGCTTCGGCACCAAGTTCGAGGGGCTGGACATCTCCCGCACCCTGCACAAGGAGATTCCCGGCCTGTTCCACGTCGGCTCGGTGGGCATCATCATGAGCGGCTGGCTCGGGGCGATCAACTACGGGGTGATCGTCGCTAACGATGTGGACGGGCATCTGCGGGGGTAGGCACGTTGCCGAATAGTGGGACCACCTGTTTTGCTTTCATTGTCACGAAAATGATATCAGATGCTTACATTTAAAGGAAAAAAAGCCGTGGTCAGCGGCGCCACCCGCGGCATCGGCCGGGCCATCGCCGAGGCGCTGCTCGAGCGGGGCGCGCAGGTCGTTGGCGTCTATGGCGGCAACCGTGGGGCGGCCGCCGCCATGGCAAAAGACTGCGACCGCTTCGGCGACCGGCTGCGCCTGCACCAGCTTGACGTCAGCGACTTTGCTGCGGCCAGTGCGTTTTTTCAGGCGCTGGAGGCCGACTGGGACACTCTGGACATCCTCGTCAACAACGCCGGCATCCGCCGCGACGCTGTGCTGGCCATGATGCGCGAGGAGGACTGGCGCCGGGTGCTCGACGTCAACCTCACCGGCGGCTTTGTGATGAGCCGCTCGGCCCTGCCGATGATGCTCAAGCAGAAGTACGGCCGGATTCTGTTTGTCACCTCGCCCATGGGGCATCTGGGTTTTGCCGGACAGAGCAACTACGCCGCCTCCAAGGCCGGCCAGGTCGGCCTGATGAAATCGCTTTCCAAGGAGGTGGCCAAACGGAAGATCACGGTCAATTGCGTGTCGCCCGGGTTCATTGCCACGGATTTCCTCGACGACCTGCCCGAGGCGCAGATGAAGGACTATAAAAAAATGGTGCCGGCCGGCCGGTTCGGCACCCCGGCCGAGGTGGCCGAGGCAGCGCTCTTCCTGCTCGGCGACCGGGCCGCCTACATCAACGGTGCGGTGCTCGAGATCACCGGCGGGCTGTGATGGATTCCTCCGTGGACTCCTTCATCGCCGAGCGCATCCCCCACCGGCCGCCCTTCCTCTGGCTCGACCGGGTGGTGGCGATCGATGAAGCGGCCATCCGCGCCGAAAAGATCCTGCCCGAGGATCTGGACGTCTTCAGCGGTCACTACCCCGGCTACCCTCTGCTGCCCGGGGTGCTGCTCTGCGAGGCGGTGTTCCAGGCCGGGGCGGTGCTGCTCAGCGAGTCGCTTCGGCAGGGGTCCGAAGCGGACGGCGGCTCGGTGCCGGTGCTCACCCGCATCCACGGGGCGAAATTCAAACGGGAGGTTCGGCCGGGCGACCGCTTGGAGATCCGCGCCGCCCTGGTCGAACGGCTGGGACCGGCTTGGATCATGAAGGGCAGTGTTCGGGTGGCCGGCAAGGTGGCGGTGCAGGTGGAGTTCGTCTGCGCCCGCAAGGGGGTGTAAGTGGATTTTCTCGGGCTCTCCGGCCGCCGGATCGTGGTGTTCGGCCTGGCCAACAGGAAGTCGGTGGCTTGCGCGGTGGGTCGGGTGCTGGTCGAGGCCGGCGCCGAGGTGGTGCACGTCGTGCGCACGGACGAGCGGGCGACCACCGCAACGCGGCTCTTTCCGAAGAGCCCGGTGTTCATCTGCGACGTCGAGGACGAGGCCAACATCGTCCGCGTCCGCGACCAGATCGCCGAACGGCTGGGCGGCCCGATCCACGGCCTGGTCCACTCCATCGCCTTTGCCAACTACTCCGAAGGACTACGGCCGTTCCACCAGACGTGCAAGCGTGATTTCCTCCAGGCCATGGACATCTCCTGCTTCTCGTTCATCAGTCTTGCCAACCATTTCCGCGATCTGCTCGACCGAGAGGCGTCAGTGGTGACCATCTCCATTTCGACCACGCGCATGGCCGCGGAGAACTACGGCTACATGGCGCCGGTCAAGGCGGCGTTGGAGTCCTCGCTCTGCTTTCTCGCCAAGAGTTTTTCCGCCTTTTCCGAAGTCCGCTTCAACGCCGTCTGCCCGGGCCTGCTCAAGACCTCGGCCTCGGCCGGCATCCCCGGTTACGTGGACAGCTACCTGTTCGCGGAGCAGGCCACCCTGCGCAAACGAGCACTGCAGACCGACGAGGCGGCCAACGTGGCCGCTTTCCTGCTGTCGTCACGATCCTCGGGCATGACCGGCCAGTGCCTGGTGGTGGACGGAGGCATGGGTCTGAACTACTTCGACCAGGCGATCGTCAGCCGGGTGGTCGGCTGATCGGCCGCGCCCCCGCCGGCCACCGTCATCCGGGAGGTATCGCCATGCAGCCCAGCCCGCCCAGACCGTTGTTGACCCGTCTCTGGGACATGCTTGTCCACACCAAGGATGTGTTCCTGTCCCCGGCCACACCACTGCCGGTGAAGATCGTTCTCGCCCTGGGGCTGCTCTATACCCTGTCCCCCTACGACCTGATCCCCGAGTGGGTGCCGGTGATCGGCTTGCTGGACGATCTCGGCCTGGCCGCCCTGCTCATCGCCTGGGCGAACAAATTCAAGGTACCCAAATGAGTTGTCGGCAACACCGCTCTCCCGGCCCAGGCGAAAACAGTTGCGGAACAGACTGTCTGTCCCGCGGCGGGCACAGGGTGACACCATGATGCGCTATGATCAGGTCTGCGTGCACAACTTCGGTTTCGTGCTGCCGCCGGTCACCCTGACCTCGGCGGCTATCGAGGAACAGCTGCGACCCGTGTACGAGCGGCTCAAACTGCCGGCCGGCCGGCTCGAGCTGATGACCGGCATCGGGGCTCGCCGTCTGTGGGAGCCGGGAACCCGGCCCAGCGACGGCGCCACCGCGGCGGGCCGGCTGGCCCTGGCCCGGTCCGGGGTACCGAAGGAGGCGATCTCCTGCCTGCTGTTCACCTCGGTGAGCCGGGACATGATGGAACCGGCCACCGCCGCCTTTGTCCACCGGAGCCTCGACCTGCCCGACTCCTGCCTGCTGTTCGACATCTCCAACGCCTGCCTCGGTTTTCTCGATGGCATGGTTATGCTCGCCAACATGCTCGAGCTGGGGCAGGTGGACGCCGGCCTGGTGGTGGCCGGCGAAACCGCCGAGGACCTGGTCCGCTCCACCCTGACTCACCTGCTCGCCGACACCTCGCTCACCCGCAAGTCGATCAAGCCGCTGTTCGCCAGTCTGACCATCGGCTCGGGCGCGGTGGCGGTGGTCCTGACCCGCCGCGATTTTGCAGACAGCGGCCACTCCCTGTGCGGCGGCGCCTGCCAGGCCGGCACCCGCTACAACGACCTCTGTCAGGGCGGCCAGAACGCGGAGCAGGGAACACTGATGTCCACCGATTCCGAGCAGTTGCTGGAGAAGGGGATCGAAACGGCCGCGCTCTGCTGGCAGGAGTTTCAACAGACCCTCGGCTGGGGAGCGACCGACATCGACCGCTTCTTCTGTCACCAGGTGGGCCGGGCCCATGCGCAGCGGCTGTTTTCGACCCTGGCGCTCGACCCGGCACGCAACTTCGAAACCCTGCCGTACCTCGGCAACGTCGGTTCGGTGTCCGCGCCCATCACCATGGCGCTCGGCATCGAGCAGGGCGCCCTTGTCCCCGGTCAGCGGGCGGCCCTGCTCGGCATCGGCTCGGGCATTAACTCGCTCATGTTGGGGATTGACTGGTGACCGCTCCCCGCCAGCTCGCCGAATATCCGTTCACCCCCCGCTTCCTTGAGGTTGACGGCCACCGCTTGGCCTATCTGGACGAGGGCAGCGGGCCGGCCGTGGTCATGGTGCACGGCAACCCCTCCTGGTCGTACCTGTACCGCAACCTGGTGTCGGCCCTGCGCGACCGCTACCGCTGCATTGTCCCCGACCATCTCGGCTGCGGGTTTTCCGACAAGCCGGAGCCGTACCCCTACCGGCTGCGCAACCACCTGGACAACCTTGATCACCTGCTGACCGCGCTCGATCCCGGCCCGGTCCGGCTGATCGTGCACGACTGGGGCGGCGCCATCGGCATGGGCTGGGCCGGCCGTCATCCTGAGCAGGTGGCCGGTGCGGTGCTGCTCAACACCGCCGCCTTTCCCTCGCCACGTCTGCCGCTGCGCATCGCTGTCTGCCGCTGGCCATTACTGGGGTCGCTGCTGGTGCGCGGCCTGAACGGTTTTGCCCGTGCCGCCGTACACATGGCCGTCACCCGGCGGATGCGGCCCGAGATCGCCGCCGGCTTTCTTGCCCCCTATGACAGCTGGAGCCATCGCGTTGCCCTGCACCGGTTCGTGGAGGATATCCCCATGGGGCCGGACCATCCCTCCTGGTCGACCCTGGTGGCGATTGAACACTCGCTGGCCGCCATCACCTGCCCGCTGCTGCTCTGCTGGGGCGGCCGGGATTTTTGCTTCGATCGGTCCTTTTACGACGAATGGCGGCGGCGGTTTCCCGCGGCGAGGGCGTATTTCCTTCCCGAAGCTGGCCATTATGTGCTCGAGGATGCCCTGGCCGAAGGCCTGCCGCTGATCGAGCGGTTTCTCGCCACAACGGTCCCTACCCCATGACGGATCACAACATCGCCCATGCCTTGCGCCGGGTGGCCGTTGGCCAGGAGGACAAGGTTGCCCTGGTCGCCCGGGAGGCCCGGACCTGGCAGGAATGGCGTTTTCGCGACCTGCTGGCCGGCAGCGAGGGGTTCGCCCAGTTGCTCGAGGCCCGCGGTGTGCGCCGCGGCGACCGGGTGATGCTCATGGTGCGGCCGTCGCTCGCCTTTGTCTGCCTGACCTTCGCCCTGTTCCGGCTGGGTGCGGTGGTCATCCTCATCGATCCCGGTATGGGTTACCGCAACCTGCTGCGCTGCATCGGTTCGGTCCGGCCGGACATCTTGGTCGGCATCCCGGCCGCGGTGGGATTCAGTCACCTGTTTCGTCCTGCCTTTGCCACGGTGCGTCGGCGCATCATGGTCACCCGATGGCTCACCGCGGCCGCTTTGACCGGTGCCAGCGGTGCCGTGCCGGAGGGAGTTGCGGCCGGAGTGGACGACCTGGCAGCGATCATTTTCACCACTGGCTCCACCGGTCCGCCCAAGGGCGTGCAGTACACCCACGGCATCTTCCATACCCAGCTGGAACTGATTCGCGACTACTACGGAATCGGCCAGGCTGACGTCGACCAGCCCGGCTTTCCGCTGTTCGGCCTGTTCGCCACCGCCCTCGGCGCCCGGGCGGTGATCCCAGACATGGACCCGACCCGGCCGGCGCAGGTCGACCCGGAGAAATTCGTCCGCACCCTGCTGGACCACCGGGTGACCTACTCCTTCGGTTCGCCGGCCATCTGGAACGTGGTCAGTCGTTATTGCCTGGACCGCGCCATTGTCCTGCCGGTGCGCAAGGTGCTCATGGCCGGGGCCCCGGTGCAGGGCGAATTGGTCGAGCGGGTGCAGCGCATTCTGCCGCCGGAGGCGCTCGTCTACACCCCCTACGGCGCCACCGAAAGTTTGCCAGTGACCTGCCTGGAAGGCAGGGAAATCGTGGCTGAGACCTGGCCGCTGACTCGCACCGGGCACGGCACCTGCGTGGGCCGGCCCCTGCCGGGAATGACGGTGCGGGTGATCGAGCCGGTGGATGGACCGATCGAGACCTGGGACAGGGTCTGCGAACTGGCGGTCGGCGAGATCGGCGAACTCGTTGTGCGCGGTCCGGTGGTCACCCGCGCCTATGACGGCAACGAACGCGAAAACCGGCTGGCCAAGATCGCGGACAATGACGGATTCTGGCACCGCATGGGCGACATGGGTTACCTGGACGACGCAGGGAGGCTCTGGTTCTGCGGCCGCAAGGCGCACCGGGTGGGCACCGCCACCAGGGTGCTCCACAGCGTGGTCTGCGAGGCGATCTTCAACGAACATCCGCAGGTGCGCCGCGCTGCCCTGGTGGGGCTCGGGCCCTGGGGCAGGCAGACCCCGGTGGTGATCGTCGAGCCGGTCGGGCCAGTGGGCGGGGAAGAAGCACTGTTTGCGGAACTGCGCGGGCTGGCCCTGGCCAACCCGCTGACCGCCGGAATTGAACGGTTCCTCGTCCACCGGTCCTTTCCGGTCGACATCCGCCACAACGCCAAGATTTTCCGCGAGCAACTGGCCGCCTGGGCCGCCAAGCGGGTGCAACTGCCGGTCGGCTGATAGCGTGGTGACCGCCCGGGCGAGCGGCACGATGACGGACAAGAGGGAGGAACGATGCGCAAAGGAGGGCAGGGATGCAGCAGGTGCTGGTGACCGGGGGCGGGGGGTTTATCGGCAAGGCTCTGGTGCGCGCCCTGGTCGAACGGGGGGTACGGGTGACCGTGGTCGGCCGGAACACCTATCCCGACCTGGAACCCCTCGGGGTGGAGTGCCGGCGCGGGGATGTCCGTGACGAGGATTTCCTTGAACGGGCCTGTGGAGGTCACGACACGGTGTTTCATGTGGCCGCCAAGGCCGGGGTGTGGGGACCGCGTGCCGAGTATTTTGCCATCAACCTGCAGGGCACCGAAAACGTACTCGCCGCCTGCCGGAAGGCAGGCGTGGAGCGGTTGGTCTACACCTCGACCCCGTCGGTGGTGTTCGATCGGCAGAGCCTGGAAGGGGCGGACGAGCGCGCACCCTACGCGCGTCGGCCCCTCTGTGCCTACGCCGCCAGCAAGATCGCGGCGGAGCGGGCGGTGCTGCAGGCCGACTCGGCCCGGTTACGGACCATCGCCATCCGGCCGCACCTCGTCTGGGGGCCGGGCGACCACCACCTCATCCCGCGGCTGCTCGAGCGCGGCCGGGCGGGCGCATTGAAGGTGGTCGGCGACGGGACCAACCGGGTCGACATCACCTATATCGACAATGCCGTGCAGGCCCACCTCCGCGCGGCGGAGAATTTGGCCGCGAGCGCCAGCGGTGCCGGCCAGGCCTTTTTCATCGGCCAGGAGGAGCCGGTCAACCTCTGGTCGTGGATCAACACCCTGTTCGCCCGGGTCGATATCCCCCCGGTGCGGCAGCGGGTGCCTTTTGGCCTGGCCTGGTGCGTTGGTCTGGCCCTGGAAACGGTCCATGCTGCCTTGCGCCTTGAACGGGAACCCCGCATGACCCGGTTCGTTGCCCATCAGTTGGCCCGGTCCCATTGGTTCAACCACAGAAAGGCCGAGAACCTGCTCGGGTACCGGTCGGCAATCACCACCGCTGAGGGGGTGGAACGGCTGGTGGCGACCCTTGGCCACACCTGAGCGCCGGGGGCTGGCAGCAAACCTTCAATCTGCGTCCTTTTCGGGAAATTCTGTTTGGCAATCAGGCGGAGGTGCGTTATTTTGCGGCCGCCTGTTGCGGCCCGCACGACGGGCTCGGAGCACCGTGGCAGGCAGGGTCCGCAGGGTTTTTCCGGGGCTCGCGCCAAGCAACAAGCAGAACTGACAAATCCTATAAGTTTTACTTAAAATGATTTGACAGTCCGGCGATTTTTCAGTAGGTATCCTTGCGGTAGATGAACCGCCATTCACTATGTCTGGCGACCAACAACTATTTTTTCAGTAATGTGGGGTAGTTGGTATGATTTCAATTGATATTACGCTGCTGATACACATCATCAATATGATTGTGTTGATGTTCGTTCTCAACGCAATCCTGTATAAGCCGGTGCTTGGCATGCTGGACCAGCGGGCCCGGAAGATGACTGCGCTGAACGATGAGGTGGCGCAGTACGAAGAGACCGCCCGCCAGCGTCAGGCAGAGCTGGACAAGAAGATGCGCGAAGCCAGCAACAGGGCGAAGAAGGCCCTGGACGGCGCCCGGTCCCAGGCCCAGGCCGCCGGCGCCGAAAAGCTGGTTGTTATTCGCAAGGAATCGGACAGCGTCAAGGAAAAGCAGCTGGTCGACCTCCGCGCGCAGGTGGACGTGGCCAGAAAGGAGTTGCAGGCAAATGCTGCCGGGTTCGCCCAGGCAATGGCAAGCAAGATACTCGGAAGGAGTCTGGACGCATGAGAGACCGCACTGCACAATTTTTCCAGCCGGTTCTGCTGGCAATTCTGATCGGTGTGCTGCCCGTCGCGCCTGTGGCAGCGATGGAACCGCCAGCGCCGACAACGGCGCACGAAGTCGCAACAGGGACTCACGCGGCGCCCACGGCAACCGGCCATACGGCTGTTGTCGCCGACCACGGTGCCGCCGCCGATGCCGGTCACGGCGAGGTGCACAGCAGCCCCCTGGCACCCGAGAAGCTGAAGGACCTGTTTTGGCGGGCGGTGAACTTCATTGCCCTGGTCATTATCCTCGTCAAGTTCGGCGCCAAGCCGATCATGGCCGGGCTGACGGGACGGCAGCAGCAGATCAGAGAAGAACTCGATGACCTGACCAGGCGTCGTGATGAGGCCGAGCGATCCTACAAGGACTTCGCCGTCCGTCTCGCCGGTATGGAGCAGGAGATGGAACGGGTCGTGGAGAAGGCCATTGCCCAGGCGCAGACCGAGAAGGAACGGATTCTCGCCGAGGCCGAGCGGGCCGCCGAGGACATCAAGCGCCAGGCGGAGGCCGCGGTGCAGACAGAGTTGGAGGACGCCAAGCGCCTCCTGCGCGAAGAAGTGGCCGAGCAGGCCGCAGTCATGGCCGAAGAACTGATCGTCCGGAACCTGACCCCGGCCGACCAGATAGCGATCACCGAACAGTATCTTGAACGAGTGGGTGCGGTACAGTGAGACACACAATATTAGCCCGACGATACGCGAAAGCGCTCTTTGCCCTGGGGAAAGAGCAGGGAACGACGGAAGAGTACAGAAGTATACTCACTGCCATCGCCGCGCTGTACGACGACAGCGCGGCCGGAGTGGGAGACGCTGTCACCAACCCGCTCTACCCGCTCGAGGTTCGACAGAAGGTGATGGCCAAGATCGCCGAATCGGCGCAGGCCGATGCGATCGTGACCACTTTTCTCAACCTGCTTATCGAGAAGAAACGGGCGGACATCCTGCCCGACATCGCTGAGGAGATGCAGGTGCTGGTGGACCGTGACCAGAACATCAGCCACGGTTCCATAACCTCCGCCATCGAGCTGGACCAGGCCTTGCTGGACAAGATTCAGGTGACGCTGGAAAAACTTACAGGCAAAAATGTTATACTCGCAACCCAGGTCGATCCGTCCATTATCGGCGGGATTATAGCCAAGGTTGGTGACTTGGTGCTGGACGGAAGTATACGGACGCAACTTAATGGATTAAAGGAATCTATCAAGGGGAGAGAATAGTCAATGCAGATCAAAGCAGAAGAAATCAGCCAGATCATCAAGGATCAAATCGCTGGTTACAAGAAAGATATCGACCTGAAGGAAACTGGGACCGTTCTCTCCGTGGGCGATGGTATCGCCCGTGTGTATGGTGTTGAAAACTGCCAGGCCATGGAACTGCTCGAATTCCCTGGCAACATCTTCGGACTGGCCCTCAACCTCGAGGAAGACAACGTTGGTTGCGCCGTCCTCGGCGATGTCCGCTACATCAAGGAAGGCGACATCGTCAAGCGAACCGGCAGGATCGCCGAGGTGCCGGTCGGTCCCGAGATGGAAGGCCGCGTGGTGGATGGCATCGGCCAGCCCATCGATGGCAAGGGGCCCATCACAGCCAAGGAGTTCCGCAAGATGGAGGTGATCGCCCCCGGCGTCATCGCCAGGAAGGGCGTCCACGAGCCTTGCTACACCGGCGCCAAGGCAGTCGATGCCATGACCCCGGTGGGCCGCGGCCAGCGCGAACTGGTCATCGGTGATCGCCAGATCGGCAAGACCGCGCTGTGCGTCGACGCCATCATTGCTCAGAAGAACAGTGACATCCACTGTATCTATGTGGCTATCGGCCAAAAGAAATCCACGGTTGCTCTGGTGGTCGAGAACCTGCGCAAACACGGCGCCATGGAGTACACCACCGTGGTCGCCGCCTGCGCCTCCGATCCGGCGCCGATGCAGTATGTCTCCGCCTTCGCCGGTTGCACCATGGGCGAATATTTCCGGGACAACGGCCAGCACGCGCTGATCATCTACGACGATCTCTCCAAGCAGGCGGTTTCCTACCGCGAACTCTCCCTGCTGCTTCGTCGTCCTCCGGGACGCGAGGCCTATCCGGGCGACATCTTCTTCAACCACTCCCGTCTGCTCGAGCGTGCGGCCAAGTTGAGTGATGCGTTGGGCGCCGGATCGCTGACCGCCCTGCCGATCATCGAGACCCAGGCCGGCGACGTGTCCGCATTCATCCCGACCAACGTTATTTCCATCACCGACGGTCAGGTGTACCTGGAGCCGAGCCTCTTCTTCGCCGGTGTCCGCCCGGCCATCAACGTCGGTCTGTCGGTTTCCCGCGTCGGTGGCGCCGCCCAGGTCAAGGCTATGAAACAGGTGGCCGGCACCCTGCGCCTCGACTTGGCCCAGTATCGTGAACTGGCCGCCTTCTCCAGTTTCGGTTCCGATCTGGACGCCGCCACTCAGGCTCAACTGACCCGCGGTGAGCGTCTGGTCGAGATCCTCAAGCAGCCCCAGTACCAGCCGCTGCCCATGGAAAAGCAGGTGACCATCATTTTCGCCGGCACCAAGGGCTTCCTCGACAAGTTCCCGGTGAATACGCTGGCGGATTATGAACAGGAACTGTACAGCTACATCGAGGCCAACGACCCCTCCATCTTCACAGAACTGCACGAGAAACAGGTTATCAGCCCTGAACTCGAAGAGCGGATGAAGAAGACGCTGGCCACCTTCGGGGAAACTTTCAAGGCAACCAAAGGCCTGAACTGAGCAGGGTAGACTCCTATGCCTGGACTAAAAGACGTTAAAGATAAGATCAACGGCGTAAAGAAAACCGCCCAGATCACCAAGGCGATGAACATGGTCGCCTCAGCCAAACTGCGCGGCGCCCAGGAAAAAATGGAGCGCTTTCGTCCGTATGCCGGCAAATTTGGTGAGGCCATGCGCGATCTCTCCGGTGGGGTCGACAGTGGCGACCTGCCGTTGATGGAAGTGCGTGATGTCCGGAAAGTGGAGGTCGTTGTCGTCACTTCGGACCGCGGCTTGTGCGGCAGTTTCAACGCCAACATCATCAAGGCGGCGGATCGACTGCGCAAGCAGTACGAAGCCGAGGGCAAAACGGTCAGCATCGTCACCGTCGGCAAGAAGGGCACTCAGGCCTTCCGGAAGACAGGAAAAGTGCGGGCCTCGTTCAATGACATCATGGGTTCGTTCCAGATGTTCAACGCCCGCGAGATCTCACAGAACATCACAGAGGCTTTCCTCACAGGCGAAAGCGACCAGGTGGATTTGGTGTATGGCAAGTTCCACTCCGTGGCTGTGCAGAAACCCAATCGGGAAGAGTTGTTGCCGATCAAGCCGCTGAACGACGGAGAGAGTGAACCCGCCGTCGCCAAAGCAGGGGGCAGTTACACCTACGAGCCCGATCCCGGCGAAATCATGGAGGTGCTGCTGCCGCTGTTTCTCAACGTGCAGATCTACCATTCCATGTTGGAGGTGGGAGCCAGCGAGCACGCGGCGCGCATGACCGCCATGGACAACGCCACCAACGCCTGCAAAGACATCATTAAGGATTTGACCCGCTTGTACAACAAGGCTCGTCAGGCTGCGGTCACGAATGAATTGATGGACATTGTCGGCGGTGCCGAGGCGCTCAGGGGATAAGACGATTTTTCACAGGTATTGACTGGCTTAGAGGAGGCCATTGCACATGGGTGAGCAAAAAGTTGGAAAAATTATTCAGGTCATCGGGCCGGTCGTCGACATCGAGTTCGAGCCCGGAAATCTTCCGGAAATTTTGAATGCGCTGCACATTACCAACCCGGCGATCAACGACGAGGAGAACAACCTTGTCTGCGAGGTTGCCCAGCACTTGGGGGACAATGTCGTCCGCACCATCGCCATGGATCAGACTGACGGTCTGGTGCGTGGTATGGCCGCCAGGGACACTGGCGAACCGATCACCATTCCGGTCGGTCCTCCGGCCCTGGGTCGCATCATGAACGTGGTCGGTCGGCCGGTAGACGGCCTAGGGCCGATCAATTCCGAGAAGAACATGGCCATCCACCGGCCGGCTCCACTCTTCACCGAGCAGGACACGGACGTCAACGTACTCGAGACAGGTATCAAGGTCATCGACCTGCTCGTGCCTTTCCCTCGTGGCGGCAAGATGGGCCTGTTCGGCGGCGCTGGCTGCGGCAAAACCGTTATCATGATGGAGATGGTCAACAACATTGCCATGCAGCACGGTGGTATCTCCGTCTTCTGTGGTGTGGGTGAGCGCACCCGCGAGGGCAACGACCTCTATAACGAGATGAAGGAATCCGGCGTTCTGCCCAAGGCCGCGCTGGTCTACGGCCAGATGACCGAACCACCGGGTGCCCGTGCCCGCGTCGCCCTGACCGGTCTGACCGCCGCTGAGTACTTCCGTGATGAGGAAGGGCAGGACGTGCTCTTCTTCGTCGACAACATCTTCCGTTTCACCCAGGCCGGTTCCGAGGTTTCGGCCCTGCTCGGCCGCATTCCTTCCGCCGTTGGTTACCAACCGACGCTGGCAACGGACCTCGGTGCCCTGCAGGAGCGCATCACCTCCACCACCAAGGGATCGATCACCGCGGTCCAGTGCGTCTACGTTCCGGCCGACGACCTCACCGACCCGGCACCGGCAACGACCTTTGCCCACCTTGACGGGACGGTTGTTCTCTCCCGGCAAATCGCCGAGCTTGGTATCTATCCGGCCGTTGACCCGCTCGACTCCACCTCGCGCATCCTTGATCCGAACGTTGTCGGCCAGGAGCATTATCTGACCGCTCGCGGCGTCCAGGTTTCGCTGCAGAAGTACAAGGAGCTGCAGGACATCATCGCCATCCTCGGCATGGATGAGCTTGCCGAGGAAGATCAGTTGACCGTCGCCCGGGCGCGCAAGGTGCAGCGTTTCCTTTCCCAACCCTTCCATGTGGCCGAGGTGTTCACCGGCTTCCCCGGCAAGTACGTCAAAGTGGAAGATACGGTGCGCGGCTTCAAGGAGATCCTTGAAGGCAAGCACGACGACCTGCCGGAGACGGCGTTCTACATGGTCGGCGGCATTGACGAGGCGGTCGAGAAGGCTGCAGCCGGGCGAGCCAAGGCCTGAACATCTGTCCGC
>Ga0265295_1006021_pt1 | contig 14958 bp, 9 predicted proteins | sample Munlansysbiofilm_FD_192503 | JGI IMG/M metagenome (GOLD analysis project Ga0265295, IMG submission 192503) | Leachate microbial communities from a municipal landfill in Southern Ontario, Canada - Methane capture system biofilm | ecosystem: Engineered > Solid waste > Landfill > Unclassified ... | reverse complement strand
GTGAGTCGTATATATAATCCGCGTAATTATATGATCTTGTAATAGCCATATCAATCTCACTATCACTTACATCATAAATAGTAGCTGTATAATCAAAGTCACTGAAAGAAAACACATCAACATCAAAATTAATGTCAGAAGTGTGCGTACCTAATGACGAAGTGCTTTGATACCCCAACACTTCCCAATCACTGCTATTCCAACTTGTGGTAGGCTGATAAGCAGATGCTTTTCTTCTAATTACATTATCATATGTCGCATTTGCTGTTCCGTTTACAGTCCAGCCAGTTCCGGGATTTTGTCCAAAAACACCAACTATATCAATTAAACTACCATTTTTCAAAAGACCTACAGCATCGTCTCCTGAATAATCAAGATAAAACTGTATATCAGCGTAAGCCTCATAAGTACTAGAGGCATCACTATCTACTATTACATATACTTCTCCAGGATTTAAAGTACCCGATAAACTTGATATTGAAGACCATGTTCCGTTTTTATATTGATCATAAGCATAGCTATATTCGCTCATATCAACCGGAAACTGTGTTCCGTTATATATCTCAATCCAACGGTTATAACTGCTTCCTTCACCATACTCACTTATAAATAAATCTGTCGCACCTTCAAAAGAAAAATCACCGAGAACATAATCAGTAGTATCATAAGTGAATGTACCATGATTAAATAACAAAGCATATTCTGTATCTTCTAAAGTGTTTGATACACCTATACCCGCTGCTTTTATCTGCGCAAGACTTGCTTGGTATTCCGCAAATAAATCTCCTTCATTATATAAGTTAGCGAAACGACGACCGGATTCATCTTCTAATATCGGTGCGAATCCATCAAGATAACCAAAGACTCCACCAACATATTGATAAGCTTGAACAATCTCGCTTTCTTTAACAGAACCTAAATTGATATTTCCTTTGTTAGAAACATCAACGATATCATGTACAGCTAAAACTGAGTTATAGATATAACCAATAACTCCACCTGTATAAACTGTAATTTCACTTGAACCAGTTGCTAGTACTATATCTGAACTTGTTGAAAAACCATTTATAGTTCCGTTGTTAACTGTTTCTAAAAGGCTTAACTTAGAAGAACTATTTGTTGAACCAACAATACCTCCTACATAATAAGTTGGATGTATTGCTTGAGATGAACTAAAAACATGATTCCCAACGTTAATAGTACCTGAATTAGAAACTCGATTAATAATCCCTGAAGCTAAACCTGTTACGCTACCAACATATGTTTTACTCATTGCCTCTGTGCCTAAATCTATATCAACATCTAATAAGACATCTTCAATAGTAGCCCCAGACATTCTTCCTGAAATAGCACCTAAGTAAAATATATCCGCATAAAAATCATCAGTATTCGTTAAAGTAATAGTTGAATCGACAAAATTTAAATCACTAACAACAGCTCCGGAACCTAATCTTGAAAACAAACCAATGTAATACTCGGTAGTAGTCATGTACCCAGTATTTAAAATCATGTTATGTATATAAAAATTATCAGCTAAACCTGTTCCTGAAGAATTATTTCCAGAAAGACTTCCATAGAATACTTTACTAGGGACATTATAACTTCCAGGAGCTAATATACCCATATCTATATCCTCAGTCAAAGCATAATCAGAATAACTAAAAGCTTTACCATTTATGACCGAGTTCTTATCCATCAATTCACTGAAGAAAACTAAATCTAAACCATCTTCTATCTTATAAACACCAGATTCATAATCTAAACCTTTAAGAATTGGATAACCATCATCCGGGTAAAAATACCAGCTATTACTTTGATAGATAAAATTACCGTGTTTTAAGTTATAAGTACTAACAGGTTCAGCAAAATCATTCGGGGTATTTACTTCGAAATCAGTCACAAAATCTCCATTGATGTCTATTTCGCCGATTAAATATACTCCTTCATCAACCGCGTTGTAATCATAATAAAGATTATCTATAGCTGAGCCAGCTGCAGTAACAGATACTGATGTTTGAGTAGTTTCACCGAAATTAAGTATAACAGTTCCTGTATCACTAAATAAAACCGGTTGAACAGTAAAACGATTGATAAAGTTTGAGTTAACAACAACTTTAGAAACGTAATAAGAGTTTCTAAAAGTTCCTGCATTTGTGTGCACTACACCTGACGCTTGAAAATCTTCAGAAGATGTACCTACTAAGTATTTAAGACCAGCTTCCGCAACATTTTCTCTAGTATCAATAACATAGATATTTTCTACTAATCCATAAGTATCAAAATCAGTGCCATTCCATGAGTCTGGGTCAGGCATATTAAACCCTACTATATTAGCTATTTTAAGCAAATCTACATGCATAGCTAAAAGTTCAGAAAAAACATCTACAAAGCCAATATTCTTAATAGTACCTGCGTTATAATTAAACATCGCAAAATACTCAGTCATAGCTATTTCAATAGTTTCATCATATGTAGTATCTTCATATATTAAATATTCATAAGCAGATATGTAAAGATTTTTAATTTCAAATCCTTGACCATCAAATATTCCTGTGAAGTATCTTTCATAGACAGTAGGATCATATTCTCCAGGGGCCTCTAATGATAAATCATCAAACATAAAACCAATTGGAATAAATGACTTAGATTTCATTACAGAGTAATCAATATCTCTACCTAAAACATAGTGTTGATCTAAAATTTGTGCAATTTTAGCATCACTTAATTTAACATCTTCTACTGGATTACCAGTAGGATATACTTCTTCAAAAGAAACATCAACTGAAAAACGATATAGTTCTTCAGCTGTATCAAATCTAATTATTTTATCTGTATCACATGTTGAAGAACCCAGTGTACAATAATTAGTTCTATAATCAGTATAAGTAATATAACTATTATTATCTGTCGGATTTACAAAAGGTTGTTCCCAATCATAGTCACCATCAAAAACTACCTCTTTATCAGGACTTATAGTATTCGGATAGGCTTCTGATATTTTAACCAAGAAACCAATATTTATAAAAACAAAAAGAACGGTTAACGAGATAACCATTAAATGTTTTATTAAATTTAAATTAATAACTCTATTCTTCATAGTCTTCACCTACCAACTGCCGCCCCAAGGTTTTTCAGGTAATCCCCAAACATTTTCGGGTCCACCATCTGCTTGAACAGCTTCTACGATAAAGCCAACTTGTAAAGTATAACCAACATCATAGATTTCTTCTAAGTTAACACCTTCTGGAAAATCGACTATCAAAGGTATTTTTTGACCTTCAGTAAGACCGTTATTATCTACTGAGAGTTGATAATATAAATAATCATAATAACGATTTTCATATGCTATAGCTTCTTCTTTAGCTATGGCTGGATTGATATCAAAAAATAAAGTTTGATTTGTCAATACTAAGTTATCACTTGCATCAAGCAAATTACCATTTGCATCAAGGAAGTAATCTAATCCTAAAGAAGTATATTTATCTAAAACTTCATCATAAGTATAAAGAATATTATCTGAAGTATCTAAAATGTTCTCATTAATATCATAATAATAAGCTTGATAAATTTGATTTGTATACCAGTTTTCACCGTAATATAAAGTAAAATTGCGTTCCCTGTCATCGTTCATATAAACTGATAACTCGATAACATCACCACTTATATTAGTATAAGTAAGAATAAGCTGTTTTATAACTTTAACTCTAATATAGGTATCTACCGTACTTTTTACGATTAAGTTGGTTCTAAAATTCTCTATAAATTCTAAATCACTAACACTTATGTCATCTATTAAGACTTCGTAAACACCTGTTTTCGAGTTACCTGGGCTTACTTCGATTGGGGCTGCGGGTATACAACTCTCTCCATTATCAAAACAAACCTCTAAATCAATATCAACATTAGCTAAGTAAGGGTTATATTCATAAGTTTGTTCTAACTTTACAGTAAGCCACGAATATGTTACAAAAACAAAAGAAGAAATAGCTAAAAAAAGTAAAACAAGCGAAAAGAAATAAGTTTTTCTACTTTGCTCTATCATGGCCATCCCTCCTAAAATAAAATCATAATTTTTTGTATTAAAAAAGCCATCATCTAGACTGAACGCATTTTAAATTTCTCTTTAAGAAATAAAAAATGCCCTCGTCAATTAAGACAACGGCAACTGGCTACCATCTTACGAAGGCCCTATAGCTTTGCGTCACTAGTTTTCACTAGTTTTGCTATTTACGAATATATTATATAATTTAGCAGTGATTTTGTCAATATTATTATCTTATTTTGAATTATTAGACTATATCCTTATAAAATGATTATATGCAAATCTTTTCTTTGCAAAAAAGACTTAAATAACTTATAATATGTTAGACAAAAATTTTGACATATTCGCAAATATCGATTTTCCTTTAAATCCTCACAAAACATTAACAATATTTTTATTGTTTTTAGAGCAAAAAAATGATATGATATATATTGCGAAAATTAATAAGGAGTGGAAAAAAATGAACAACCCATTAACTAAAAAACTCATCGTTATCGGATCGGTCATTTTAACAGTTGTAGTTGGTGTATTTGTCATCGCTTTAACCGTTGGAAAAACGACATACCCTGAGATAGAAAACAAAAATGATGTTTTCTATCAAAGATTGGATAAAGATGGAAATGTAATTTATGAAATTACAAATGAAGAAGTTTACAATCAAATACTTTCTAATAACGGGATTCAACAACTTTTAATGATGGTTGATACTGATTTATTAGAGGAGTATTTTGGCGATATTACGCAAGATGATATAGATAACAAAATCAAAGAATTGACATATGGAACTGATGATGTCGATGAAATTGCGGAAATTGATGCTGAAAACAAATTAGAGTTGGAAGAAGGATTTGCTAGATCAATGATCTTAGCCGGATATGAAGGCAAAGAAGATGATTATGCAAAGTTGCTTCTTGCAAGGGAAGCGTATGCTTATGAAGTATTACTTGAAGAATTAACAGACATCGAGATAGCTACTCATTATGAAAACTCATATTTTGATGATATTAAAGCTATTAACATTCGTTTTACTTCAAAAGAAGATGCTGAATCAGTCTTAAGAAAATATCATTTAGTTGAATTAGCTCTTGAAGAAACTACTGTATTAGCTGAGTACAAAGGTTTTATATATAAAGATGAAACCTTACTAGACAACAATGATAATATTGTTGAAGCTTATACTACTGTAGAAGTTTTCTACTATGATGAAGATGGAAACATTGTTGATCTTGATGATGAAGTAATCTATACTCTTGGAAGTAACGGTTTCTTTACCGATGAAGATGATAAATCTTATTCAATCGATGATTCAGGCAACTTAGTAAATGATGTTCCAACAATTATTGTTAAAAACGAACATTTATTTGAAACTAAAGAAGCCGCTGAAACATTTAAAGAAGCAAACACAGTTTATTATACAATGAATAAAGCTGATGCTTTTGATGAAGACGAATCAATTATCGTAAAAGATAGTTCAGATAATTTAGCATTCACAATCGACAAAGACAAAAAAGTTTATGATAAAGACCTAGTAGATGTTACTTCAACACATGATTTAATCTTTAATAAAGAATATAAAGAACAATCAAAAGTAACAGCTTTTACATCAAATAACACTTTAGAATTAACTGAACAAGAAATTCTTGATTATTATGTAAAAATGTACAACTATGTCTATGGTAATTATAGAGATGCTTTAGTTGAAGGTTCTACTAAAGAAGATTTAATAGCTTTAGATAACGAACATTTAAGTTTTAATTTTGATGATGTTAAAGAATATTCTAGTTCATTAGCGACTTATATTTTTAAAACAATTTCAGAAGTTAACGAAAAAACTTATTCTACAAAGCCTCAAGCTGTAACCTTCTCTTCTACTTCTTTCTTCTTTATGACTTATAAATTAGAAGAAGGAACTAAGGTAGACTTAGCTACACCGATTCTAGATATAATTGAACAATCAATTATTTTACCAGAAAATGTATTCTTCGATTTAACATTACCTACAAAAGGCGCCTATGAATCAACTATTAGTTGGGTTTCTGATGACAAAGATGTAATAGCGACGACAGGTAAAGTTACTAACCCTGATGAAGGCGAAAAAACAGAAGTAAAATTAACTTATACTATCAAAGCCTTAGGGCAAACAAGAACTGGATCAAAAATAGTTGAAGTTTATCCATTAAGCGCTTTTAATCCTGATTTCCAAGCTGAATTAGATCAATTAGTTAAAGACATTGAAGCATTAAAGGAATTAGAAGATAATTATCCTGATTTAGAAGAACTTATCGGAAACCAAGGGATTTATGATAAAGCGAAAGAAAGAGTATTAGATGAAAAAATCAATGGTTCAAATGGTCAAACTAATGTAAACAAAAAATTATCTGAACTAAGAACTGAAATGGGATTTGAAATCTATGATCGTTACTTAATTCTTGATTATAAGAGTATCGATTCAACTTACGAAGCTAATAATGATGGCGATAGTGCTTTAGTAGCTACGTTATCAAAGACTCCTAACAGCGAAGAAACTATCGAATATTCAGCTGACAAACTATTCTCATATGCTTTAGAAAAGAGTCCAGCTGTTTATACAATCTATGCTTCACAACACAAAGAATTATTGTACTCAACTTACTTTGAAGAAGCTTTTGGAACTAATAGAAATATTCAAAGAAATAGCACTGATAGAATGAGTCAAATGCGTTCTGCCATAACAGCTTCAAAACAACAATACTTCAATATGAAGTCAATGTATGAAAGTTATGGATTAGCTTATCCATATGAATCATTCGCGGATTACTCATATGCTCAAAATGGAACAATGACTGAATTAGCTTTATTACAATATTATGTTACTAGAGAACTTCAACCTTACTTAATTAATAACGTTATAGAGCGATATGATCTAGTTGAAAAAACTTACGATATTGTAGAAGAAAATTATGATAATTACTTTAGTTTAAATGTAGTTCAATTACTAGTATTCTTTGATTTTGATGAAGATGGTTCACCTGATGATTATAACGAATATAAAGATTCATTAACTGATTTAGAAAGAGAAGCTTTCTTGAGTATGTTAGCTGGTTTAGAAACAGCTATTAAAGATTATGAAGATGATTTCTCTGACTTAGTCGCTGAATATTTAAAAGCTGAAAGAACAGATGAAACTTGGGGAGTATATAAACAAAGCGGTGTATTTTTATTAACCGAAGACCTAAATACCCCTGATGAAGAAGATGAAAAAGTAACTCATTCACTCACTTACAGTGGAGAATATGGAGTTAAAGACACTTATACTGAAGACTTCACTGAAGCTTTAATCGAGTTATATCAAGAATATCGTTTACCTCAAAACTCTGAGTTAGATGAATTAAGATCAAGTTTTGTACCAACTGAATTTGGTTTGCATTATATCTTGGCTACAAAAGGCGATGATTTCGAACAATTTTCAGCTAAATTCACTGAAGATCAAGATACTGATGGAATATATTCTGATACTGTTTATAACAACAGTGATAAACCAACAGTTGAACAAGTTGAATTATATACAACTTATAAATTCTTCTCCATGGTTTATGACTTAAGTGACGCTGATATTGAAGAAAGATTAAATATTACTATTCCAAAATTACCAGCAAATGTTACAACAGCTATAGAATTTTATCTATATGAAGTAATAAATTCTGTTTATGTTCTAGGAACTGTAAACATCGATATGGCAAGATTATTAGCTAGCGGAACATTCACCCCAGGGGAAACAACAAGTTTAACTAACAGTGATATCATGGCTAATCTTGAAGAAATTGAAGAAACATACGTTGATTCAATTATCGGAAAGTACCTTGACTAAAACAAAAATATAAAACAAATAAAAACTGTAGGATTTATCAAAAACCTACAGTTTTTTTTATTTAGATAATTTATGTTTATAATAACGTTCTCTATCCAAAACACCGATTGGACCAGTTAAATCGCCGATTTCAACCAATTCTAGCTCTTCACCAAGTACGCAAGCTTTTGAGTCAATATTGTCAATAAAGTGAATCATTAAAGCTTCAGCGATATTTGGTTTCTTTGGAGAACCAAAGTTCCCATAATAATGATGGCTTAACATAATATGTTGTAATAACATAACTTCTTCTTCGTCCTTATATCCTAATTCATTTGCGACTTGATCTAGCAAACTTACTCCCATAGCGATATGGCCGATTAATTTACCCTTTACAGTATATGAACTACCTTCATAAGAATCAAATTCAGAAATCTTACAAATGTCATGAAGAATTATTCCGGCATAAACTAAATCAGCGTTTAACCATTCATAAACAGCTAAAAATCCTTTAGCTAACTTTAACATTGAATGTGTATGATAAGCTAATCCTGAAATATATGCATGATGAAACTTAGTAGCTGCTGGATATAGATAGAAATCATCTTTTTTATCAAAATATATTTTAGTAGTCATATCCTTGATAACTTGATTTTCAAGATTTTTAATGACGTCTTCTATGTCATTCATAATCTCAATAGTATTTACTGGTGCGTGATTGTAGAAGAATTTCATTAATTTTTCTCTTTTTGCATCACTCAAATCAAAGTCAGATAATTTTTTGAACTCTATTACTTCTAAGTGAATTTTCTCTTTAAATAAAATTCCAAGCGTTTTAAAATAATAAATTTTATTTAATGATAAACTCTCTCCTTGTTTTACTCTAACGATAGCTGACTCATTATTTTCCGTTAAAACTGTCACGGGAAATGTGTCATAAGTTGAATCATTAATTTGTACTACTTTAGCGAAAAAATCGTATTTTACTCCATTTTCAAACATAATTTATTCAGCTCCTTTCTGAAAAATATAAGTCCCTATTTTATCTAAATGAAACTCTCCGTTATCATTTTGAATAACATTTTCTGAAGATATTGTTAAATCGTATTCTTCAGGAATAATAATCGTTTCTTTGATGCTCTTAGGTTTAAATATTATCAATAAATTGCAAGACTCGTTAAAGTGAACCATAATAGAACCTGAATTAAGTGCTACTACTTCTGCTTTTGAATCTAAATCACTTGTTGATTTTAGCTTAAAACAAGTGTGTTTTTTTCTTAGATCGATTATCTTTTTAATAAAATCAATACTTTGATAATGTTTGTCCCTTAAAGACCAATCTAATTTATTAATCTCATCACCAGATATATAAGAGTTCTCATCTAAAGACTTAGTACGATAAAATTCCTGACCTGAGTGAATAAAAGGAACCCCTTGTGATAATAAAACCATCGAAGTTGCAAGTAACTGCTCAGGGTAAATAACTTCATCATTTTTATTCATAATCAATGCTTTATCATAGAAAGTTAGATTATCATGGCATTCTACATAATTGATACTTTGAGATGAATATTTAAACATAAATCGATTATTTGCACTACCTAAAATCATTTCTTTTACTATTCCTAGGTCCTGAATATTTCCTGTTGCATATCCAGGTTCTTTAGGATTAAAAGTAGAGCCTTTAATGACTTCTCTAAACTTATCATTAAAGAAACCAATAGTCGGTATTACTTTCTTGTTCTGCATATGAGCCATACGGTCAGATAGATTTGAGGAAATCATATTCCATCCCTCACCATAGACTATTAACTGAGGATTAACATCATGTAGTTCTTGAGTCAGTTCATTCATAGTTTCATAATCAATTAATCCCATTAAATCAAATCTAAATCCGTCAATTTTATATTCAGTAGCCCAATATATAACTGAATCAATAATTAGTTTTCTCATCATCTTTCGATGAGTAGCTAAATCATTAGAACACCCTGAAACATTAGTATAGATACCGTTTCTATCCACATGATATGCATAACCAGGCACCAATTTCTCCATCGGGAAATTATAAGTGTCATAAACATGATTATAAACTACATCCATTATAACGCCAATCCCTTTTTCATGAAGTTTATCAATCATATACTTTAACTCATTTATACGTTTATAAGGATCATTTGCATCAGTAGAATAAGATCCTTCTGGAATAAAATACTGAGAAGGATTGTATCCCCAATTATATTGAGAATCAGGGTTGTTCTCATCAATGCCTTCAAAATCAAATATTGGCATTAACTGAACATGAGTAATTCCTAAATCCTTAAGATAATCAATACCCACAGAATTTCCTTTTTCTGTTTTAATTCCTTTTTCAACAAAGCCTAGATATTTCTTTTTATTTACAAAAGAAATAGATTCATCACTAGTAAAATCTCTGACGCTAGTTTCATAGATAATTGCGTCCAAAGGATTTCCACTGAAACTATACCTCGATTTTTGTTGGTATGTTTTATGTAGATCAATCACATAATTATACTCGCCATTAGCGTTACTTGATTTTCCGTATGGATCAGTCACAACCTGTTCCTTACCGTTAACATAGACAAGATATCGATATTTATAACCTTCTAAATCTTTATCCACATAAACTCGCCAAATACCTGATACTTTATAAATAAAATCATAGAAAGTAACATTTCCTAATTTGTCAACTAACTCTAGTTTTACATATTTAGCTACAGGTGACCATATTTTGAACTTAGTACCCTCTTTAGAATAAGTAAAACCTAAATCATACTTCTTATAAGAGTAAATATTATCGAACAATTCTGTTCTAACAATCTTTCCTGTATATAACTCCGCTGATTGTTTTTTTGTGTTTTCCACAAAATAAACTCTTCCCAAATCAATATAAGCGTCGAAATTAGCTACTAATTTGATTTCCACGCCAAGATTAATTTTTTGATTTATTTTTAATTTGATTATTTCGTCATTACCGACGAGAAAGTAATCTAAGTTATCTTGATAATTTTTGATAGGAACTATAATAGTTAGTTCATCAAAATTATCTAGATAACAATAATAAGGTCTATTATCCATTTATATTCTCCAATTTGTTTCTTGCATATTTAATTAAATCTAATTCGTCGTTCTTTAACAGATTATTGACAACATGATATTCAATCTCCATTATCAAGTTTCCAATTTTTTTAGGCTCAATATTTTTTATATTTTTTTTAATTATCGAACCATTAATTTTTAAATCACTTCTTTTTTTGATAACTAAGTTATTGAAAATAGTTTTTATCGAAAATTCTTCACTTGGACTATTATATATAACTAATCTAATTCTATTAGCTGACAAGGATTTTGAAAGGCCATAAGAATACACGATGTAAGGCGTAAAACCATTATCCCTTACCTTATAAAGAATCTCTAAAATAGTACTAATCATCAATCTATCGTAATTAGATAACCGCCAGTAATCAGGAATTACCGCATTTTCTAAAAATAGACTCATAGTAAAAAACTCAATAAAATTTAACTCATAATTCGAATTATTATAAACTCTTATTCCTTGATTAAACTCTCTAAAAATCTCTGCTACATTTAAGTTTTCCATAACTTTTAAAGCTTCTTTATTATAGCTGTTTTTAAAGATTTTTTTAAACTCAACTAAGACTCTTTCGTTTGAAAGATGAGAAATTTTTTCAATATTATTTCTAATTGATTCAGCTGTTTTTTCTTCAACGGAAAATCCTAGTTTAGAAACAAAACGTATAGCTCTTAACATTCTTAAAGCGTCTTCATTAAATCTTTCATCAGGATTACCAATAGCTCTTATAAGCTTATTATTTAAATCAGCCTGTCCTTGAAACAAATCGATAATCTTATCAAATCGATCCATAGCCAAGGCATTGATAGTAAAATCTCTTCTTTTTAAGTCTTCTTCTAAATGATTTGTATATAAAACTGATTCAGGCTTACGGTGATTTAGATAGTCTTTTTCTACTCTATAAGTAGTAACTTCAAACTTTTCATCCTCGATAAATACTGTTACAGTACCATATTTCTTGCCAGTGGCTATTGTTTTATCAAACAATTTCTCAACTGTTTCTGGTAATGCATTAGTGGTTATGTCAATATCATCTGATTTCTTATTTAACAACAAGTCTCTAACAAAACCACCTACAAAGTAGGCTTCATACCCGAATTCTTCTAATTTCGATAAAATAATTTTTCCTAAAGAGACTATTTTTTCCATAAAACCACCTTAAATATTATATCATATACAGATATTTTATACTAATTGTTTAGATAGAATCTAAGTTTAAAAAATCAAAACGTTTACTAAATATAACTGTTTTAAGATTAGTCTGATTATGTTATAATATCATTCGGTGAGAATATGAAATCAGTAGCTTCTAAAACCGTTGTGGAATTAATAGAAAAAAAGTCTAGATTCATCGGACTTTTGTATCATGTAGAAAATCTAGAGGAGATTAATGCGCTACTAGAATCTGCTCGAAAAGAATATCCAAACGCTAACCATTATACTTATGCGTACATTCTCGATGACAATCAACAGAAGTATAGTGATGACGGCGAACCTAGCAGAACTGCAGGTTATCCAATCCTCGAGGTTGTTAAAAACAATAATGTAAATTATTGTCTATTAATTGTTATAAGATATTTCGGTGGCATTTTACTTGGAGCTGGTGGATTAATTAGAGCTTATTCTCAAACAGCTGCTTTAGCTATGAGAGAAACATTTTTCACTAAAAAAATAACCACATATACTTGTGAAGTAACTTGTGATTATGATTATTTAGGAAATATTGATCGGATAGTTAGAGAACAAACCAAATTACTTAATGTTGATTATGGAAACAAAATAGTTTTCACCCTCTTATGTAATGAATTAAATCTTGAAGATATTAGAAACAAGCTTTTTAATAGTAATAACTACCAAGATAAACTAAAAATCATTAGTGAAGAAGAAATTTGGACTAAAACAAATCATTAAGATACTCAAACAAAGATACTATTGCATCCACAAACAAAAAGCCTAAAATTATAGAGACTACCATAAAAAGAAAGCGGATTTGGTCCCCTGAATTTTTTCTAAAAAATTTAGAGACATCAATTGCCTGAATGGCTTTAAATATAAATATTGAGGCTACGAAGAAAAGAATAATTCTTGATATTAAAAAAACATTTACATCGACAATAGTTAACATATTTATCACTCCAATATTGAATCAGGAATAAATTCATCACTTTCGATATCTGTATATACATTGATAGTTAGTTCATTAGGCAAACACACAATGGGAATCAATGGTGATGAAGTAGGACTCTGAAGTTGGCATAAATCCTTCGGACTCTCTTGATAGGCTACACTTATTTTTTGATCTTTAACTATTATTTTTATACCAACAATACTATTATCTTTAGCATACTGATCGGTTTTATAAAGTTCAGTCATATCAAGCGTTGTTTTTCCAGGAACATAGAATATGCCTTCATCAGCTAAACCAGAATGAATTAGATTTTTATATTCTGTATCATATATTTTATATTTGTTTGTTTTTAAATCTATCATCAGTATTTCTTCGTTTTGATAAATAACTTTTGCGTAGAGATTTCCTGTATCGTTGATACTTTCAACGATTCTAAAGAAAAGTCCACTCAAAAGAGCTATTAAAAGAATTACACCGATGAATATTATGTCACGCTTTTTGATAATAATCACCTGCTTTACAATAATATTATATAATATATTTCATGTTTTTTAAACTAAAAATAAAGGAGACTTACTTTGAAAAAAATATTAACTGCATTTATGCTTGTAATCATTAGTTTAACCCTAATAGGTTGTGGTAACTTTGGTTCTACCACCACAGAATATACACCATATCCAGGACTATGTCGTCCAGGGCAAAATGATGGTGTTTATATTTGCGAAAAAACATATTCAACATATTTTGATACAATAATTTCTTTCAAGATTTATATAGATGATGATAACCAAGAAGATATTCCAACTATTTTCGAAGAGTTTGATACACTAACAGAAAAATATCATCAACTATTCGATAAGTATAATGAATACCCAAATATCAACAACCTTTACACTATCAATAACAGCGATGGCCCAGTAACTGTAGATAAAGAATTATTTGACGCAATCAAGTTTGCGATTGACAATGAAGACTTTTTAACTAATGATGGTGAATTATTATTTAACATAGCTCTACATCCTGTTTTAATGATTTGGCATGAAGCTAGAAACTCTAGCAGATGTAATCCTACAATAGAACTTGGAGTTGACTATTGTCCAATACCAAGTGAAGAAATTTTAAATTCCGATTTTAACATTAACCCTAATGACATTATTTTAGATGAAGAAAATTTAACAATCGACTTCGCAAAAGCAAACATGGGTATTGATATCGGCGGCTTCGCTAAAGGATATTTCAGTGAAATAGTAAAAGAATATATGAGTAAATATGATCTAAACTATATACTAAACTTAGGAAGATCAAACGCTTATTTTGAAGGAACAAACCTTGATAAAGATGATGGATTATTTTATACAGCACTAAGCACACCTTTTTCACTTAATCCTTATGATTATTATGGTGTAGTCAAATTAGGTTCAGGTACAAACATGGTAACTAGCGGTACCTATCAAAGATATTTTAAAAACGTTGATGATCTTGATGATGAAACCTTATATCATCATATTATCAACCCTACTACCTTTTACCCTGGTGGTGAAGTTACTAGCGTAACAATAATATATGAAGATGGTGCTATAGGAGATATTTTATCAACGACTTTGTTTCTTATGTCTCTTGAAGACGGCTTAGATTATGTTAATAATTTTGAAGGTTTAGAAGCTTTATGGTATATCAATGAAGATGAAATTGTAATGAGCGATGGTTTCGCTGACTATCTGATGGAACCAATAAAGTAAAAGCTGAAGGGATTTCCCCTCAGCTTTTTTTTATTAAACTAAAATTTCTTGATTGACTCAGAAAAATTTCCTATAATTCTCTTCGCTAAATAAGCAGTAATAATACCTGTT
>Ga0265295_1006019_pt1 | contig 14962 bp, 12 predicted proteins | sample Munlansysbiofilm_FD_192503 | JGI IMG/M metagenome (GOLD analysis project Ga0265295, IMG submission 192503) | Leachate microbial communities from a municipal landfill in Southern Ontario, Canada - Methane capture system biofilm | ecosystem: Engineered > Solid waste > Landfill > Unclassified ... | reverse complement strand
CGCCTGAGTCTGGTCAACCGTTTGGAAAAGCATCGAAGCAAAATTTGTCGTCGATGGTGTACGGAGAATCGGTGCAGGTTGAAGTCATGGATACGGACAGGTATGGACGCACCGTGGCGCGGATTTTCGTTGAGGAAGAGGATGTCAATGGCGCGCAATTGCGGGCTGGATATGCCTGGCTATACAGGCAATACTGTAAGAGTTGGGTTTGTGGCGAATGGGTTGGACTCGAAACTGAAGCGAGGTCGAGCCAGGTTGGATTGTGGGCTGACAAGGATCCAGTTCCGCCTTGGCAATGGCGGAGGGATAAAAAAGGGGCGTCGACGTCGTGGTTTGAAAAAATTCTACAAAAAGCAGTACGCCTGATGTTTTAAGGGGTATTGAGTCGGTCGATCGTAGCCATTAAAATCCCCGTGCGGCTTGCCAGTCCGTGCAGTGTGCTCGCAGAATAGGGACGGTCAGGAATTGAGGGGCTCCAGCAGGTCTGCGAAGCCGTTGCGGGCGTAGTCGACCTTGGTGCTCACGGGATGGCTGATGAAATCCATGTGTGAGTCCGGGATGATCTCCTGGACGGGCGTCCCTAGCATGTTCGGGTCCGCCCAGGCATTGAAGTGCTCCGGCTTAAGAACGACGGGTATGCGATCATGTCGTCTTCTTGTGGGGTCGATTATCGACAAGTGACCGTTTACACAGAATATTTTACACACATAACTCTGGGGTTCTAAAATTCCTCAGAGTCATGTGGACGTGTGGGCATCGTATTGACTTGAAAGCCGTTTTTTTCCGATTCCACTCGACAGGTAATTGGAACGGCGAAGAGCCAAGTCCGCTTTAATCTGATGAGCCTGATTTAACCGGATGACCCAGAATACTAATGACCGCCATCCATGCCCAATTTCTCGGCCACACGCTCCAGCGCCTTCTTGAGTTCTTCGAGCTGCACCGGTTTCGCAATGTAGTCGTTCATGCCAGCTTCAAGAAATCGCTCGCGGTCCCCGGTCATCGCATAGGCGGTCATGGCAATGACGGGGACCTGGGTATCTAGAGCTCCGGAATTTCCGCTTCTGATCCGCCTTGTTGCTTCTACCCCATCTAAGACATCCATTTGTACGTCCATGAGCACACAGTCGAAGGATGTTTCCCTTAACGCTTGCAGAGCTTCGGCGCCGTTGTTGGCCGTGACGATCTGGTGGCCCATTTTTTCCAGGGTCGATTGGGCGCTAAATCGGCAGATTTCATCATCCTCGACCAGAAGTAGCTGCAGTGATCCAGTGCTTTCAGCGTTTTTTGGGCTAGGCGTTGCCGTCAATGGGATGGCTGACTGTTCAGGAATGCTGAACGGCAATACCAGGAACACAGATGTCCCCTGACCCTCGGTGCTGTCAAAAGCCAGAGTTCCTCCCATGGCGTCGACAAGCTTAAGCGCGATGGCTAAACCAAGGCCAGCACCCTGATGCGTGCGCGTGAAGTCTTCGGAGACCTGCGCGAAGGGGGCGCAAATCTGGTCGACCTTTTCATCGGGGATGCCAATCCCCGTATCACTGACGATGAACAGTAGTCGTACCATACCTGACGGGTGGGGCAGAAGAGTTGAGACTTCGACCAATACCTCGCCTTGGTCGGAAAATTTCATAGCGTTGCCAACGAGGTTGAACAGGATCTGCCGGACCCTTACGATGTCACCGATAACCTCAGCGGGAATCTCTGGTGATGGCATGATTACAAGAGGCACGCCCTTGCTGGAGGTCATGGGGGAGAACGTCTCAGCCAGTGCCGTGAAGATGTCCGCCAGAGCAAAGGGATTGCTCGCTATGGGCATGCGACCCGCTTCGATGCGGGACAAATCGAGGATGTCTCCCAGTAAACTTGTCAGCCTTTGTCCTGCACGGATGCCCATCTCGGCATATGTTTCCACCTCCGTGAGATCTTTGCTTGTCTGGATCAGCTGGAGCATCCCGAGCACTCCGTTAAGCGGAGTGCGAATCTCGTGGCTCATGTTGGCTAGGAATTCAGATTTAGCCAAGGTGGCTGCCTCAGTCTGTTCCTTGGCAGTGACAAGTTCAGCCATGGTCTTATTCAACTCGGTAACGTCCGCAACTTGAGAAAAGATGGAGACGATGTTGCCGGATTCGTCCCTGAGGGGAGAGTTGTACCAGTGGCAGTGAAGTACGCTTCCATTTTTGTGCAGGTTGCGGTTCTTGATGACGTTGAAATCGTCCGTTCCGTCGACCAAGCGTCTCGTTTGAGCAACCACGATTTTTTCGTCTTCGGGATGGATGAAGTCGAAGTCATACCAGTTTTTCCCGACGACTTCTTGGGCGGACCAGCCAAACATGGCCTCGGCTTGTTTCGACCATGACTTTATGTATCGTCCTTGCTCCCATTCAATGACAGCTAGGGGTGAGTTGTTCACATGAAAGGAAATGCGGTCTGAGGCATCTCGTAGTGCCTCCTCTGCCAATATTCTTTCAGTGACATCCTCGAAGGTGGAATAGGCTCGGAACGGCGTCCTTTCTCCCTGCGGAAACAAGGAAATAACCGTGAGACACAGCCAGATATAAGCGTTCTTATCAGGGTGAAAAACACCTCGAATTACAGGGCCGACAGTCTGGCCTGTCCTAAGTGCGATCATAGCCGGATGATCCGTGGCTGGGACCTCTGTGCCGTCTTGCTTGATTATTCTCCAACGTGGGTTGATAGGCGATCGACCTTTCATCTGATCAATGGAGAGACCAAGAATCTTTTCTGCAGCTGGGTTGGCCGAGGTAATGGTTCCATCGGTTGCATGATACACCACGCCAAGATTGATGGTCTCAAACAGACGCCGATGCTTTTCTTCACTTTCACGTAAAGCTTCCACGACTTGTGTTCTCTCCATCGTTGATCCGATTGGCTTATTCGTCATTTTTAGATGTTATTCGCAAGTATTTTGCAAATTTAATCTTAAGTCAAGATTGCAGTCGCGCATTCAAAGCTCTAGTCTGCGAAAAAATAAATTCGATAAGCCACTTAATTTCATAATTGTTATTGGTCTTTTCGTCCCAAATCAAGTAATAATCAAAAAAGATTGGCTCAGAAAATCGTGAAATTTCAAGTGAAAAAAGAGTTTTGATTTTCATTGCAAATTTATAAGGCATTGTTGCGATTAAGTTTGAAGAATCTGCGAGAGATGCTGATGTAAAAAAAGAATTAGTTGTAGCTTTAATTGATCTTTTTAATGATTTTGTGGCAATATATGATTCTACAATGCTATTTTCAAAAACAGGATGAATTGTTTTTACATGTTCGTACTCGCAGTATTTTTCAAATGTTATTGATTCGGATTCGTATATGTCTTTTTTCATTAGACACACAACTTCGTCTTTGCATAAATACAAATAGTTAAAATTTGACGGTGGTTGTATAGTCCAAAATGCGATGTCGAGTTCTCCAGCCGATAATTTGTCTAAAACTTCGCGATGCGTGTGCACAAGGTTTAGAGTAGAGTGCGGTGTTACTTTGAACAAATTGTTTATGATAGGGGATATTAATGTAAAGAACTCAAAGTCAGTCCCGCTGATTTTAAAATTCTTTTGCGTTTTTCCTATGTCCATATTAATAGGATCTTCGATTATGCGTAACTGATCTTTTAGTTTTTGCAATTCGCGATATAGATATTGTCCTAAACTAGTCCGTTTATACTCACTTTTGTATTTAAAAATTAATTCATCTTTATAATAAGATTGGCACATTTTTAATACTTTGCTAACCGAAGGTTGAGATATTCCATGTTTTTTTGCTGTATTTGATATATGTAGTTCGTCTAAAATGCTTAACAATAAAGGAAAATATTTATATACTCGTCCATCCTTATTCTCGCTACTCATAAAGCGGCTCCTAGTATGCATTTATTGTAATAATAACCATATTTATTTTCATTTTTAACCTGAGCATTATTTATAGTCAACTGAATATGGATTATTATGCGTTATAGCTTGTAGGAATGCGTGCTATAACCCTGGTGCATATTGTATTTATGCAGGATGGTTTGTTCAAACAAGTAGGCCGGTAATGGTGTTCTCCAGCAACGCCAGTTGGGCTCTTCACCATGTGATAATTGCCTTCAAACGTAAGGACTTTTTTCATGGCCATGGGGTGGGGATAATTTGATTGGATTACGCGCTCAATGTGGATCGGACGTCAGTAATCGCGGTTCCAGACGGCTTCGGGTATCAATACCGCCGACAAGCTTGAGTGTGCTCCAGAGGCTTGGATGAAAAAGCATGGTTCTTCGACATTTGATGTGGAAATCATTTAGGCACGAAAGCCTGAATCGGATCCGTAATTAGGTAGGCCATGGTGATAACGTTCTCCATCTTACGGTATCTTCGAATTCTTGCGCTCAGAATTGGGCAGATCCTGGATGCTTTCGAATCTCGCATTGATGTGTAGGTAATGCCAATGATGAAGGATTCGTAACAGGTGTCTCTCAAAACTGGCCAGCGCACACTTTTTATTGGCTCCAAGGGGATAGTCGGTCGCAAAATCGGAGCATACTTGAGTTGCCACCTCAATTTATTGACTGATTGCCACTATATATAAAATAAAACTTACTTTCGCCGGAATTTCCATTAAAGAAATAATCGGCTACTTTAGATTTTCGCTCGTCTTCAGTCATTGGCCATGACCTCGGAACATTGGTCGAGTTTGACCAAAATAGTATTTTGCAGAATTCACCCTCCAAGCATTCACTGCTTATGACTTCTCGATAAATTGCCAGGTCTTTTTCTCTTTCTTTCTTGATCACAACAAAAGTCATCATTCCTCTTTTTCCAACAACAGACCAATCTTGTGCATATAAACAAGTTGAAAAGAATAATGTTCCAATAAAAATAATTAGCGATATATTAGGCCAAAAAAACATCATGTCCTCCAAATTAAATTTTAATATTTTATTAAATTTCTTACATCTATACTGTGAATCATACTGTAGTATTGACACAATTTGCGCAGAAATATGTTTAAAAAATTTTCATCATTTGGTTCTGTGCGTTTTCTATGGTTCTTCTTGAAGTGCATCATTTGTGACTTCTGGCGCTGGTGTGGGTTTTTCGGGTGGCCCTCCTCGCGAGATAAGTGTTGGGTTCACAAAACGAACGTCCTCGATTGTGTAGAAGCATCCTGGCAACTGTCGCGTGATTAATTCAAGTAAGCGTTGTAGTTCCTTGCGTGAGACGACGATAAACATGATGTTGACCGGTCCTATCGAGCCATGAGCGTCTAGAGATGTCGAGCCAAAACCTGCTTCACGTAATTCTTTTAAAATTGAAGGCTTCTGCTTTTCAGTAATGATACGGATAATTAAATGTCCCAGTGCAATTTTCTCCTCAATGACCATGCCTAACCATGTTCCAGCGGAAAATCCGCCTGCCCAAGCCAGATAAGAGGCGAAGTTGCTTAGGTTGTTCATGACTTGCGTTATCGCCACCAGCCAAACTAATACTTCTACAAATGCAATGGCTGGCACAATGCCGCGATGTCCTCTAAAGATGAGGATATGCCGCATTGTCGCAAGTGATACGTCAATAAGTCGCGCAATGAAAATAAGTATAGGTATTATAATCCAACTCCACCAATCGAATTCCATAGAAAGCCTCTCTTTTTACAAATATATTAAAAAAGTGTATCCCACTGCAATTATCTGGACATTTTCTATATTTTATAATTTAAGTGTTTAATAATTATGAATGAATCATCAGGCCAATTACTTGTTTTTTACGAAATTGTTGGTTCGCGAATTGTGTCTCACCAAGACCGTCTTGCTTCTTTATCTATTGACGATCCAGGTCAAAAAACGTTGATAGCAATTCTTGTAGAATTTGATGAGCTTAAAAAAGATTTAAATTACTATCTAAATATTCCGGAATGAATCAATCAATATCATTTTTGCGATATGTATTGAAAATATCGAGGATGGTTTTATCCAAATATGATTCTTCGCGGTACTTTAGAAATGCAGAGTTGAATGCTCGTGTTATTTCGTTTATTTTTTTATATGCGGAGTTTATATCTTGTGTGTACCCATTCAATGTGTCCCGGTTAGTGATCCATATTTTATTTATTTCTTCTATATTCCCGGCGTTTAGAATTTTCTCGTCGAGTTCTAAGATTTCTTCTTCAATGCCACTTTGGGCACTTGAGATTTGCATGAGGTGAGAGTTAAGGTAGTGGCACATTCCTGCCGCTGTGTTTCGCAGTACGCGGTTCCTTTGATTTTCGAGAGCTTGGGTAATATTTGAGGCTATGCCTTCATAGTGAATGGTTTCTCCAAGCTCATTTTTTTGGGCCCTTGCGGTGATGTCAACTTCAATACGTTTTCCTAAAGTTGATTTCAGTGTGACGTACTTGTTGGAAATGTGTCCCTTGCTATTGAGTTCGGACATAATTTCTGAAATTGTCGTAGTATGCTCGACAAAGTTGTACACGTTGCTCTGCAATGATGTTTTCCGGTTTGGCAAGCCAAGCAGGTCAATTCCAGCATCATTTATATCTAGGAAAACCCCATCAGGTGATACGCGAAAAGCCATATCTTTGGTTTTGTGAAAGAAATCCTTGTATTTTCGTTCGCTCTTGTGAAGATTTCGAATTGCCATTTTCTGTTCGGTGATGTCGCGAATCATGTGATCGATGCGTTGAAGTTTACTTGATTTGCAGTACACGATATACCCTTCGTCGAGTACCCATCTAATTTTACCGTCACTGCGAATAATTCTGTATTCCAGTTCATTGAATTCTAATTCTCGCAGAGAATAGTAATATTTTTGGACATTTTCACGGTCGTCGGGATGGACGTGATCAAATAATCTATCCTCGTTGATATTTGATAGTTGCCTGATCGGAATTCCAAAAAGGAGTTCAGCTGCAGGATTTATGGATATGATACTTCCATCTTTTGCGCTAAATGATATTACTACGTCATGCATAGAGTGTAAGATACTTTCAAGGCGGTCATTAAGTTTTCTGATTTTGTCGATTCGTTCATATTTTGCAGTGATGTCGGTAACGGTCGCCAGCACCAGTGGGGCTTCTTTGAGTTCTAAAAAAGACATGGTCAGTTCAACATGAATTGTTTTTGAGGAGCTCGATATTAAAAATTCATGCGAATTTGATTTTTTTTGTGTTTTCAGCACGGTTTTATATTCAGATTGTATTGCTTTTCGTTCAGCTGTAGGAAAGAAATCGGTAAATTTTTTATCGAGGGTTTCGTACATATCACATTCCATGATTCTGCAAAATGAATTATTTGCGTAGATGACTCGATCGCCCTGTAGGACGACTATGCCTTCATTTAGATGTTGAATGACATTTGAGTGATCTATTGATTTTTTTCGAATATTTTTTTCTTCAACTGCATTATGTTTTAGCATTTTTTATCCTTTATGAAATTGCGTTTATATTGAATGAACATATTTAAAACTCAATATGAATGCATGATCATTTATAGTCTCAGGATTCTCTTCTTTTTTTAGAGAAATGAGTTTCTCTGTAGAGACTTTCTGTGTTGCAAAAAGAGCGGTACGCTTCATGGTCAATAGGGTAGTCCCAAGAGCCACTCCGAAGCTCAATCCTTCCACCGAATCCAGTTTTAAAGCGGTAGAGTCCATGAAATGGGCTGGTGTTATCGAGTCCGGGAGAAACGGCCCCCATCTCATAGCTGACGCAACCTCGTTCACGGGCGTAAAGCATGGCAGTCCAGTGCATGAGGCTCGGAGCCATGAGGTTGCGCTTCGTGTTCGCGGATGCGCCGTAGAGAAAGTTCGCGGCCTTGCCGGAAATGCCGACGATTGCCCCGGCCAAGATGTCTCGCCCGTGCCTGGCAAGCAGGAATAGCAATTCCGAATGGCCGGGTGACGAGGCAAGGCAGTGAAACATAGCCCCGAAATGACTGTATCCGCAGGGTTTAAATCCGTTTCGTCTAGCCGTTTGGCAATATAGAGTGTAGAAGTCGAGCAGACAGTCGGTGTTTACCTCATGAATTGTAACTCCTTTGCGTTCGGCAAGCCCGATGTTGTAGCGGGTCTTTGGCTTCATCTTCTCCAGTATTTCGTTCTCGCTCCCGACGATGTCCACAACCAAGGAGCTGGCCACGGTCATGTCTTCGAAAGACTTCCGAATGTTCCAAAATCTCGTGCCCATGTTCATGCGTAATTCCCTCAACCTTGGTTCCGGGAAGGCGCTCCAGCCCAGCTTCTGCATTTCGTCAGCGTACTGAGACTTCCAGGGCAGATCGAAGCGGATAAAGGCTACTTCAGCGCTCAGGTTTCTGGCCAGGGTCAGAGAGAAATCCTCAAGAAATACACCATAGTCCTCCTCGCAAGGGGCATGTTCCGGTCCCTGGGGGATTACGGCAATTTTCCTTTTGCCGTAGGGTTTGAGAAGTACCAAGACGTCTCCCCATGGTCCGGCCGAAACAATATCGAAGGCCAAGGATTCGAGGCCCTGACTAGATTTCACCTGCGCCCAGTAAGGCGTTTGGAACAGGATGTCCGTGGGGAGTAGCGTGTCTGTTTTTTTTGACGAGAGGTCTAGCATATCTTCATCTTCCGTGGTGATGTTAATGGGTGAGCAAACGAAAGAGAGCGTACCAGCACCACCAGATTACTCGATGGTTTCGGGTGTGCGGTTTCCTCCTTTCAGAGATCGTAGTGTCCTGACCTTTCCGGCTGATCAACAACTCCTGGTGAATGAGCTGTGGTAAGTTGAGTCCTGACCTCGCGTAGCGTGGACGAACCTGCAAAATAAAAGGGGGGGCGTGCCGTGAACACGCCCCCCTATCGGAAGTACAAAAAATCCGCAGGGCGTAATCAGGTGTCCACACGACGACGAAGCCCAGTGGCTTCGGGAGCAATGTTCTGTTTGGGACAATGATGCATGAGTGCCTCTGCAGGAAAGGAAGTCCTCTCCCTGTTTTCACGGAACAAAAAAACAGGAAGCGCCCGCCGTGTCGGAACGCTTCCCTGGATCATCAAATTCAAAGCAACTGGCCTTATAGCCCCCTATTCTTTTTTTCGCAAGTGTAAAAATGAAACGTCGAAAACATCAACGCTTTTTTTGCTAAAGTTCTTCATGGAACTGCTTGAGGTTGGCTATCTTCTTATTTAAGTTCAAGAAAGCGTACGGGGGGGGGCATTTAACAGAAGTGCGCATGAAAGGCTCTGGCTGCCATCATGTCCATTACATACGGCCCAAAATCCGATGAAAGCGATAACTTGGAATCAGATGTGGTGATGAAGTCGAGCTGCTTGACCTTCCGGCTAGAATCGCTCCTGACCTGTTCATTTTCGTTTCACTTGTACTAATCCCCGCACAGGCATAAGGCAGCGCATACTTCGCATGCTTTGTAAGCGTTCACCGGTCCGCATCTATCCATTTTTTTTTGTGGGAGATAAATCAGGTCTCTTTTGATTACTCGGATTTCCGACTGCAGCATCTGCAATCCCTGTTTATGAATGCCTGATTTTTAACGGTATTGTATTTTTTTGACGGTATTTTTTGGGCCGGAGCAGACCATCTCGATCTGCTTCGGCTTGCGTCAGTCTTGCGGAATGGAATTACTGGGGCGAGATTTTTTACGATTTGACCACCACGAAGTCGGTGTCGATGGAGTTATCTTTTTCATGGACTTCTGCAGCCTCCATCAGGCGAACAATGTATGGTATGTTGAAGGCGTCAATCATGACCTGTTCTTTTGCCCGGTGGGCCGCAATGCCTAGGAACGTCATGTCAGAATCTAGTGTATTTGAAGGTGAAGCATCTCCTATACCTGTAAAAATCTGACCTTGGCTCGTCTCTAGTTTCGCTTGGCAAATTGCAGTGTTGCCATTTTGCTTGTTTGGACATTGAATAATTGACACGTCTAGGCTATCGATGCCGATAGTATGTGCAGCATAAAGCAATAAATTATAGCTATAGTTAATGGAATTATTTGCGTCAGTAACGCTATTTTCGATTTCTGCAATTTCGATTTTGTGATGTTTAGACATAATAATTGCTCCTTTTATAGGTTGGTAGTAAAGGATATTTTTCCGATCAGTAGCGTTGTACTGTCCGGGCAAATTTGATCTTGGTTGAGCGAATTTTAAATAGAAGAAACGATGTATTTGAGATGTAAAAAGCGGATTGAAACGAAATTTTATATAATTTTGCATTCATTTTGCGCATTAGATTATCTAACGAAATATTTTATTATACAAACAGATTGGCGTAAGTGCTCAGGCATCCGCATTTTTCACGGATGTGCCTGATCTACTATAGAAGCAGAAGAGTCTTTACTTTTTGCTCAGTTTGGGCTTGGGGAGGCTTGGGAGAAGGGATTTGTCCACGTGCTGCGGCATGAGTGCCCGCATGTCTTCCGTGGTCTGCGCGGAGGGGAATCGTTCGAAGAGGATTTTTGGTAGGCTTGGGGGGCGGTCTCGCTGGCGATGTTGCGTGATTCTGGCCAGTGCCAATTCCAGCGAACGATTTTCAGGGGGCTTGATACCGCTGCTTTGTCTGGAATGGCAAATCATCCACACATGGCTTTCTCGTGCGCTTGAACGTCTCAAAACTGAAGTCTGAAGAATATCTTACGCCGAAAATGATAAAGGCTAGCGTCTTAACAGTAATAGTCGTTTTGTTTATATTTGTGTACTGATTATAATAATTGATAAGCATGAGTTTAAAATGCCAAAGAATCGGCCAGATTATTCTGTATTAGTAAATAAAAATGAAGATGTATTTAAAAAAATATTCGAATCAGAGTTTTGGAGATGTGAATATACAAAAAGAAAATATATTTTAGATGTTCGTGATAGAAAATCTATCCAAGAATATTATTTTATAAAGTCGTCATGTGGTGTAGATTTGGTTGATCATGCATCACAATTTGTGATGTATCATGCTGACGTCGCACTTGGAATTGATGGTGATGAGTTAGCGCCAAGAAACGATATGTATGAATATTTGGAGCAAGTTATAATCGCATATCACAACTATGCATATCTCGATGATCCAAAATATCGCATAGATGATAATACAGGATTTGGATTTGATCTTTGGGAGTTGGTTGATTGCCTTGGCGAAAGAGAGATTGAAAGTATTAATATTTTGCATGCTGATGCGCGTAAATATGGTTTTTTTCCGATGGATTTAATAGCAATTCATCCAATTGAAAAGGCAGAGTGTCTTATAGCTGATTATGTTAGTCAGCATGGTGAATTTCCTTTTTTTCAAAATTCTTTTCTTATGGAGAAGAAGTTAGATCCTGATTTTCATTACAAAGATAGGAATGGAAAGCAGTATTTTGTCGAAGAAAAATCTGAAAATGCTGTATATGTATACATTGATTGTTTAGACGAAAAAGAAACAATTGAAAAAATTTATCAGCGCATTATTGGGTTAATAAATATGGCATTAAAAGGTAAAGTCGCATATGTTGCTGGAGTTCGCGAGAATTCAGATGTTCAAATTTGTTTTTATAACAAATCAATTATTCAAGATAAAAGTAAATTAAAAACGATTTTGAAGTATAATTTGTCTGCTTACAGAAACTGGTACGATCCAGTAAAATTTATGCTTACAGATGATACAATTAAGGTATCAAAGTATTTAATGGTTCCTGGATACGAGAATGTTCCGTTTCATAAAAGAGCTGCGGGTTTGTGGATTTGGGATCAAGTGCATTTTCATAAATTTAAACTTTCAGACGCAATTGAAAAGGCTAGAAAAATCAAATCATTAAAAATATATGACAATATAGAGTATTCGTCTATATTAAGGCTTTATAATCTTGCAAAAATGTCTGTAGAAAAAATGGAAGTGCTAAAATTTAGTGATTTATAGAAATTATCGAGCAATTATATTCACAATGCTGTAAACTATTAGATCCTGCGTGCTTTTCAAAAATCAGCTCCTATCAACTTGCCTTCCTAGCCATTGACCTGCTCAACCCAGCCGCCATTTCCTGATTTTTCCCAGTCTCGTTAAGGTGGAACTAGCATGCGTGACTTTGCCGCAAGAGCTGAGATGATGTCGGCAAAGCGCTGCATGGTATTGTACCAATTTATTTAGAAAAAATAAAATAAAAACCTGTCAATACTTCCTTAAACTTCATGGCTACCCCCCGTTCCTAACAATAACGGAGGTGCTGTTATGAAGGATCAATTATTGGAGTCTTTGAGGAAGTCGTTGCCGCCAATTATCACACGGCAGGAGATTGAGCGGCAAACTGGAAAATTATTAAATTCCAGGACGTTGGCGAATTGGGACGCGCTTCGCACGGGTCCGGAAGGAAAAATGAGGTTCAAAAATAAAGTCGCGTACGAGCGGGAAGCATTTCTTCGCTGGTTTGCAAAGTATTTAGAGGAGGCGGAAGATGCTTAATCCACCAGTCATAATTGGTGAATTTTCTCCATTGTCTCCATATTTAGCGATCGGTAGTAGCGCCAGTAAATATGCGACTGAATTAGCAGCGGAGTTGGGCTCGTCTGAAGAAATTGTATCTATCACGTTGATGTCAATATTTGCTGCTGCGCAGATAGGTTCACAGTGTGTTATATCAAAAAATTACCGTATCTTTTTATCTCTATTTTTTGTTATCGGAGCACCACCAAGCGCTGGAAAAAGTCCAATTGTCGGTCGATTTCTCCCACTTCTTGAGAGACTTATTCGCACGCATATACTTTTAAGTCCTGAAGAAGAAAGGCAACGTATTGCACGTCGTATTATTATTGAGAAAAGTATTAAGAAAATTTCTAAAAAAAGTTCTAACTCAAGAAGCATTACAGAGAGGGATAAATCTTCAAAGGAAATTTCTGAACTGATGAAGGAAGAAGAAGAATGTGTTATTCCATGTTCTCCTATTCTAGGATCTATGTCTATTCAGTCATTTGTCAAAGAGATGAGTTGCCGAGGCGGGTATGGAATTTGTATTGATGCAGAAGGTGGAATTCTTTCTGAATTGAACACTGTTCCTTTATCCAAGCTTTCACCAATCTTAAGATCGTGGTCCAACGAATCAGTTGAGGATATTACAAAAAAGAAACAGTATTGGGTTGAAAAAACTTTCATACTGATGCTTGCGATGTGGCAAGTAGATCCTTTGCTTCAAGTTTTGCTAAATAAAGGCTTTCAAGCGATTGGTTTAATCGCACGTTTGTTACCTTATCTTGAACAGAATATACAACCACGGACAGGGATGGGCAGCGTGTCGGAAGAGAGTGAATGCTGGTTAGCAGAACATCTTGAAAGTGTGTTTGTTCGCACCGAGAATTGCAAATCGTTAACTGGGGAGGCGCCTATCTTTCACCTTTCCGTCGATGCGCAGAACGTACTCATGCGTTTCAAAGAATACGTGACCAGGATGCAGGGATTTAAGATGGAATTCGAGGCACATCAGGATATCGCTGGAAAGCTTGATGTGCAAGCTGTGCGACTCGCTATGACGCTTCATTCTATGGATTCGATGAACGTTGATAACTTGGCTATTGATGGGAACACAATGACTAGAGCCTGTCGGTTGGCTATATTCTTTGCATACCAAGCCATCATTATCCTCCATAGGGGGCCGTGGGAAGAACGTTTGAAGGAAGCATTGCCTCTCATTAAAAGTATCGCAGAATGGCAATCCCATGCTTTGCAAAGAAAATTCGAAGCAGAAAATTTTCGTCGCGTTCTGGGTTTCAGTAAAACGAAATGTGATCGCCTACTATTCTGGATGGAGGACAACAAGTGGCTTAGCTGTAAGAAAACAAAGAAGCGCCTTCTTTCTGGTGGGTCCGAATTAGTCGAAGAGTGGGTCCCAATAGTAAACTTCCAGAATTTGTGTTAAGTTTATTATGTATGCTCAAGGAGTGTTTGGCTCCTTGGTTTTTCGATTACAGTTTGCAGCTAGCACCATCAAAAACCTCGTCATTTGACGAGGTTTTTGTTTTTGAAAAAGCATGTTGTGTGTAGTCAGGTCCACGCAAGATAACTGAAGTACTTAGTCGTCCCTGAAAAACTGTTAAAACGCAGCGTCAGGCGCAGCCTTGAACTGGCTGAACGTTGGGTCGAAGTCCATGCTCAAGGAATTTGAGGCACAAAAAATAAAGTATCCGGATGAACTTCCGGAAGTTGAAGGTCGCGCGGGCCATGAACTGGTTCACGGAATCGCCACGGTCGCAGATCGCCATGGTCGGCCTTTTACCTATGATACTCTCGACCTGGCTCAGCACTGCGGGGCGGGTATTACCATCGAAGGGGTTGTCCGGGAAGGACAGTGCGCCAACGATGATGCCACTGATCTTGGTCACGGTCACGGATGCCTTCGCGCCGAACTCGTATTTCTTATGTGCCTTGCTTTGCTGATGCAGGAAACGTCTGGCTCATGGAGGCTGTAAATTTTGCCCGTATCGAAACGCTGCTGGCCGCAGAAAGCCTGGAAATATGGATTCTGGACCCAGGTCTCGGCGACGTACTCCTCGCTCAAGTTATCAAGCTGCTTGAGGATGAGAAACCCGGCCATCAATCGGACGGGCTTGGCCGTGCACCGATACTTCTTGGGTTGCTTGGCGTCGTGCTTCAACTGTTCGACGACCCAGTCCGTAAACCCTTCCATCTTCGGCATGGGCTGGACCTTACGATGGTATTCAAACCTGGTCGCGTCGGACCAGAGGACCTTGCGGACCGTGTTCCGGCTCAGGTTGAAGTTCCTGGCTATCTGTCCGATCGATTTCTCGTCTCGGCCATGGGCCAGCTTGATCTTGCGTATCGTCTCCACCGTCAGCATCTCCTCGTCCCCCTCAAGTCGTTCAGTCGAACGACCTTTGAAGGGCTTGCTGCGCGGAACACGTGAAAACGGCCAGGGAGTGCAATCGAAAACGGCCACCCAAAACAACGGAAAACGGCCACCTCGTACACTCTGATCGCGGCCACTTTTCAGAGTTTTTTGCACCGGCCGGCCGTT
>Ga0265295_1006017_pt1 | contig 14965 bp, 10 predicted proteins | sample Munlansysbiofilm_FD_192503 | JGI IMG/M metagenome (GOLD analysis project Ga0265295, IMG submission 192503) | Leachate microbial communities from a municipal landfill in Southern Ontario, Canada - Methane capture system biofilm | ecosystem: Engineered > Solid waste > Landfill > Unclassified ... | reverse complement strand
AATGGCTCGTTTAAGCGTAGGTTTGGGATTGAAAAACTTCATGACGGTGGAGCTCATTCCATTTGGTCTAAAGGGGATTTTTGTTTTTTCATTTCTGACGGGAATCTTTATAGACTGTTACTTAACGGCTCAGTGGTGCTTGTGACTTCTGACGTTGGCGACATTCCAATGTACTTTGAAATGATGCACGGGAAAGTGTATTGTTCAAATGGTTTTGTAAGATTGATCCTTACTGATACTACGGTCTCGAACTGGATAGCGAATGTCCCATCCCAGATGAAAGATGACAAAAGAGTTCTTGGGATGATTTCATCGTTTACTAAAATTAAAGCTCACGGTGGGAGATTTTTCGTTCAAACTCCTGAAGGTATTTGTCAAAGCGAGCCTGGAAACCCTGCGCGCTTTGATATTGCAAACTGTCTTTTACCTTTTCGGGAAGTGCATGACTTTGTTTCAGTTGGGACTGGGATGTACCTTTCTTGCGAAGATGAGGTTGTGTTTTTGGAAGGGTTTTCAAAGGAAGACTTTAAACGTAGGGTTGTTTATAGTAGAAAAGCTATTCCTGGAACTATGACTACGGTAGATGGTTCAGACATTGGGGACGGTGTCACTACTGAATTCTACGGTGTTACAGCTGTTTGGGTTTCAGACAACGGCGTTTGTTTTGGAGATGCTAGGGGATTTGTGGAGAATAAAACGTCACGAAGCTTGGCATTTGATAAAGCTGTTTCAGGTGCTGGTGTTGCTATTCCTGGACAATATTTCTTTTCCTTGGAGGTTGAATAATCATGGCAGTTAGACTTTCTACTGGACTCGTTAATGCGCTTGCTGGCGGTGGTGCCGGAGATGGGTCTTTTAAAGACATTTTTGCAAATGCAGTTATTGTTATTCGTACTGGTACTCAACCAGCCAATGCCGATGCTGCTGAAACCGGTGATGTGCTTGGTATGATAACTGTGAACGGTGGCGCTTTTACGGCTGGTGTAGCAACCAACGGACTCAACTGGGATGCAGCCGTAGATGGCGTTTGTGCTAAACCGGTAGCAGAGGAGTGGGCAATCATTCCATCTGCAAGTGGTATCGCCGGATATGGCAGACTTTATGCTAATGACATGACTACTGGTGCATCCGACACAGCTGTCAGGATGGATCTTGCCTGTGGTGTTGGAGCTGGTGAGCTTCGATTCTCTTCCACAAATCTCGTTGCAACTGTTAAGTCCTTAGTAAATTCATTGAACATTACTGTCCCGAAAAGCTAGGGGTTAAGCCATGCCTCTTTTTAAGTACGGGGCAGAGCCTGGAAAAATACTGATCAGCGGAGATGTTACGTTTCCGCTGATTCAGGTGCTTGGTGATTTTGCGGCAGACGGAAGTATTACACTTCCAGCGATTCAGGTGCTTGGGTTTTTTGGTGCAGAAGGAAATGTAACACTTCCGCTGCTTCAGGCATTCGGTGATTTAAAAACAAGAATTGACGGAGATGTGTATCTTCCACTTCTTTCTGTACAAGGATTTTTTGGTGCAGAAGGAAACGCTACTCTTCCTCACATTCGTGTGTACGGAAAGATGCAGGACGGGATCAATGGGGAGATACAGATTCCTTTGCTCAGAGTTACCAGTGCGATACTCGGATCGTCGACAATCAGTGGTGATATTCGACTTCCTGCGCTTAACGTCAGTGGTGGCATGCAAGCGGAGTGTAACATTGCCCTCCCTATGGTCAGGGTTTTTGGAACGCTGCAGAATCAGGGTTTTGTATCTGGCGACGTTGTCATTCTAAGGTTTCAGGTCCTTGGCGAGATTAAGCAGATTCAATATCTCGCAGGAAATATCGTGCTTCCTGCTATTTCTATGTCAGGTACAATCAGCCCTTCGCTTGCACGAACCATTGAAGGGGATGCAACCATCCACGTCTTGCACGTTTCCGGGATCATCTTCAACAGCACTTATTCGTTCAGTGAGGACGACGCGGTTCTGCGGTACGACTCTTCACGGCGTCTTATATAGGAGGCGGTATGGCCTTGGATAAACTTGTTTTTGGTTTTGATAACATAGCGACTCACAGCTTCACCGAGAGCGCAGAGGAACGGCATGTTGAACGCGTGGCTCCCGGCGCTGGTGTACTCGGCGCATGGGACGATACAGCAACGATAACCACAACGGGGCTTGTGGCTGATTTTTCAGTGGACACTACCGGGCGTGGGAGAATTATTGTCGGGTGTATGTGTGAAGCGGACCTTGCGGCAATGCTGAAGTTCAGGCTTCAGTTTAAGAACTCTATCGGAGAGGTCGTTGGTCTTTCTGCTGAAGTAACGTCTACATTGACTGAGATTGATGACGGCGGGACTCCTGCAAAGCGTTACGGCACACTGACCGTCTTTGCCAATGATGTTGGTGCAAGTTCAGTGCAGATGTACGTTACTGCTCTTCCTGCCGCTGCAACCAGTGTTGATTTGAACATGGCCGCGATATGAAAGATTTTTTTGTTCCGAAAGATTTGCTCTTGTTTTCGAACAGTATGGAAATGAATTCAGATTTTTCTGTTCGTGGGTTTAGTGCTGGTGCGAGCGAGGCCATGGGCACGCTGATGGTGACTGCAGCACTAGGCGTGCCAACAGACGGACTTGTGCTGCACTACACGATGGACAATATCAGCGGCACTGTGGTCGCGGATGAAATGGGGACATATCCTGGTACGTTGGTCGGGACATTTACGCAGCCGGATGGTGTTATTGGTAACGCGCTCTATGCTAACAATACGAGTTCATACGTAACCATCGCTAACCTTGGGACGTGGCTCAGTAGTCGTACAGAGTTTGCCATCTCTATGTGGATTAAACCAGACGCCAGCGTCACGGGGAATGGCCCCCAGTTTTGCATCAGCTATTCATCGCACGCAACGCCGTATTATCTGGCCAACATCGTCTTTAAACCCAAGCAGCAGATATTTATGTGCACCTCCAACGCGTATAATCAGGAGTTCGCGCAGACGCTTTCCACAACAAAATACTACCATGTCGTAATGTCGTATTCGGATAGCAAATTTACGGTGTGGGTGGATAATACTCTATGGGTTGATGGTGCGTCCTGTGCTGCGGCAATGCCGTCCGCGTCTACTGCTACCGCAATGCTTGGACGCATTCCGGCGTTCAGCTCAACATTAAATGCACAGCGACTAAATCAGGATAATCTTCGTATTTATGATCGTGCGCTGACAGCAATTGATGTCTCCAGATTGTATAGCGAGGCCACATAATGCCCATCACCCATCCTCAATCCTCCCTCGCCGCCCCGTCCCCGAGGTCGCAACCGGCCCCGTGGTCGCTGCCGGTGCCGAATAGGAGTTTATAATGCCAAGACAAACAATTCTTCTCAATACTCATAACTTCGCTCCTGCACAGTTCTTTAATCATTCCGCAAACAGTGCAACGCTTTTCAATGGAAAACTTCTATTTGCCACAAGCGAAGGAGTTTTCAAGAGCGGTGGGAGTAATGATGGATACGAGGCTGACGGAATAACGCCTATCCCTATTGCGGCTCACGCTGTCCTTCCCATTGCAGACTTCGGCTATCAAGGTCAGAAGTCCCCTCGCTCAATGCTTCTTGGTGGTAGATTCGATGGGCAGATGCAGGTGTCGATCACTGACGAGAAAGGTGTGACGCAGGACTATCTAACTGAAGACATGGACAACGAAGATGGAACTAAGGTTGCCCTGCGTTCTGACCAGCGCAGCCGTTACCTCAAGGTCAAGATCGCTAACGTAGATGGCGCTGACTTCTCAGTGGACTCTGCGGACCTCATCTTCATTCCTGGTCCTGAGCGTAGAAAATGAAAATGTTTAGGAACAGCAATACCAGAATCTTTCTTCAAGGTAACGAAGACGTTGCACGCTGGCATCTTCCTGTTGCACTCTCTCGTTTCAAAGCGTTTGTGTCCAGGTGTAAAAATTCTGGACTAAAACAGGACCGCTTTACGATGACCTTTGAAGAAGATGGGACTGTTGTTTTTGGTCAGTACTTCTACGGCGAAGAAAGTGTTCAAATATATTCTCCTGCACGTACTACAGTAATCGAAGAAAAGTCAAAAGATGACCTTTCTGTTGAAACAAAACCAAAAACATTTTTTATTAACACTTCACAAGGGTATTTCTGGGTCGAAGTTAGGTATGATAAGGAAGGATTGCCAGTAGTTTTACTGACAAAATTTACTGCAACGAAATTAAGTGATGATGGAATTACAAAAGAGTTCATTTACCCAGGCATGGGGATGCAGTCTTTCGGGATGTTGGCTGGGTGTATTGGCGACACTCCCTCTCAGCGGTATGTACTGACGCAGTCTGGCGGTGTGATGCTTGGTGAGGGCGAAGAGAAAGGTACGATTAAACTCCCTGCCATTGGAAGTGGAAATGCAAGAATAACGGTTTCGAAGAATGACACTGTAGGCGGATTCTTCTGTGTTCTTGAAAATGACAGCGGGAAGGTCGTGCAGGTCAAGGTTATTTCTGTTGATCTACTGGCTGATGAGTTAGTTGTTGAGATGGAGCATGGCGTTATTGATATGCTTGTTGAGGCTGAGACTGGAAATATCACTTCTGAAAACTTTCCAAAGATTCCGACATACGTTCATAGAAAGTGCGCTGGGTCGTACTTCTCTCCCAACAAAACCATCGGCTATCATGTGGATGCTGGATCAGACGATGACTACCATGGAAATACTTTTGTCATTCCTCCGGGAGCACAGGACAAATTGGACAATGGGATGGAAGGAGAATCGTACTTCAATCACTCCAAAGACCTCTATGGAATTGCTTCGCTGTTCGCGGCTCCGATTGAGTTCAGTAAAACAAGCGTAAGTCTTGTGATGATTTCTCCTACGCTGGTATGGAGCGTTCAGGATCATGATGATCTTTGCTGGGGTGGATATGGGGAGACGCAGACAAACGCTGGCTGTATTGATCTTCGAGGAGACTTCACATCGAATATACTTTCACCAAGGCCTTGCCTTGTTAAGTTCTCTTTACAAACTTCAGAGATCATTGCGCTCAACCTTCCAAGTGTTGAGATTGATCTTGATTCATGGTGCGGGGTATTTGGCGCAACAGCTTTTTCCACAATCATCGAGCAATGTGGACCTAAGTTTTATTACGAAAAAACAGAACTTGATGACATTGCCCCTCCTTGTTCCTGGACAGAAGATGCAACTGGAATTTGTGACCAGCAGCAGGGGACATCGTACGAAGTAGAGTACGCGGCAGAGCAGAGCTACAAGCAGCATTGGGTCAAGAACTTCAAAGAAAATTTAACAATAAAACGTAAGGTAGAGTTTAGCTTAGGTAAAATATCTCGTATTTCCAGCAAGAATGGCAGGAGTATCAATCCGTATTTTCTTTTCGATGGACTTTGGCATTTAGATTTTGGTGTAATGTATCTTACGAGTCCTTCAACCAAAGCAACATGTTGGCTATGCGCCAATCCTCCGTTTAGTCAGAATCCAGAAGAGCTAGTGTACTTTATGTACCAAGGTGAGGATACTGAATGGGTTCTTACATATGGTCATGAGTTTGTAAGAAATCTTGAAATAGTTGAACCACTTGGTATGCGCATTATGCCAGATACCTCACCAGACGGCTTTGGTGAGTATCTTGGTTTTATCGCAAGAGTACCAGAAGAGCTTGCTGCCCCGCATGAGCCTGAAGTTTTAACTGGGGGTGTGTCCTATCCTTCTGAAGCAGTTGAGGGTGAAATAGTAAATTGCGAGTATTCCCTAATGAGTGCTCCGTGCATTTGCGATACATCAATTGCTTGGGGGCAATACTCAAGTGAAATAGTTCTTAACGCGACTGTTAGTATGTACTTTACTGGCGGTTGCCCTCCGTTTAGCTGGACTGGGAATAATGTTTCATTTGTAGATGCAGCTGGTAACAAATTAGATAATGACACACTGAAGAAAACACGAAATCTTTACGTTAAGTCTACTGACGAGTGCTCTGGTAATGTTAAGGTCTACGACGTTTGTGGAAGGAGTTTGTCTAAAAGTAAGGACGAGTCTGGCTATGTCTGCACAATAGTTGGTCCAGATATGATTATCGCTGGTGATAGCGCGACATACTATCACAACCTTGGAAATGACGCAGTATATACAGGCGATATACCTGGGGTAGTTTTTTCTGGCGAGCTTGGTAATGGCGTTGTAGTTACTATGGATGATGACGCTGCAAGCGGGACATATACTATTAGTTTTTCTGGACCATGCGATAGTGGCTGCAGTAAATCAGTAAACGCCTTTAGTTGTATTGACGCTCCTAGTTCTGGTTTTGGAGTAATTCCGTCGATTGTTCAGTACAACGGCGAATGCTACGCTGTTACCGGTAGTTCATGCTCTGGCGGATGTGGTGGGCTTGCTCCATACGAGTGGCAAACGCTGTTTTGCTCGAACTGTTGTCATACAGAACTAACCGGGTGGACTGGTCCTATTGTGTATTCTAGGCCCACGGATTCATCTTCCGGCATGTGCGGAAGGTCAACGATACTAGTGAAAATATAGGGACATTATGTACTCAAATACTGAGCGTGCCATTAAATTATTAGGAAGCTTACCACCTGAAAGTATAAAGACCGCATACATTGCTGTTATTTCAGCAAAAAATTCACGCGTAGATAGACTGGCGCAGTATTTATTTGACAGAGGCTGGATTGAGATTACTGCCGACCACGCCGCCGTCGTGACTGATGATGGAAGAGACATCATCAGGGTGCTTGGTAAGGCATACGTTCTTCGACCAGAAGTTCACTCTGAACGGCTAGCCGCTGAGTTTGAGGCGGCGAAAAAGGTACAATCTGAGTCAGAAATAAAGAGTGTTGTAGGCACAGAGTCCATTTCCAGTATGACGTGCACTAAATGCGGCGATACTATACAGTACAGTAAAGTTTGTCCTGCGTGTGCCGCAGGAAAACTTGGATACCAGCACCGTTATACCTGCGTTTGCGGCGGTGTTGACCTAATTAGTAAGGAGATCCTATGACAGCATGTCCAGGCTCGCAAAGCGTAATATCCAAAACAATGGGCTATGCCGAACGCTGTGGAATAAGTCTTGAGCATATTCGCAATGGATGTACTCATACCCCGCGCTCAATTCAGTGGGCAGGAGACATTGTTATCCTTAAAGACAGCGTCCTCAAGCAGTCTCGTGTCAAGAGGATTAAAGGCGAAGGGTGCAATCTTGAGCACACATTCCCTGCGGCCAGCGAAGAATGCGGAGAGAAGACCGCAAGCCCCGACGGTGTGAAAAAGATCGAAGAGGAAATCAGGGACGGGTCGGAGGAGTCGTTTGAGTTTACAATTCCACAAAACCCTGACCGCGAAGAAGAGAAGAACTGGGATTTAGATATTTGGATGAGCACCGATGAGTGCGGGGAGATGCAGGACGGCGGGGACGTGCTGATACAATTTGACACCTTTCCACGCGTCGTTTCTCTTTGCGGAACTATTGACAAGACACTTTTCAACCCGACGGTCTACTATCTTGATAACCGTAAAAGCTATTCAGAAGATCCTGATAACGGACTCCTTGTTGCAATCAGAAATGGGATCAATAAATCTTGGGAAGTCAGGTACTCCCCAGTTGAAAAAATTTTGACAGAAGGGTTAGCAATGTCTGACGACGTTACGACTTCATTCACAGCGGCGTTGTACGCACTTGGTATGACCCACGAAGATGTTCTTGAATTTGGAATGATCTAGGAGGATTTAATTATGTCTGACTTAGAATTTAAGCTTCCAACTGCTGCAGGCACCATTAACTGGAAAGATGAAAAAGATGAACCAGGCGTAGACACGAAGTCACTTGTTGACCATCGCTTTGCGCTTGTGCAGGACATGATTGACACTGCTACTGCTGACTTTGCGTCTGCATTGGATGCAATGCGTGGAGCATTGACGCCTATTATAGTCAGGGATATTCCTTCAAGCGGGATTGAAACCTCTGATATTGATGCAAACATTCCAGACTTTACCTCTGCATTTGACGCTGTTTTCAATGCGACGCTTCCAAGCTTTTCAGTTTCGTACACTGAGCCTGAAGGAAAGCCTGACCCATCAGCGTTTGAGTGGGAAGAAGGAGTTTTCGCTCTTACCGCAGAATTAGTTGACAAACTGGCATTTTGGTTGTTGAATGGTGAAAGTGCAATTCCTCAGGCATTGTTTGACGAGATGTATCTTACAGCAACCACAGCACTTTCGGAGGACGTTACTGCTCGAAGGTTGGTATTGCTATCAGAAGCAGCGGCGCGCGGTTGGGACTGTCCAGAAGAGATTGAAAGCGCAAAACTTTTGCAGCTTGAAAGGGAGTACGGTAAAGGTGCGGCAGAAGTAGCTTCCAACATCGCCGCTAAAAACATGGAATTGGTTCAGGCTAATTTCCATAAAGCTGTAGAAGTCGCTGCGCAGTACATTGCTACGCAGATGGATTACAACATCAAGAAGAACACGGCGAAGATTGATTTTTACAGCGCTGCTGTAGATGCTTGGGTGAAGCAGGTTGAAGCTGAAATCAGTAGAATCACTGCAGAAGTAACCGCGTTTCAAGGTCAGATTGAAGGGTACAAAGCAGCTGCATTGGTGTACAAAACTGAAGCTGATGTGTTTGACTCAACGGTGAGAGCATATGTTGCACTTGTCGAAGGAATGAAAGCTAAGATTAGTGCGGCAGTAGAAAGCATTAAAGCCGAAGTGCTGGTGTACGAAGCTGACGCTAAGACCGCTATTGAAAATGAGAAGCTTAGAGTTGAAGCACAGATCGCCAACAACGAACTTGGGCAGAGGATTGCAGAAGCTGATAGTAATTTCCATGCACAGTTAATGGCTAGCGGAATGGGAGCACTTCATGTTCAGGCTGGTGTCAGTGCGAGTCATAACACTGGTGAACAGGTTGGCTTTAGTTACCAGTATGGGCACAGTTACAGCGAACAGCAAAGTCGCTCTGAGAATACTACACACACCAGGGAAATAGTGTAAGGAGTAAATCATGGCAGAGAAAAAGAAAAAGGGAATGAATGTTGAGCTTCAAGATTTTGACTTTGACGAGCAGGACATTGCACGGATTCAGCAAGAAAGAGCTGGGCATGCTGAGAAAGTAGCCCAATTTAAAAGAGACTTTGTACCCACTGGTAGTGCTTTTAAAGACACCGCCGCTATGTCTGGGACGTCCAGGGACGTAAAGATGATGATGCATTACGATTCCCTTCTGGATAAAGCTGCCGACAGAAAAGCAACAGTACGCGCACAGGACGCTGGGCTTGAAGTAGAAAGGGGAAAGATTGGAGTAGACCAAACTCGGAACACTCTCTTTGGACGGCAGATTGACAACCAAATGGAACTTGGTCTTAAAGACCTTGACCTTGCAGAAGGCGAGCTTGGCATCAATAAAGCTGTTCTTGCTATGCAGCAAGATAGATACAATAATGTCACTAAGCCTTCTGACAGACTTTCAATGGCGGAACGCGCTGCTAACGCTAGAGTAGGCACAGCCGAAGCGGGCTTTGAGTTAAGTGATGATCTATTTGATGAGACTTCAAAGTATCTTAAAGATGGAAAGCCAGCTTCAACTGATTCAGTTGCGACACCAACACTAACACCTACTACAACCTCAGCTGTAATGGAACCAGAGAATGTTTCTCGGGCATCCATTATTGGGCAGTACATTAAAGAAGGTACCGGAATACCTAACCCATACAATGACCTTATTCCGACTATCAAACAAGGTAGAAAAGTAGGTAGAAGTCTTCGTAATTATCTATTCGAGCCTACTGTTAAACGCAGAGCTAAGAAGAGTCAATAAATGACCTTTCTCTAAAGGAGAAGTAAATGGCTATAATGAGCATGTCCGGGCTTGAGCCCGACTTTGGTGAGGGAGGAGGACTTTTCAAAGAACTCCGCGCGCGAAAGCAAAAGCTCAATGAGACTTTCGAGAAGAAAGTAGAATTATCTTTTGACGAAAAGAAGATTGGTGAAGGTGTTTCGCAGTACTTTGCGGCGCAACTTCCAGCTGGAAAGAAGATCGAGGCCTCGAAGCATCCCACGGCCTTTGCAGCTGTTAACGCGGCGTTTGACGAAGACGATCCGCGCAGAGAACTTATGCCTGTGGTTAGGGATAATTACAAGGCGCTTCTGCGGAATAAGGAATACGCCGGGGCTGACGCTGGGCAGCTTCTGGATATTGCGTATCAGGCTACAGTAAAGGGAACGCCGTCACCTAACTTGGAAGGGGCATCGATTGAAGATGATATTCATAGGTATAAGTTTAAAAACGATACTGCTCTCTTTGGTGGCGGAAATGTTGCTGCTGCGCCAGGGTATGATGAATGGCTGCAGAAGGAAAAGGAAAAGCCTATTGAAGATAGGTTGACTGGATATGGGGAGGCAGCGGCTTGGTGGGCCGGTGGCGATGCTGCTTTTCATGTACTGAAGAAGCCTGTTTCAAATGCCATAGGTAAAGCATTACTCGCTACTGGTGTAAAAGGATTGCAGGGAGTTGGTGGGACTCTTGCAAGGGTTGGTCCACCGCAAGCTAAGCTTTTGGGAACTGTCCTCATGGCTGCTGCGGCGAGTGTACCAGCAACATATCTTGGGAATGCTGTAAAGAAAACTGACTGGTACCGCGCTCGGGAAGACGAGCCGGTTAAGCAAGCACTGACAGGGATTGGTGTTGAGTTGCTGACTGGCGCCGGCGCTATGCGAGGGATTGCGAAGCAGGGTCCTGGCGTTTTGAAAATGGCAGCTGAGAAGGGCGCTATTACTGAAACGACGATGCGGAAGTTTATGTCGGATCAGTCAGCTGAGAATATTATTGCTGTGGCGGCTGCGAGAAAGGCTGAGAAAAAGGCGCTGGCTGAAACTAGTGATTTGCTCACAAGGGTTGCGAGTAAGGGTGAAAGACAGGCTTGGTATGATAAGCTTTTTGAGAGTGATTCAAGTGTACTGAAAGGGTACGATGATACTAAAGCTTTAGGTGGTGTTGCTCGTGGCTTAAGGGATGACGTTTCTGAAAGCTTGCTGCTGAAGTCTCCTACTGAAAGTGGGCCTTTTGGCTGGGCTGGTGAGGCGAACCAAGGGACTATCTTTAGAGACCCAGCAAAGCCGACTGTTAGAACTCTTTCGAACTTTGATGATCTCAGTACTCCGCAGTGGCAGGGAGAAGGGTATCGTCCTGCGATGGAAGGACCGATGCCGCCGAGGGAAGCTGGGTATCCTAGATTTGAAGTATTTCCTGGCGGTCAGGCTCGTGAGACTGGGACGCAACTCGCGCTTCCTACTGGGCAGCAGTTGGGTCTTCCTGCTGGTGGGCCTGGTCAACAGATGCTCCCGGCTTCTGGAGTGTTTGGGCCGAGAGGACAATGGACTGTTATCGGAAAAGTTGAGAATCCCTCTGGCGGTGCTGGAGGTGGTGGGATATTTGGCCTTTCAACGAAGGATGTTCCAAAGAAAACCGTGGTTGGAAAGACACCTGAAGGGAATCCTATATTTGGGTTGAATCGAAAAGCACAGGAAAAGATTTTCAAAAGCCTTGATGACGAGCAGGCTGTGCTGGTTACTGACCAGGTTTTGAACGGCGGGAAATCACTGGAAGATGCGTTGGAAGGAATGGCAAAGACGAGGGCACTTTCAGGGGCACTGAAGAAAACTGAAGATGCTATTGCTGTTGCTAAGCCGAAAACTACTGTTCTGCCTCCTGACGAAGTGATTGGATACGAAGGAGCAGAGGCGGCCGCAGAAGCTGGGAAGGCGGCGAAAGTACTGGTGTTGAAGCAGGAAGTCCAGGCGGCAGGTGCTGAACTGGCTGAAAGGGCCGCGGCTGAGACTAGGGCCGTTAAAACATTATCAAAACTTTCGCCTGCTGAAGAACTTGCTGAAGCTATCGTGCGTGGATCAGCTCCTACTTCTTTGGAAGGAGTTACTTTAAGCGATGAGTTACTGGGTGAGTCACTTAGACTCATTGGCGCAAAAACTAGGAACATTCCTCCTTCCGCACTTGAGAATCGGGTGGCACAACTTCGTGCAGCTAAGGCAAAGCATCCGCAATTTTATCTTGAAGCGGAAGACTTTGGTAAGATTGACGAAGAAACTGGAAAGCTTGTTACACCAGATGTTCGAACTGTCCGCGCTGAACAAGCCGTGCGTGATGCAGCTGAGGATGTATCTGACTTTGAGATACTTTCTAAGCTTGGTACGCGAAGGACACAAAAGGATATTGATGATTATATTAAGTACTTAAACGAAACTGATCCAAAAACTGGTAACTTTGACTATAGAGCGCTTGAGGCTGACAGGATTTATAATAAGCTGATAAGCATGGGTGTGCCTGATGAAGCTATTGACACCCATCCCGTTACTCGAGAGTTCAGGAAGATGCTGGCAAAAGCTAATGAGCTTCTTGACAAGGAGCTTGCTCCTGTTGCTGAAGACCTTGCTGATTTTGGCGGGTCAAAGCTTACCGATGGATCGATTCTTAAAAATTATCTTCCTATTGGAGCAGTAGGCCTCACCACTGTCGCGGCGGCGTTGAGCTTAGCTCCCACCGATGCTGAAGCTTCTGTCCTCACAGAAATGTTCAAGGGCGTTAAAGCGCTTCCAAAGGCGTGGATCCACACAGCAAAGGAAGCGGCGAAGATCAAAGGCATTGGGCACAAAGAAGAAGTTGGGATGCTCAAAACACTTATAAAGAGCATGGATGAAAATGGATTGGTGGCCAGGGAAGTTGGAACGAGTAAGGTTCTGCCTCCAAGGGCGGTGGTTCCTAATTACGTTTCACTGGTTAAGGAAATGTATGGAACGCTTGAAGCTGGTGTGAATACCAAAGCCAAGGGCTTTGCACACGGTGTCGAAAGAATCCTTTCCCCTTATGCTCGGGGGAATATACACTACAGAGTTGGTGCTAACCCAGCGGTACATCTTGCTCACATGCAGGCTACTGCAGGAGTTAATACCGCCAACGCGTTCCAAGCTTTTGAAAACATCATGCGAGATGTGAAGGGTGGGAAGACTGCAGCAAGGGAAATTATTCAAGAATTCGCACCGCTCGCTGAAAAGTATTCTGGTGTTGTTGAAGCTCATAATGTCTGGACTACCAAGGTAAAGCAGGGCGAAAAAGCTATTGCGGCGTTGGAGAAAAGCCTTAAAAGGAAGAACATTCATCCTGATGATGTTGCGTCTATTACCAGAAGAAAGGATGCCCTTGAAGCAGAACTTGCTGAGTTTAGAAAAGGCTTAACTGAGTCAGAACCTGAGTTTCAAAAGTACCTTGCGGAGCATGATGTACTGTTGAAAAATGCTGCGCAAAAGTATCCTTCCACGAGGGTGTTCCTTGCGGCTGAAGATACCGCTGAGCATGAGTATTACCCGTGGCTTAAACCCCTTTTGACCAGCGAGGAAAAGGTTGCGGCTACCCACTTAAAAGCAATGATGAAAACCTACGAGGAAAGCATTGTTGCCCAGGGAATGAACGTAATTACTGAAAGGCCGTACATGCACTATAGTTGGCATCCGAGCTGGAAGGAAGCGTCTGCTGCAAAATACGCTGAAAGAGTTGGGGTTGAACTTCCTATTACAACAGTGCCTTTCAACCGCTTTCACTCAAGGACTCTTAACGCGCGGCCTTTGGTCCCGGATGCTTGGCACTCTATTCAGAGCTACGTTCCGCTTGCCGAAAAGACCCTTGGATGGAATCAGTTCTGGAACAAGAAAGGAAAGATGGGAGAGAGCTGGTACCATCACATGCGAAGCAGCACTGTGCAAAGCAACCCAAAGCTTCGAAGCATGTGGAACGCTATTCACGATGCGTCAATTCCAGCGCGTCAAACCGAAGTAGACAAATGGGCGAATAGGTACTTTCAGTTTGAGGTGTTTAGACTTCTCGGTGGTTCACCCAGCGTAGCGTATAAGCATCTCTTTAAATTGACGGGAACGTATGCTTCGAGCGGCGCTGTTGAAGCAGCAAAGCACTTCGGTGAGGCAGCAGGGGCAATCACCAGGCAATGGAGAAACGATCCACTCATTCGAGGGATTGCGTCAAAGATGGGACTGAAGCCTGGGAAGGAAGGGAAGTTTTACGATGATGCCCTTAGGACTTACATCCACCAGGCAAAACGAAGCAACATCCTAGACGACTATGAATTACTTCCACCCACGCAGCTTAGCTGGCTTGACAACATGGTGCAGAATATCAACCATCATGCTGGGTTTATGACGTCTGGTATTGAAGGATTGGACAGAGCGCATCAGTTCCTCACAGCCAGTAGCATGGCCGCGAAGAGAGGGCTTACAGCACGAGATGCTAGCTACGCGATTTACGATGGTATCTTAAAGAACAACTTCCTTGGTGGTGTACTTAACCCGGCGTGGGCAAAGAGTCCTACAACGCGCGCCTTAATGCTGTTTCAAACCACGGCATTTAAGATTCTTGAACGCCGCCTTATCACTGGAATGCAAACAGGAAGAGCCCTCTCTGAGGTTATGAAGTCCGTGAAGGGAACCAACTGGACCTACGACAAAGTACTTTCTGAAATGAAAACCCTTAAAGACTTTATGCTTAAAGGAGAGTACGAGTTTAAGAAAGGAATCATCACAGACGCACTGGCGACTGAACGGGACTTCCTCGGACAGTACAGCGTTCGCCAGGCAATGCGTGAGATGATTTACGGCGGTATTATCCTGGGCGGTGGTGCAGCAATGGGGCATGATTACAGTCATCACCTATTCCACCTCCCCTTCCTTGGAACCAACCAGAATGGAGAACCCCTCGTCGGTATGTCTCCAATCGCGCGGGCTGTTTGGGACACTGCCCACGGCAAGCAGTTTGGTGGAGAAGCTAGCGACTTTGGACCAGCCGGCGACTTCCTGAACAACTGGTTCCGCAGCCAAGGCCCCATCCCGCAAATGGTTAGAAAAACCATGAACATTACAGCAGAAGAC
>Ga0265295_1006016_pt1 | contig 14966 bp, 12 predicted proteins | sample Munlansysbiofilm_FD_192503 | JGI IMG/M metagenome (GOLD analysis project Ga0265295, IMG submission 192503) | Leachate microbial communities from a municipal landfill in Southern Ontario, Canada - Methane capture system biofilm | ecosystem: Engineered > Solid waste > Landfill > Unclassified ... | reverse complement strand
GGGAAGCGAAGCTTTCCTTTCGGAATTGGAAAATAAACTTTGCCGAAAGATATTGCCGGGCAAGGCGGGTCGCCCCAAAAAACAGAAAGAAATTTAATATGGGAAGCGTCCCCCCTTTTTCCCCAAACGTGGCGTGAAAAACCGAAATGATCAGTTGCTTCAAAATAGGCGGTGGATTTGGGACTAGCAAGCAACTTGACAATGCTTATCAATATGATATTGTGAATATGTGAATTTCACAAAAACGTTTTTTTGTTCACTGGAACAATAGGAATCTCATCAAAGAGGTTAAAAACATGCCTTTAGTAAAAGTCAGGCGTTACAGCCAAATCACACTGCCTTCCATGATTAGGAAAAAGTATAATATCGACGAAGGGGATTATCTGGAATTGGCGGACAAAGACGGCGAAATTGTCCTGAAGCCGGTCAAGGTCGTACACCCGGAACAGGCCTATTTCTACTCCAAAGAGTGGCAGGCCGACGAAGCAGAAGCGGACAAGGATATCGCCGCCGGTAAGATGCTCGGTCCTTTCGACACGATTGAAGACTTTGCCAAAGCCATGAAAAGCTAACCCGACAGCCCCATGAAACTTTACCCTACGGAGAAGTTCAAAAAACAATACCAGAAACTGCCAGCCGACATCCAAGCCCTTGCCCGGAAACAACTGGCTTTCTTGCTCTCTAATCCTCAGCACCCATCGTTAAACATCAAAAAGATGAACGACCCAAGGAATATTTGGGAAGGCAGGGTAACGTACAGTTACCGCTTTACCTTCCAAGTCGAAGGGGATTTTTATATCCTCAGAACCATTGGCACTCATGATACTTTAAAGAATCCATAAACCTATGAACAAAAACTTAATCGCCATCATCAACCAAAAAGGCGGCGTCGGCAAGACGACCACATCCATCAATTTCTCCGCCGGCCTGGCCCGGCAGAACAAAAAAACCCTCTTGATCGACCTGCACCCGCATTCCCATTCCACCATCGGCCTAGGCATCGAGCCGGAAATGGTAAAGGATGGCTTGATGAAAAAGATCGGGGAGCCTACCGGACATTCCTGATGCAGACAGATACGCTGATGGATCAAAAGATCAGGGGAAATACTTCAACGGGGCGTCCTTCGGGAAGCAAAGACTTCCTTGCGGAATTAAAAATAAACTTTACCAAAAGATATTGCCAGGCAAGACGGGTCGCCCCAAATAGCAGAAAGAAATTTAATACGGGAAGTGTCCCCCCTTGTTCCCCTTGTTCCCCGATAAAATACTCAAAGAAACACGGCATTTATCTGCACTTTGTTATTCCCTGTATCAGGATTATTGATACTTCTGGGAAATATGTCGGAAAACTTTACATTGTTTGGAGCGATATTAATCCTATTTATAATCAAGAAGATATAGTACTAATGAAATTGCGGAGAGAGGGTGGAATCGATAATAGCTTGTTATAATAAGATTAATATTCAGCGCATGATCTTTGTTTCCCCCGCCGGATTGTCGGGATTCTTTACAAAATCTATCTTCCCGTTAAGCCACACGAGGGGAATATATCCATATAATCAATTAGTTATTTATTTGGTATTGTTATTGCTCATACAGTTGTAACTAAAGAAGGAGGTGATAAAATGAAAAAGATTCTTTTGTTCATTGTTTCCATGATGTTTGTTGTCAGCGGGGCGATGTTCTCAGCAAATGCTGATACAATAATCATTACTCCAAATACTGTAGTTAAGTGGAGTGGAAATTCTCCGGGCAATCCTCAAGCTGCTGACATTGGTAAGATTGTAGGTAATACTTCTTTGAACGTTACACAGCTCTATAAGCAAAATGTTGGTGGTGAAGAAGAGGGTAGTTACGCGGGGTCATACAGTACTAAATTTTTTAATGAACCCCTTGACCCGCAGGATGCGACAATAACATATGTTAGTGGTAAGCCAGCGATCAGCACCGCATATCCTACCTACCTTCTGGTAAAGGATGGAGAAGCGCATACTCCTGTGTGGTACCTCTTTGATCTGCTTAACCTTGATTTGGATAACGATAACATACCTGAATATGTTTGGAATGGCACTGATACCATCAAGCTAAACGGTTTCTGGACAGGACCGGGGGCTATTTCTCACGTAACCATCTTTGGGACTCCCGTTCCAGAACCGGCGACTTTACTTCTTCTTGGTTTTGGTCTTGTAGGCTTGGCGACGGCGGGAAGAAAGTTTAATAAATAACGAAACACCTAATCGGTGCAACAAAACAGGCAGAGCCGGATGGCCCTGCCTGTTTTGTTTTCTTCAAGAAAGATTTGACTTGTTCTAAGCAATGCAAATCCAACAATAAGCTGATCACAAAAGCAAAACCCAGCTACCTAAGGTGAGAAAGCTTTCATAGGAAGCATGAACAAACCTCCAACCTCTGGAAAGAACCAATTAAAAGGCATTCAAGAGCATGGCGAGCGGGCAATAAACCCTAAGGCCCTCTTGATCAAGACAAATTGACTTGGAGTCGACGGTGGTTCCGTGCAAACTGTTTGTTTTAGCTGGATAAATAATGCCTGACACGCCGCAGCCATGCCTTGATGATTTGATTGACATCCCACACGGTTTTTCCCTATACTTCCGCTCTACAAACCAAGAAAACTCCCTTAAAAGAAAGGCAATGCCCTATGTATAGAAACTTTCGGATTGTCCCCAATATTATTTTCGGACGCGGGTCGTTCAACCAGTTGGATGATGTCCTGAAGGACCGGCGGGTTGGTGCGGATGCTTTTATGGTCTTTGTCGTCGATGACGTCTTTACGGGGAAACCGCTGGAAGGGCGGATTCCGCTGCGGGGGAAGGATCTGCTTCTGCGGGTCAATGTCGATGACGAGCCGAAGACGAAGTATATCGACGAGCTGGTGGCCCGGATCCGGGCCTATTCGCCCGTCACGCCGGCGGGGATTGTCGGGATCGGCGGCGGGAGCGCCATGGACATCGCCAAGGCCGTTTCGCTCATGCTCAACAACCCCGGTTCCTCCACCGATTACCAGGGCTGGGACCTGATTTCGAACCCCGCCGTCTACCATGCGGCTGTTCCCACCCTCGCCGGAACGGGGGCCGAGATTTCCCGGACAACCATCCTCACGGGGCCGGAAAAGAAGCTGGGGATCAATTCCGACTACACCCTCTACGATCAGATTCTCCTCGATCCCGAACTGCTGGCAGGGGTGCCAAAAAATCAATGGTTCTACACCGGTATGGACTGCTACATCCATGACGTGGAATCCCTCCACGGGACGTTCATCAACGAGTTCAGCAAGGCCTACGGGGAAAAGTCCCGCGATCTGTGCCGACAGGTCTTCCTGGAGGATTCGCCGGAAAAAGACGACAAATTAATGATGGCTTCGTACTTCGGTGGCATGAGCATTGCGTATTCTCAGGTGGGGGCCTGTCATGCCCTCTCGTACGGACTCTCCTTCGTCCTGGGGATTCATCACGGCGTCGGCTGCTGCATCGCCTTTGACCAGTTGGAGGACATCTACCCTGAGGGCGTCCGGGAGTTCCGTCAGATGATGGAGAAGCATGACATCCCGCTTCCCCGCAATGTGACAAAAGATCTCGATTCGGCTTCTCTGGAAAAGATGGTGACGACGGCCCTGGGCCTTGTTCCCCTCTGGGAGAATTGCCTTGGTCCCGACTGGGCCAATCTCATGACCCGGGCAAGGGCGATGGAACTCTACCGCAGGATGTAAGCGGACCCCGGAAAGCAGAGAATCCGAATCCTACTCTCTTATCAGGGATTTGGGGCGATCAATCGTGCAGCAGCAGTTAGTTCTTGGATTCTCTGCAGAAAACCCGTACCTCATCGAATGGCGGGATGAGCCGTTCAGCGGGACTGGCGCCTTCACGTGGCCTGACGGGAGCCGCTATGAAGGGCAATGGCTCGACGGGCTTCCTTCCGGGCGGGGCGCGTATGTCTGGTCCGACGGCAGCTCCTACGAAGGGGAATGGCTTCGGGGCCTGCCGGAGGGAGCGGGAGAATATATCTCTTCCGACGGGACCAGGTACCTCAACGATTGGAAGGAAGGCCGTTCTTCCAGAGTCGAAAAAGCGGACGAACAGTCGGCGGAACTCAAAATCACCATTGAAAACCAGCACAGAACCATCTCCGAACTTCAGCAGCAGCTCGCCCGGCAAACCCACCCTGCACAAAAGCCTGACACCTTAGCCGTCAAGAAGGCTGAAGCGCGCTTCAATGCCCTGGAGGCGGAAAAAACTTCCGCGGAAGAAAGGGCCGGAACGCTCGAACGGCAGGCGGAAGCGCTCAAGGCCGAACTGGAGTCCGAGCGCGAAGCGGGAAGAAGAACCCTTGCCGAGCTTCAGCAGCAGCTCGAAGGGCAAACCGCCGCGGCGCAAAAGGCCGAAAGCGCGGCGGCGGAAGCGGAGGACCGCTGCAGGGCCCTCGAAAGCGAAAAAACCGCCGCACAGGAACAGCTCAAAGCGCTCGAGGAAAAAGCGGAAACCTTGGCTTCCGAGCTGAAAACCACCGCCAGAGATCACCACAAAACCCTCTCGAAGCTTCAGCATCAACTCGATCTGCAGAGCTCCGCTGTCCAGAAGGCCGAAGCGGCCGCCGCGGCGGCGGACGACCGCTGCAAGTCCCTGGAAGCCGGGAAGCTTCACGCGGAGGAAAAAGTCCGCGCCCTGGAGCAGCAGGAAAAAATCAGCGCCGCCCGGATGGATGCCGCCCATGACGATCACAGGAAGGCCGTAGCCGAGCTTCAACAGCGGCTCGCCATCCAGATCGAAGCTGCCCGGAAATCCGGAGCGGAGGCCGCCGAAGCGGCGGAAACCCGCTATAAAGGCCTGAAATCGGAAAAGGTTGCGGCGGAAGAAGAGGTCACCGTCCTCAGACGGCAGGCTGAGATCCTCGCCGTCGAGCTAAATTCCACCATCGAAAACAGCCAGAAGACCATCGCCGAGCTTCAGCAGCAACTCGCGTCACAGATCGAAGCGGCACAGAAGGCGGCCGATCATGCCGCCGCCCAGGCGGATTCCCGATGCGCAGACCTTGAACAGGAAAAAGATGCCGCGGGGAAGGAGGTTCAATGCCTGAAACGGCAGATGGAAATTCTCGCCGTTGAGCTGGATTCCACCCTGGAGAGCAGCAAGAAGACCATCGTAGACCTTCAGCAGCATCTCGCCCTGCAAAACATAGCCGCCAAGAAGGCCGATGCGGACGCCGCCGCCGCACAAGAGCGATGCAGGGCCCTGGAGTCGGGAAAACGTTCGGCGGAACAAAAGGTCAACACCCTCGAAGAGCGGTTGAAATCGCTTGAAACGGAGCGGGAAAATGCTCTCCAGGCGCATGCAGCGTCCGTTTCAGGGCTTCAGCGGCAGCTCGACGCGCACAGGTCCCTGGCTCAGAAGGACGAAGCGCCGGCTGAAGCGGATGCCGATGACCGGTGCCGGGTCCTGGAAGAGGAGAAAACCCTCTTGGAAGGCAACGTCAGAAGCCTTGAACAGCAGATGTTCAGGCAATCGGCCGAGCTGAAGATGTCCCTCGAAGGCCATCAGAAAACCATCGCCCGGCTTGAAAAACAACTCGCCGTGCAGACCGAAGCGGCGCAGAAGGCCGAAGCCGCCGCCGTTCAAAACGCCGAAGGCCGCGTCAAGGCCCTGGAAGCCGAAAAAATCGCCCTCGAAGAAAAGCTCACCACCCTGGAGGAGAAAAGCGAAGCCGGCACGACCAAGCTGAAGACCACCGTCAAGAACCAGAAGAAGACGATCACCGATCTCAAAAAACAGCTTACCCTGCAGATGACGGCCACCCGGGAGACATCCGCATCGGCTGCGGATTTTGAAGACCGGTGCAACACCCTTGAGGCTGAAAAAAACTCCCTTGAAGAACGGCTCGGATCCTCCGAACGGCATGAAAGCGAAGGTACGGCCGAGCTGAAAACCACCATCGAGAACCAGTCGAAAACCATCACCGAACTGGCGCGGCAATTGGCCGAAGTGGATGCCCGGAACCTTTCCCTGCAGCGGGGGATGGCGTCCAACGAGACCGATTCCCTTCTCTCCCAAGGGCAGTGGTCCCGGGTCTATGAGGATGGCAGAAGTTACCTGGGAGAGATGCAAGAGGATCTGCCCGACGGCCTGGGGGTCATGGCCTATCCGGATGGCGGGCGGTACGTCGGCGAGTGGAGCGCCGGCGAGAGAAACGGCCGGGGAACCCAGACTTCCGCCGACGGCTCCTCCTACGCCGGCCAGTGGGAACGGGATGTCATGTCCGGCGAAGGCATTCTGATCGTGCCGGAGGTGCGGACCTACATGGGGACCTGGAAAAACAACCTGGCCGACGGGAAGGGGATCGAAATCCACCCTGACGGAAAGAGATATGAAGGGGAATTCAAGCGGGGCAAGTACGACGGGCAGGGGACCTTAATCCTGGCCAACGGAACACGGTACACCGGGGAGTTTAAAAACAGCCTGTCAAACGGGAAAGGCATTCTCAAGTACCCCAACGGCGACCGCTACGAGGGCGAGTTCAGGAACAACCAGTACCACGGCCAGGGAACACTGAACCTGATCGACGGGAGGAAGTACACAGGCGAGCTGGAAAAGGGCCTTCCCCACGGCCAGGGCATCATGATCCTCGCGGATGGGAGAAAATACATCGGCGAGTTTCGAAACGGCCAGTTTGTCGACAAAAAGATTCGAGGGAAATAGGAACGTTGCAAAAGCTCATCAGGTTATTTTCCGGAAACGGCAACATCGAGTTTCAATGGGGCGAGGATTCCCACCTGGGGAAGGGCCTTTACGCTCATCCCGATGGGAGCAGCTATGAAGGACATTTTTCGGCGGGGCACTTTTCAGGGGATGGCTCCTTCAAATGGCCCGACGACAGCGAATACTCGGGCAGATGGGAAAACGGGCTTCCTTCCGGCCGGGGAATCCTGAGCCTTCCCGACGGCAGCCGATATGAAGGGGATTGGAGCGCAGGTGTGATCGAGGGAACGGGGACCCTGATCCTGGCCGATGAAACGAGCTACGAAGGGCAATGGAAAAGCGGCCGGAAAGAGGGACAGGGCGTCATTTCCCTGCCCGACGGGAAAAGGTACGAAGGGCAGTGGAAAAACGACCAGTTTCACGGGCAGGGAATCCTGACCTTTCCCGACGGTTCCCGGTACGAAGGAGAATGGAAGGAAGACCAGTTTTACGGAAAGGGAATCTTGACCTTTCCCGACGGTTCTCAATATAATGGACAGTGGGAGGGCGATAAATTCAAATTTACAGCGTAACCGGTTCTCCCGCCGGTCTTTTCCGATGATTGAAGGGCCTGTCCGGAAAGGCCAATCGGATGCCCCATGGATTTCACCGGGATGCCGCCAGATCCGTCCCCGTGACGAAACAAAAGAAAGTGCGGGAAAGAACGAATCACGATGACAACGAAGCTCCGCATTTACGTCGGTTCAGTTTCGATGGAACTGGAAGACGAACGCCTGATCCTCCAGAACCTGTTGAACACCGACCCCTTTCTTTCGGCCTCCTGCACACCCCTCCTCTCAGATTGCGAGCCGGCCTCTCCGGACCAAGCCCTGGAGGGATGCCTGCAATGCCTCGATGGCTGCCAGGTTTACCTGCTTCTCGTTGGAGTTGAATCGGCAGCGCCGGCGCACGGGCTCTCCATCCCCCATGCCGAGTACCGCCGTGCCAGGAAAAGGGGGCTTCACATCCTCGCGTTCATCAAGGGCGACCGCTCTATCCAGAGGGAAGAGGAAACCGCCGGGCTGCTGAGGGAACTCGACGCGGACGGGCTGGAATGCCGGGGCTTCGGCAATATCATCGAACTCCAGAAGGAAGTCCGGGATGGGCTGGTGGCGCTGCTGCGGGATCGGTACGGGATTTCACCGACGAGCGACGAGGATGACATCGCGGAATCGACCATCGAGGCCACCTCGGCTTTCGAATCCCGCCCCCTTGACCGGGTCCGCTGGCGCGATCTCGACCTGAACGTCGCCCGCACCCTTCTCGCCTCGGCCCAGAAGTGCAGTCCCGGCGAGCTGTCCGAGGAGGACCTCCTCGCCGGTGCGATCCTGCGAGGGCTGGCCTGGTACGACTCCTCCTCCGGCGAACACTATGCAACCGCCGCCGGAATTGTCCTGCTGGCCAAAGACCCCTCGGCCGTCTTTCCCCAATGCCGCATCCTGGCGGACGCCTACCGCAGCACGGTACCCGACGGGGACCCGCGGGACCACGAGGACATCCGGGGTCCCATGCCGGTGGTCATTGAACGGGCGATCGGCTTCATCGACCGCAACACCCGCCACCCGATGCGCGTGGTCGGCCTCAACCGCATCCACCTTGACGAATATCCCGTCGACGGGCTGCGCGAGGCGCTGGTCAATGCCGTGGCGCATCGGCAGTACGAAGACGCCGGCCGCAAGATCATCCTCGAAGTCTTTCCCGACCGGGTCGTGATTTCCAGCCCCGGCCTCCCGCCCAGGCCGATCACCCTGGCCAGCCTGCGCCGGGGCAGGTACCGTCCCTGTTCGCGCAATCCCGTCCTGGCCCAGTGCCTCTCCTATTTCCACCGCATCGAGGAGCGCGGCAGCGGCTTCCGCCGGATGCGCGACCACATGCTCAACCACGGACTCGATCTGCCCCTTCTGAGCACGGACATGGGGTATTTCCAGGTCACCTTTCCGGGACCCGGCGAAGACATCGATCTCCTGCGCGTTCCGGACAGGTACGTTCGATTCTCCCCGGCCGTGGAGGCGCAGTTGAATGAACGGCAGCGGAAGATGCTGCAATGGCTGGCCGAAGGGCAGGAGCTGACGAGCCGCCAGTGCGAGGCGGAATTCGGCGTTTCCCGCCCGATCACCGCCGGTGACTTCGGGCTGCTCGTCAAACTTGGGCTGGCGGAGAAGCTGGGAGGAGGCCGCTCCACCCGCTACCGCCTGAAAAGCAAGGATCGTTAAGTAATCGTAAAGCTAAAAAGCGCTAATCGTAAACCTCCAAATTGTAACCCAGCCCGCCGCAATCGTTAAGTGACGCGCCGATCCGAACCTGCTGATCGCTTTCTTTCATTCCCTGGTCTCTTTTTCCCGGTCGCGCTCCCTCACAAAGAGCCTTGCCAGGTCGGACAGTTCATCGGCCAGCAATTCGAGGAGATCCTCGATGGCGAGGATCCCCAGGAGGGTTTCTCTCTCATTGACCACGACGACCCGCCGGATCCCTCTTCCCTGCATATACTGGATCGTATCCCAGATTCCCCGGCTCTCCGACACGGAAAACAGCTCGGGACTCATCACATCTTCCACGAAGACGCTGTCCAGCGGCACTTCCTTGGCGATCAGCTCCACGACCAGATCCCGATCGGTGATGATCCCCACGGGCGCCACCTCGCCGTCCCGGTCCTCCACGACGACAAGTCCTCTTACATGATACTGGCGCATGAGTTTTGCCGCGTCCAGAATACTGTCCTTCCGCCTCACGATGACCACATCGCGGTTGCAAATTTCTCCGATCGGCATCTCGTCACCTCCATAAAAATAGTAAACGCATTAGCATTATACAGGCAAGAAGCGGCCTGCACAACATCAAATCGGGAAATGAGCTCATGGGGGAAAAGCAAGACCGTCAGGAATATGGAATCTATTTCGTTGTTATCTTTACATATTTGTGCTATGCGTCCCCTGTATTGGTCAAACATGAATGATTGATTGAGCCACGCCATATGAAAGCTGACCTCTGATGTTCACCGACTATCAGGCAAAATATATCGCTTACGAACTGACCCGCCGATTCCCTCCGGACAGTACAGAAAAAATGACCGCCACCCTTGTCGATGCCCAGGTTGATCTTAATCCACACCAGATCGATGCCGCTCTCTTTGCCTTTCAATCGCCCCTTTCCAAGGGCGCTTTACTGGCCGATGAAGTGGGGCTGGGTAAAACCATCGAGGCGGGGCTTGTGCTGTCTCAGAAGTGGGCTGAGCACAAGCGTCGCGTTCTGATCATAACCCCATCCAATTTGCGGAAACAGTGGTATCAGGAACTGACCGACAAGTTTTTCCTGCCTTGCCGCCTGCTGGAGTCCAAATCTTACAACGATCATTGCAGGCAGGGCCGATTCTGCCCCTTCGATGCGCCGGAAATTGTGATCTGCTCTTACCACTTTGCCAGAAGCAAGGCGAGCGATGTCCAATCCGTTCCCTGGGATCTGGTGGTCATTGATGAAGCGCATCGTTTGCGCAACGTCTATAAATCCTCCAACGTGATCGCCAGCACACTGAAGGCGGCCCTGGCCGGGAAAGACAAACTGCTTCTCACAGCCACGCCGTTACAGAATTCCCTGTTGGAGCTTTTTGGCCTTGTCAGTTTCATTGATGAATACACCTTCGGAGACCTGAAAAGTTTCCGGGAACAGTTCACCAAACTCAATCAAGAGCAGGTCTTCCAAACTCTCAAAACACGGCTGAAACCAGTCTGTCATCGCACGCTGCGGCGGCAGGTGTTGCCCTACATCAAATACACTCAGCGGCTGCCCATCGTTCAGGAATTTACACCGGAAGAAAGCGAGGACAAACTCTACAATCTGGTTTCGGAATATCTGCAGCGTGATAACCTGCAAGCCCTACCACCAAGTCAGCGTTCTCTGATGACGCTGGTCCTGCGCAAGCTTCTGGCATCCTCAACCTTTGCCATTGCAGGGGCTTTAATTTCAATGTCCGGCAGACTTAAAGCCAAGATCCAAAAGAGCTCATTTCACGAATCATTCGAAGAAGTACTCGGACAGGATTATGAAGCTTTAGGAGAAACGGCCGATGAATGGAGTGAAGATGAGCCCGCAGAACCCCTCTCCCAGGAAGATCGGAAAACCATCGAACAGGAAATCGCTGATCTCGATGCCTTTGCCCGGCTGGCTACATCGATCGAGCACAATGCCAAGGGAAAGGCTCTGTTAAAAGCACTGGAAATTGCCTTTGCCAAGGCAACCGAAATCGGAGCGGCACAAAAAGCCGTCATTTTCACCGAATCACGCCGTACCCAGAGTTACCTGTTACGCCTGCTTGCCGACAGCCCCTTTTCAGAAGGAATTGTCCTTTTCAATGGCTCCAATGCAGACGAATCCTCCCGGAAGATTTATCTGGACTGGCTCGAACGTCATCAAGGAACGGATCGGGTCAGCGGGTCACGCACCGCCGATATGCGCTCGGCGCTGGTCGATTATTTCCGCGACCGGGGCCGGATCATGATCGCTACCGAAGCCGGAGCAGAAGGCATCAACCTCCAGTTCAGCTCTCTTGTCGTCAACTACGATCTGCCCTGGAACCCGCAACGGATTGAGCAACGCGTCGGACGCTGCCACCGTTACGGCCAGCAGCATGACGTGGTCGTGGTCAACTTTCTCAATCGCAAAAATGCCGCCGATCTGCGGGTTTTTGAGCTTCTCTCCGAAAAGTTCAAGCTCTTCGAAGGAGTATTCGGCGCCAGTGACGAAGTCCTCGGCGCCATCGAGTCCGGGGTGGATTTCGAAAAGCGCATCGCCGCCATCTATCAACGCTGCCGAAAACAAGAAGAAATTCAGAACGCCTTCGATCAGCTTCAGCTCGAACTCAGCATGGAAATCAACGAGGCCATGGCCTACACGCGTAAGCAGCTGCTGGAAAACTTTGATGATGAGGTCAGGGAAAAGCTCAGAATGCGTGACGAGGCATCGAAGGCCTGCCTGAATCGATTCGAGCAGCAGCTCATGCAGCTGACCCGTCATGAGCTGAACGGGCATGCCGAGTTTCTGGCCGACGGGATTTTTCGATTGAGAACTCACCCCTTTCCCGAAAAGGCAGAGCAAATCCCCTTAGGCCTTTATGAATTGCCGCGACGCTCCGGAGAGACCCATCTCTATCGCCGGACCCACCCCCTTGCCGAGGCGCTGCTGGATCGGGCCAAAAACCGGGAGTTGAGACCTGCCGAACTTGCCTTTGATTATTCCAGACATGACGGCAAGGTCTCCGTTTTGGAATCCCTTATGGGCCGGGCCGGCTGGATGAAGGCGTCGTTCTTCACGATTGAATCCCTCGATCAGGCAGAAGACCACCTGATCATAACCGCAGTGACCGACCAGGGGCACATGCTGGAAGAAGAAACCGCCACTCGTCTCCTCAGCATACCGGCTCAGATTGCAGGTTATGTATCCGCGCCTCCCCCTGCTGAAATTTTGGCTGACGCAGCCCGACAGCGTCAGTTCGCTATTCAGAAAGAGATCTCCGAACGAAATGCCCGCTTTTTTGAAGCCGAGGCAGAAAAGCTCGACAGCTGGGCCGATGATCTGAAAGTGGGGTTGGAGCGTGAAATCAAGGAACTGGATCGACAGATCAAGGAGGCGCGCCGAACGACCACCGCTGCATTTACCCTGGAGGAAAAGCTTGCCGGGCAGAAACAGATCAAGGCCCTCGAATCCCAGCGCAACCAGAAACGCCGCTCGTTATTCGACGCCCAGGATGATGTGGACCGGCAACGGGAAGCACTCATCGCACAGATTGAAGGCAAGCTGAGACAGAAGGAGTCCGTCCAGCCGCTTTTTTTAATACGTTGGTTATTGAAGTCTTAGAATCAGCACAATATCGCTTGCATTAAAGACCAAGCTAAAGTCTCCCTTCAATGAGATACTGAATCTATAAATCAGCTTGGAAATAAACCGATGCCTCGTCTGGAAATTATTGAAGTTAAACATGAAAGCGGAAATTCACTTCAATCTGGAGCAGCATATTTAGCTTGACATTAGTTTGACTTTAGATTGTGCAGGGCATAAAAAAGGTGATTAGGTTTTAAGCCATTCGGATTGAGATTGACAGCAAGTACGGAAAAGCAGAACGGGATAATAAAAAGGGAGATGGAATATGATCAGACGATTCCAGGTGATCAACTACAAATCACTTAAAAACGTAGATGTCGGTCTGCCCAATCTTGTCGTGATTTTCGGACCGAATGCCGCCGGTAAAAGCAATCTCTTCGATGCGCTGAATCTGTTTTCCAAGATGGTCACCAAGAAAAATCTGAAAGAGGCTTTTGCCGAGCATCGCGGCGTTCCCCTGGAAGTTGTTCACTATGCATCCGGAGGAATTTCAGGACTGAAGGAAAAAGAATATCATGATGTATCCTTCATCGGCGATATTGAAATCAGCGATCCCGTTGTTCGTGACGTTGAGGCGCGCATCCGGGAATTGAGGCGCGGCATCGAGAGCGCCGATTCTGCACCCCAGGGAAAAAGCATCATCACGCACCGTTTTCTCCGTTATGAGATTGACCTTCAAATCTCTTCTCGCTCCGGTCAAGTGCGGGTCATGAATGAACGCCTTACCGCACTGCGACGAGACGGCTCTGAAAAAACACGAACCCCTTTTATCGAAAAAGTAAACGGCAAAATCAGCCTACGCATGGAAGGGCAGGCGCATCCGACATTCCACGATATCGGACTTGACTATGCCATCGCATCGACGTCTCTCTATGCGCCGCATTACCCTCATATCACGGCGCTCCGCGAAGAGCTGTCCCGGTGCCATTTCTATTTTCTGGAACCCCGTGAACTGATGCGTCAGGGCAATGCCGTCGCCAAAGTGACCAACATCGGGCCTCGCGGCGAAGATCTGGCGGCCTTTTATTTTACCCTTCGGGAGATGCACCCCCCTCAGTTCAAGGCGGTAAAACTTGCCGCCATGCAGATCCTACCTCGGCTGAAGGACCTGGAAATCGAACGCACCGATGAGGCGGAATTGTTTCTTCGACTGTGTGAAGACAATGCCTTTTATTCAAATCGTCTGATTTCGGAAGGAACCCTGCGGGTATTGGGACTGCTGGCGGTCCTGTCTCCGGTGACCGGCTCAACCATGATCGGCTACGAGGAGCCGGAAAACGGCGTTCACCCGAGAAGATTGAAAAATATCGCGGAACTGTTAAAAAATGCCGCCGACAACAATCGGCAGATTCTCATCAATACCCACTCGCCCATTCTGCCGACCTACTTCAGCGACAAAGACCTGCTGGTATGCCAACGGACGGAAACCGGAACGGTCTTTATTCCCTTTTCGACACTCGGCCCGCTGTTCCGCTCCGGAAACATTGAGCAATACCTCGAAGAGGAAATCGTGCGGGGGGATTTCGGTGGCTAAATATAAAATCTTTTTCTTTCTCGAGGATACGGCCCAGGAGTCCTTCATACCCTCCATTGTCGAACGCTTGATCGAGGATGAAGGAAAAGATATCAGCGACTTCGACCTTCGCGTTCTCAGCGCACGAGGCGGCGGTTCCATCCGCGCTTATAAGGATTTTCTCAAACAGGCGAAAAAACGAAATTATCTTGATGCCGATGTCCTGATCGTTGGATCGGACGGAAACTGCAATGGCTTTGTGAAAAGGAAGCAGCAACTTCTCAATGCCTCCAGCGGCATCTCTTATCCGGAGATTATCTCAGCGGTTCCGGATCCTCATATTGAAAGATGGTATCTCCTGGACAGTCAAGCCCTCACCGATGCCGCCGATGTGCCCATCCAAGTGGTATCGCCAACAGTTAAATGCAATAAGAATCATTATAAAACGCTCCTGAAAAGGGCCTTTGCCGACCAGGGCGTTATTCCCCTGATGGGTGGAGCCGAGTACGGCGCGATGGTGGCAAAATCGATGGACCTTTATAATGCCGGGATCGTGGATCATTCATTTCACGACTTCATCGACCAGGTCCGATCCTGGCTGAAAAGGCAAAGGTGACGGAAAACAGTGAATCATAAACCGAAACTTGAATTGACCTGGATCGGGAAGGAGAACCGGCCGCGGCTGGAGCCGCGGATTCTGCTGGAAGATCCGGAGAAGTCTTATCATGCAGCGCACAGGATAACGGAGAAGGATCTCTTCGACAATCGGCTGATCTTCGGCGACAACCTGCTGGCCTTAAAAGCCTTGGAAGCGGAATTTTCGGGAAAGGTCAAAT
>Ga0265295_1006015_pt1 | contig 14968 bp, 10 predicted proteins | sample Munlansysbiofilm_FD_192503 | JGI IMG/M metagenome (GOLD analysis project Ga0265295, IMG submission 192503) | Leachate microbial communities from a municipal landfill in Southern Ontario, Canada - Methane capture system biofilm | ecosystem: Engineered > Solid waste > Landfill > Unclassified ... | reverse complement strand
GATATACTGTTCTAAAGAAAATTTCTCAACAAATTCGCCTCCGTTTACTACCGCATCGGCTTCAAACAAAGGAGCTTTTTTTCCAACTAATACTGACATTATGCTATTGATTTTAAATTAATTATTCTTTTAGTGCAAAAATATAAATTAACAAGACTTAAAAAATAATCTTTGTTGGCTTTTAACGAATATTAATAAAATTGAGTGTGATTTTTGATGGTTTAAAGGTCTGCTGTTAAACGTCTGGCCTTTGCAAATCACGGTCTCATTAAAATGTTTGACGAAACCTTATACAAGTACAAAAATTATTGAGAATGGTGGGAAAAACCATAAATCAAGCACACCCTTTTTTAATGTGTGTTGGTTTTTCAACACAGCCTAATTATCGTGCCACGAGTTAAACTTTTTCGATCCCTATTTTTGGAATCGTAACTGTTATTTTTGCACCTTTTTGGGTATTCTCGATTTCTATTTTTCCATCATGTGCCTCAATGATTTGTTTGCACAAGAAAAGAGATAATGCCGGATTTTGATCAATATGTGCACTCGTATTAAAAGGTTGAAGTACGGAAATGTCGTAATTTTCTTGAAACAGTTTGCCTTCATCCTCCACTGTAACCACCAGGTTATCATTGTGGGAAGCTGTTTTTATAAGTACCTGAGAATCCTTGTTTCCAAACTTTATCGCATTATCAATGATGTAAGAGAAGCATTTATTCATAAATGTTTCGTCAATCAGACAATGGTTATCAGGACTTTCATTTTGCTGGATTATTGAAATATTTTTTTTGTCGGCCTGTTTTTTAAATTTAATTACATTAGCGCTGATGATATCAGTTAAATCTATCGGATTTAAAGTCAGTATATCTTTTCCCCTTGTATTGAAAAGTGAAATATCTAAGGCTTTGTATGAGAATTGCTCTAATCTATCTGAGGAAATTTCCATAATATCCAGCCATTCTTTTACTTCTTCCGGAAGTTGAAATTCATTTATAATTCCGAGCGCACCTATTATTCCATTCAAAGGTGTTCGTATTTCATGGCTAATGATATTTAAGAATTCTGATTTTGCAGTATCGAGATTAAGTAGTTGGTTGTTAGCTTTTTTCAGCTCTTCTGTCCTTTCTGCCACCTTTGTTTCAAGCCAATTATTCACTTGCTTAAGTGTATCTTTGCTATGTTTTAATTCAAGATGGGTGTTAACTCTTGCTAATAATTCATTCGCGTTAAAAGGTTTTGTTACATAATCCTGTCCTCCTGCTTCGAATCCCAAAACAATACTGTCTGAATCAACCAAGGCAGTTAGGAAAATAATCGGGATCTCTTTTAAATTTTCATGTTTACGAATGGCTTTACATGCATCGAATCCATTCATAACAGGCATATTTACGTCTAGCAAAACCAGGTCGTAATCGTTTGACTCAATAAGCATTTCCAAAGCTTGTTGACCATTCGTTGCAACGCCAATGATATAATTCTCCTGTCGTAATAAACTTCCCAGAACTTGAATGTTTTTTTGCTGGTCATCAACGATTAGGATTTTCTGATTTTTTTTGTCATTCGTTTCCATGATATTGATTATTAAATTTATAACTACAAATAAATTATAGTCGTTTATGTCAAATACTATTGGCTTCTGCTTTCAGCCAGTCCACTAATTCCGGGAATTTTCTTAAAGTCTGTATGAGTTTTTCAAAGTCGAAACTTTCTGCATGAACTATTATTTCATTGCTGTAATCTATTAGCATTTTGCAATTCATTTCCTCTGAAATATGAAGTAAGTCTATCCCAAATTTCTCAATTTCATTCATTACCTGATTTTTAATTGCTTTTTTATACCTCGGCATAAATTCCAATTCAAGGGTCTGAATAAATGCCGGAGCTTTCTGTTTTAGTTCTTCAGATAGCTTATAATCAGGCTTTTTCGCATCGAAAGTATCCGTGCTGCTCTTGGTTTCTACCAACTCATATTTAAGGTGCTTTTCTAGTTTATCGAAAAGCTCCTTTATATCTATCGGCTTGAGTAGGTATTCATCAAATGTTTTTTCAATGTTATCCTTTTCTTTTGAGCTGCTAATTGAAGCTGTTATTGCCAGTATAGGTATTGACTTTGTAAGTTGATCTTTTCTTAATATTTCTGTTGCTTTGTAACCATCCATAACCGGCATGCGCAAGTCCATAAGAATCAAATCAGGTAAATACTTTTTCGCCATTTCAACAGCTTCCTCCCCGTTTGTAGCTTGTATCATTGTCAGTGGTGAATTTTCAAGTGAGTCAACAATTAGTTTACGGTTGTCCGTATTGTCGTCAACAATCAGTACTGTGGCAGGCTTAAAGATTACCGTTGAAGTGTCAAAGGCTTTTTCCTCAACATCAATGATGGTATCCAACACCGGAATGTTGGGGAGATCAATTTTGAAAGTAGTCCCTACGTCAACTTCACTTACAAAGCTGATGCTACCTCCCATTTTTTCAACCAGTTTTTTAGTGATCGATAATCCAAGGCCCGTTCCGCCGTATTTAACGTAGTTTTGATTCGGCTGTTGATTGAAAGGGTCGAAAATTTGTTCTTGCTGATCAAAAGGGATTCCTATACCCGTGTCTTCCACCAAAATAGTTAAATCAATATTTTCTTCTTTTTCACTATTTTTCCTGTTTTCTACGCTTAAAGTTACAGAACCTATATCGGTAAATTTAACCGCGTTTCCAATAAGATTGAAGAGTATTTGTCTAAACCGGACTTCATCAAGAAGAAGCGTTTTAGCGAATGTTTTTTCACATTCAATTGAGAGCATAATCCCTTTTTCTTTCGCTCTTTGAGCAAACATGTTTTCAATTTCGTGTAACATATCAACAAGGCTGATAGGTACCGGTATGATGTCGATTTTACCGGCCTCTATTTTTGAAAGGTCCAAAATGTCATTGATAAGCTTTAGCAGGTTTTTACCGCTAGTACGAATAGATTCTACCTGTGAAAGTTGTTTCTTATCTTGCACCGACTTAGATAAAAGCTCAGCAAATCCGATAACAGCATTCATAGGTGTGCGAATCTCGTGACTCATATTGGCAAGAAACTCACTTTTGGCGCGGTTTGCAGACTCTGCTTCTTCCTTTGATTTTATGAGGTCTGCCTCAAACAATTTTATCTTGGTGATATCAAATCTAACAGCAAGATATTGATAGGGTTTCCCATTTTGATCAAGAAAAGGGATAAACGTAGAATCTACCCAATAATAACTACCATCCTTGGCTTTATTCCTAATTTCTCCTCTCCATATCTTTCCTTCAGAAATGGTAGTCCAAAGATTTTTAAAAAATTCTTTGGAATGAAACTTCGAATTAATAATCCTAAACGTGTTGCCAATCAGTTCTTCCCGACTGAATTTTGACACCTCGCAGAATTTATCATTCGCATACTTAATAATTCCTCTATTGTCAGTAATGGCCACCAAGCACGATTCATCCAGAGCAAATTTGTAATCTGAAATTTCTCGAAGACTTTGTCGTAATTTCTGTTCCGAAATTGTCAATTTTCTAGTTCTTTCGGCAACCATTTCTTCAAGATGCTCCCGGTGTTTTATGATCTCTTCTTCCGCTTTTTTCCTTACTGAAATATCATGAAATGCGGCAAGTAAAAGCTGTTCTTCATTAAGAATCAATAACTTAATAGACAATGAACACCAGAACAAATCTTCGTCAGATTTTTTTAATACTAGCTCGAAATTATCAACAAAACCCTCTGCTGCAACAGTCTTCAGTATAAAGTCATAATCTTCTTTATTAAAATAGAAATCAGGCAATTTTTGCCCGATAATTTCAGATGCCGAAATTTTAAACAGTTTACCAAAAGTCTCATTAGCGATAATAGTTTCCCTGGTAATCATTTTACTTAAAATCATGGGAACTGGCGATGTCTCAATGATCATGTGAAGTTTGTTTTCACTTTCTTTTAGTTCAACTGTTAATTTTTCTGCTATTTTCAGCGCATTATATTTGGTGTTAATCAGTGATCTTGTAAGCAGAAATAATAAAAGACTAATGATAAATCCTGCCACCAGCGTACCCCAAGCACCGATATAATCAATAAAAATATTTCCTTTACTTTGATTAAATACAAGTGTCCAATGATGTCCATTAAAGTTGATAGGTAATTCTAAGTTGAAACGATATTTCTTAGCTATATCTTGCTCTTCAGGGTATTGAGAATCAAATAGTAATGATTCGGAAGAACTTATTAATCCATCATAAATTTGTAAATGGTATTTATGCAAGTTATCCTCTGATTCCCAGCTTCGTAAAATCCCGGAGATAAGATCATCCATAAGGGCGGCACTATAAATCCAGCCTTTAAGTGCTGCACGCCGTTGTTCAACAGTATTCACCGCGACTCCTTGTTGGTAAATCGGAACATACATTATATTGCCTGCTTGAACAGCTGTTCCATTTTCATGGATAAGCCGTACTTTACCTGAAAGTGCTGCTACATCCATATCGCGAGCAAGCTCCATAGCTTCTTTACGTATCGGTTCAGTCATCATATCATAGCCGAAAGCCTGTAGATTGTTGCCGGAGAAAGGTTCAAGAAAGATAATTGAGGTATAAATTTCACGCTCTTCTTCAGGCCAAACTACGTATTCCGGAAAACCTTCATTCCTTATCTCTTGGGTATGTTCATTGAGTTTATCTTTTGGTATTTTTACGGCAAATCCTATTCCCATAATGCCGGGTAAATTGAGGTCAACTTGATAGTGTTCAACAAAACTTTTCCAGTCTTCACGGCTCACACTATCAGATGCGACGAAAAAAGCAGCACCACTACGAAGTAATAGTGCATGCGTATGCAATCGAGTTTCTATTTTACCCGCAACATTTTTACTCTTAAACTTGAATTCTGTTTCATCCGTTTTATTCATTTCATAGCGAACATAAACTGTTGCTACAACTGTAATTAACAGACTTATTGTTAATACTAACCATGATTTCCAATTAGTTATAGTTTTCATAATTATTCTTGCCATTGAAAGCCAAAGGTAGTGTATTTATTTTGTCGGTTTTGTTGTAGAGTGTCCTTGGGCTTGGGATGCGTTTGTTCCGGGTGTTCATGACACATGGCGTTTGGAACTAAATCTCTCTGCTATAGCGAAAAGTTAGCCGACGCTGAGGATAAAGATTTAGCAATTAAAGCTAAAGCTGAACTATTGCACAACAAAATCATGGGCAATTATCTGACGTTCAAATCTTGCCATAGATGGAACCGATAGGGTTAGAAAACCTTTTTGCCACATTTTCTAGTTTTCATTAGTCAGCATGAGAACTCCATGATATTTCCGTTTGCCAATATCTATCGTTGCAATGCTCGATTTCGGGAGTTTATATAATTTATACTCAGTCATTAAGCAGTGTTTTTCAGCATGATGCAAAACCGTTGTTGTAGCCAAAGATGATTTTAATTGTCTGGATATTTCGCTAATAGACTAAACAAGTCTGACCAATTTACTCTTCCATTATTTTTTCCCATCCTCACAATTACAATATTTTTGGATGGGTTTACGTAAACAAATTGCCCTAATATTCCTTCGGCCATATATTCTCCTGATTTTGAAGGTAACCACCATTGATACTGATAATCAGCTACACTTCCTTCAGTTGTATCAATTTTGGTAGATTCTTCAACCCATTTTTCGGAAACGATTTGCTTGCCGTTCCAATTTCCTTTATTCAAATAAAGTCGCCCAATTTTGGCAAAATCTCTTGCTCTTGCATTAATACCTGAATAATTCACAAACCCAAATTTAGGTAATTTTTCACCAAAAAAAGATTGGTATATTTACAATTTAGCGTGAAAATTTCGCCTTTCTCTTGTTTTTTTGATGGGTGAAGATATCTATAGGTCAATTATGGGCCTTTTTGGGCATAATACACCCTTTCAGTTTTGCAATTTAAACTTAGCGTTGCAGTAAGGTGTACAAGATATTAAAGAACTGGCAGTTACGGATTTTTTATCAAGTTCGAATTATTTCAAACATCTTAAAGCACTTCTCAAAAGTGTTTAGTCCATAAAATTTCTTAGGCAGTTCGATCTGTACTTTTGTTTTCAGAACTTTTACACGCGCTGCTACTTTTATTAGTTTTAGCTGTATCGTTTTCATAGTAGCTTTACAAAATTCTGTGCCTTTAAGTATTTCATTTTGAAGTGAATGAATCAAAACATAAGCGGCTGAGTGCATAAACAAACGAAATTGATTTGCCTTGAAACTACTGCACGACATGCGGTCGGAAGCAAGATAAGTTTTATGGTCTTTTATCCGAAGTTCTGCTGCGCCTCTGGCACAATAGCCTTCTTCGTAAAGTACCTTTGCCCTGATATTGATAAAGCTGCTAACAATAAACCTAACATTGGTACCCATGCTGTTGACTTCAATCTTTACCACAACTCGCTCTGGTTTAGCCCACGAATCGGCCTGGTACATAAAACTATGATACCTTTTTACCGGCTTATCATATTGTTTGTATTCGCGCACTGCGCTTTCTCTGGTTATTTCGGATAGCTTATTCAAAATGGCGTTTCCAGTTAACCCGGTAAGAAACTCTACTGCTTTTGTATCGCCTGCATATTGCATTAGTTCCTTTGAACAAAAGTGACTATCACCGCGTAAAACAATTATTGTTTTTGGCCAATGCTGACGTAAGTAGGCAATGATGCGTTTGAGTATGGCAAATACATCTACACTTTTACTTCTGCGTCCTGGCTTTAAAATGGTGGTAATCAGCTTACCTGAGAATCCCTCATAAATATGCAGTGGCATATAACAATAGTCGCCATAATAACCATTGAAAAGCGTTAATTGCTGCTCACCATAGGTGATGCTGTTTGTGTCATCGGCATCAATCACAATAATGCCGGGAGCACTTTGATATGATGCAATAAAATTATCAACAAATGCTCTTGCAATTTTGTACTGTTCCACAGAGCCGGGCCGGTTTTCAAAACGGCTCATTGTAGGTTGAGTCGAAAGAGGTTCAGAGCGGTTAGCACAAAGCTTAATTATTTCATCATCCTTTAAAATATTACAATCATTTGCATCTTCATAACCTGCTGCAATTTGCATTATCCGCTGCCTCAGCATGGAATCAATTGAATGTATTACATAACTCTGATGGCGGCAATCATCAATACATGCTGATAATCTGTCTATTAAGCCTATTTGTTTATCAACTTCACGCAAAAGAAGCAAGCCGCCATCACTTGATGTTTTAGGTGATGTGAAGCTTACTTCTACCTTTTTCTTGTCAAAGTCCGACAAATTAAAAAGTGAAGATTGAGAGAATTCTGAGCTTGATATACTGGAATTTGAAAAATTAGCTGTATTTTTGTTCATGGAGAAAGTTTTTGGCTTTTTTGCACCTCAAAGATACTATATATCAATGAGATAACCATCAACTTTCTCCTTTTTATTTTTAGTTTGTGAATTATTCAGGAATACAACAAAAAGTTTTTTCAGTTCCTTCATTTTTTTTGTCAATGCTCCAAGACGCATCATATTCCATCTCAAGAGGTGTCCATAATTTTTCCTGAAAATATTGTGTAATCGTTTTATCTTTTAATGCACTTTGCAAAACTGAACCAAGAAGTTGCGTATTTCCACTTACATATTCAAACTTTTGTCCCGGTATTTCTTTTAATTTCAATTTAGATACCTCACGTTTTAAATTTCTACCATAATAAAATGATGCAGCCTCGCCAAATGGATTAAAATAACTTTCACTAAATTTTAAACCCGAAGTCATTTGTAACAAATGCTTGATAGTAACTTTTTCAAATCCATTTTTTTCCAATTCAGGAATATAATTTGTAATTGGTTCATCAATAGATTTTATCAAACCATCGTCAATAGCGCAACCTATTAAAATAGATGTCACAGATTTGGCCATAGAAAATGAAGGAATAACACTTTCTTGCGTATATCCTTTGAAATATTTTTCGTAATGTATTGTGTCATTTTTTATAATTAAAAATGCTACAGTTTTATTGTCTTCCAGAATCTTATCTAACGAAACAGTATCATTTCCCACTTTCAAAGACTTCGGATATGTTCCTTCGTCAGTTGAATAGAATTTGAATTTGTTTTCATTGCTTACCAAAGGCCGAGACGGGAATTTCTTATAGTCTTTTATATCAGCGAAGTTGTAAACCACAAATCGACCGGGCTTACAAGCTGTAAAAACAATTGAAATAATAATTACAATTCCAATTCGATACAATTTTAAGTTATTCATATTTAATGTGTTAGTTGTTGTTATTTATTTTTAAAATCATTATAAAACAGTGTATCAAAATAAAATGTAGCCGAATAATACTTTTCGGAGGAGGCTCATCGTAAAAGTGTTTTTGATGCCCCGCAAGAAGCCCTGTTTTTAAGAAGCTTTTTCATTCTTGGTAGTCCAACACAGCACTACTTTTATATATTTTATGGGGCCTAATAGCCACTCCCACTTTGGAATAAGTGTTATTCAGGATGGTTTTTCTATGCCCTAATGATTCTATACGTTCATCTATAAGCAACTGCATCAAAATGAGAAGTGGTTCATCATACCCATAACTACAGTTTTCGGCTATGCTTCCTGATACTCCGTAATTTCTTAGTCGTACATTAGCCATTGTTCCGTCAATTGATTTATGACCGATAAGGCCATGCTTACCCATATCATTTGCATGAAATTCAGCGGCATTAAATATTGCCTTTGAGGGGTATAATAACTGACTTCCTGCAATGCTATTTAAGTCCTTAACTAAAGAATGAGCATAACTTGAGGTGCTTTGTGTTGGGTTTAATTTGTAATAAGTTTTCAAATAGGTGCTATCAAATAATTTGGGATTAATTCTTACCAGGTTTTGCAAATAGATGAGTTGTTTCTCACTTAGCGTTAAATAGTCAGCGGATTCAGCTGTATTGGCAAGGTAATAAAGGGGATTTTTATAGGCTTCAAAATTGTATTCTGAATTAGAATAGCCGCTAGATCCATCGTACTTATACTTATAATTTGATTGATAGTAAGTGGCTTGCATCCAATTGAATACTTCTTTTACTTGCTCCTCTTTTCCAGATAAATAAGACGCTTTCCCTAATTCAAATAATTTATCCTGTAAAACATCTAAATATTTTTTGCTTTTCCAGCTCACTTCTGGTAATGGCTTACACTTATCCAAATGACTCATCACCTTCATTAGCAGCTCTGTATCTGTATATTTATTGCGTATTTCCTTGTGTTTTCTGGAGTAGTATAAAGCATAAGAAAACAAATAGTTAAAGCGTTTGTCATCCGGATAGATTTCTAAAGCTTTTTTTGAAGTTTCATACAATTCGTAATTGTTTGAACCATACAGTTTTTCTGTCTTCTTTAGGTATTTTAAACGTTTTTTCTCCATCGTCTTTGCAGATTGAGAAAAGGCCGAAAAACTTACTATTGCCAATAAAATTACTAAAATTATTTTTTTCATTTTTGATGTTTTTATTGATAACAATTCATTTCACGAAATAGTATGTAAATTCCCTTTCTTGTCAATAAAACTCCTTTCCTTGTTGTAAATCACTTTTGCCAGGTCGCATTATAGGTGAACGAATCTATGGTCTTAGGCAGTTTATTTATTCAATCTGTTATAATCCCTCACTCTTTGTTCGAGCTCTCTACAATTAAAAAATGAAGGTGTTTCATAACACTTTACATTGCACGGAATTACTTCTGTTCCGGTTATGTCGATTATACCACAAGTTTCATTTTCTTTACTTACAACAGCATAACCATTGTGAAAGTTTGTGCCTCCATCGTAGTTTTTAAGTGAAATGACTTTATTTCCTTTCCTGTCAATAAAAAAATATTCCTTATTGTAAATCACTTTAGCCAGGCCGCTGGAGAATGGCCTTGGCCGGTCAAACAAATAGGGAATCACCAGTTCGCCCTGAACATTGATAAAACCCCATTTGCCTGTGGAGAAATTCCCGATTTTAACAGCAGCTAATCCTTCATGAAAATCCCTTACACCGGTATAGATAAGTGGAATAACTTCCTCACCTAACGCATTGATATAACCGCAGCTAAGTGAAGTTATTAAACCATTTTTGACCCTGATAAGTCCTTCCGAAAGCTTACCTATATAGTCGTAATGTTTCATTCGATTTCAATCAAATTGATTGCCTGCATCAAGCGGTCTGTTTCTGAAAGTGCTACTATGATTTTTTGGTAGTGCTGAACGTCTTCAAACTCCAGTTTGCGGTTTTTTCGGTCTTTGAGCCACTTTTGAGCGGGTTGATAACCGCCAATGTAAAACTCCCAGGCTATTGCTGGAACATTGTCAAAGTATTGGTTTTCATTGATATATACTTTGCCGTCTTTGTATTTCGTTTTGCCAATGACATTATCACCATCTTTTGGGTATTGTGTGATGTAATTTTCAACCGTCGGACTTTCCAATAAATGGATTTGCCTGATTTCGCCACCAAGTTTTACCAATTGCCAAAACGTACGGCTGTCTTTTGGATAAGGCACTCGTGGGAAGTCAATTTTCAGAAACTCTTTGTATTTCTCGCGGTATGCTGGCGAATGCAAAACCGCATAGATATAATCTAATAGGTCGATGGGCGCGAAAACTTGCTTGAAATCATTCTGCAGCTCGTCGTTATTATTGGCAAAACAAAGGTTTCCGGTTACTTTTTCAGGCACAAAGCTTAATCCCAATTTCGCGGCTATTTGTTGTACGATTTCCGGATTTAGGTTGGGGGTTCGACCTTGCACTGAGATTGTCGAAGTGTGAGATTGGTCGATGGTTTGCTGGGCGGTTGTTTTGGGGTAAAGATAGAGAGGAAATCCTGTAGCTCTATCTAAAATTGAAATGACATCTTTACTATAAATAATATCTGCTAAAAAATAGCAAAAGAGATTATTAGCCCTTGACTGTCGCAAAGTGATCAATGCAATATTACCTTCTTTTAAATTTTCAAGAACTTCCCTTTGTGGTCTCCTTAAAATCTCAGAATGATAGGTATATTTTATATCAAAAGGAGAATTTATACATTTTTTAATCCTTTTTGACTGAAAACCGACAGATATTTCCAACTTTCTGAGTTTACTAAACAACCAACCACTTGTAGTTTTGATTCTATATTTATTTTCAATTTCTTGATCACTAATCAATTCATTTAAAATTACATCTCGAATGAAATTGATTATTCTACTTTTTGATTCGGTTAAAAAATATTCTTTTGAACCAAATTCTATTCCGAGGGATTGTATTTCAAATAGTTCTTCGATTTTGAATCCTTCCTCATATTTGTTTTTACCTTCAAAGTTTTTATTCACAAGAAAATAATTCGGTTCCTCAGGATTTAATTCATTCCAATCAATTGATTTTAAAGAATTTTCAGTCAGAAAATCGTATTTCTCTTCGCGTTTCCCGTACAGGTCGAAATGCAGGACTTGAGCAAGCTTTTTATTTTGTTTTCCCATCTTATTTCAAAAATTTACGCGCTTCAACATCTTGCAAAATACTCATTTGCTGTATAGCAATTTGGTTAAGTTTAATCAAACGCTGGTTTTGCGCCATGTTTTCGTTGATAAAAACAGCATTCAAATTTTCCATGTTCGACAAGCAAATCAGTTCGTTAATGGAAGCATAATCACGAATATTCCCTTTTAAATCGGGATTTTGTTCGCGCCATTGTTTGGCCGTTATCCCAAACAAAGCCACATTTAAAACATCGGCTTCGCTGGCATATATAATTGAAGTTTGTTTTGTTGTAAGTTCTTGGGGTATAAGTTTTTGCTTAATGGCATCGGTATGGATATGATAATTTAGCTTTGCTAATTCGCGTTTTGCCGACCAGCCAAGCAGCTTATACTCCTCCTCTTTGAGTCGCTGAAATTCTTTGATAAAGTAAAGTTCAAATTCAATAGAAATCCAGGCCGCAAACTTGAAAGCAATGTCTTTATGAGCAAAAGTACCTCCATATCTGCCTGATTTTGAAACTATTCCTTTGGCGTTGGTCGCATCTATCCATTTTTGCGGCGACAAAGTAAATGCATTCAGTCCGGCTTCATTTCTAAACCCCTCGAATTCGAGGGGTTTAAAAACAGGATTATACAATGTTTCCCAAATTCCCAGGTATTCAATGGTATTGCGGTTTCGCATCCAGTTGGCAATCACCTCGGTTGGTTCGGGATTTTTGTACTTTGCAATATCAGTCAACGAAATATAATCGTTCTCGTTTATTTTTAGAATTGTTACATCCGTTTTTTGCACATGAATCTTTGCCATAGCTTTACTTTTTCTTTTTCACAAAAATATTGATGCTCACACCTTGCATAATATCAAACACGTTTTGGTCAGCAGAACCATCCAAGCAAACTTCTTTCTTTTTGGCGTTTCCGTGTAAATCTAGGATATAAATTTTATCAAAAGTTTCGAGTAATTCCTTTCGCATTTGGCGGTGAATTATACCATCAATAAAACTATTGTTAGAAATATAAGCTAAAACGCCGCTTCCATTTTTTTGAATGTAATATTGTCCATACCGAATAAATTTGATGTAATCGTCTGAAAGGGGTTGAATGTTCTTTTCATTTAAATCAGTCTTATAGTCGGCTACTAAACTTTCAATCCATTCACCTTTATTTGTGCTACTTACGCTATAAGGCGGATTTCCCAACACCACCATCACTGGCGTATCGCGCTTGATATGGTTGGCTTCATTGGCTTCGGTGCTCAGCCAATTGGCAAATAAAGTTCCTGAATCTGGATGGCTTTCTTCCAGGCTGTTGGTCAGGTAAACCCTGAAACGTTGGTTTGAAGTGGGTTTAAAACCTGTTTCGGACAACAACAAATCCAATTTCAAATGCGCCATGGCGTAGCTCGCCATCAGCAACTCAAAGCCGTTCAGCCGTGGCAAAAGATGCGTTTCCACATAATTGCTCCAAATGCCTTGTTGGCCTTGAAACTTTTTGTGAATATGCCTTACCACCTCCGCAAGGAAAGTTCCTGTGCCGGTGGCCGGATCAAGAATCTGTACTTTGTGTACTTCCTGCTCCGTTTGTTTATAGCCGGTTACAGAACGCTTGTCGGGGGTTTGGGTATTTACTTTTATGCTTGTTTTGCTGGTGTCGGCAAGTCCTTGCGGCAGGTCAAACTCGGTTTTTAAAATATCGTCAACAGCTCTCACCATAAAGTTTACAACAGGTTGCGGCGTGTACCAAACGCCACGGGACTTGCGCAATTTCGGGTCGTATTCACTCAAAAAAGTTTCATAGAAATGGATAATCGGGTCTTCCATTTTCGTTGACTTGCCGTAGTTTTTTAGAATTTCTTCCACGTTACAGGCCATGAAAATATCGGTCAGGCTGTCAACTATCCATTTTATGCGGTCGTCGATATCCGGCCCGGCGATATAGCCAAAGAGTTTACGCAAAAACGGGTTTGATTTCGGGATGAGTTCAGCGGCTTCCTGACGGCTAAAAGTCGCCAAACTGGGGTCGTGCAAACGTGCGGCAAACATGCCGTAAGCAATGGTTTGGGCGTAAACATCGGCAAAACTTTGCGGCGTGATATCGTGAATCAAAATCTCTTTGAAAGCTAACATTTGGTCTTTCAGGGTGCTGTCTTCGGCATTGGCTTCGTCGCTCGTTAAAGCTTTCCCGATGATATCAGAAAGCAGGCGCGCCTTCCCGGCCATCATTTCCGCGAGTTTCTTACTACTTTTTATGGTTTGGCCAATATGACTGCAAAAGTCTTTGATTAAGTTCTCGAAGCCGGCGAAGTGCTCAGGCAGCGGCTTTATGCCTTTGTCGGTGATTTCTCCAATAGCGATTTTTGTGATGAATTCGCCTTCGCGGTAAAGGTGAAAATTGATATAATCGGTAAAAATCAAGTTGTTAAGCGATGCTTTGTAGCGGTCGAACTGTTCTTTGTTCCCGGCTTTTTTAGTGCCGTCAAGGTCTTTGTCGCCAATATCTTTGGCTTCAATAAATCCGACAGGAATATCCTTTTTCGTCAAGATATAATCAGGTGCGCCGCAGCTTTGTCTTTTGGGTTCGTTGGTCGCCCGAATTGCCGGTGCTATACTTTCCAGGAGTTGTTGCAAATCACCACGAAACGTATGCTCGGTAGCATTTCCAAGCCGGAAGCGGCTGTTTATATTGTCTATATACTGGTCAATTGTCATTTTTTATTGCTGTCTGAAATGACAACAAATATATTGAATTTCAAGCTCGTTCCAGTCAGGGTGCGACTATTTTAGCGAGGCCGTATCAGTCGCGCCCTGACTTGCAACATAGACAGTCAGGGTGCGACTGTGTGGGTATTGTACTCCATTCAACCTATAAAGCAGTTGAACTTAATACCAATTTCGTCTATAAATTGAAAGTCATTTATCCACTTTATGCCCATGTTATCACATACATTTGGAATTTTAATTCTTTTTGAGCTTAACGCAGTTACTTTTTCTTCTTTTGTAACGACTATTGCATTTTCATTAATGGCATGTGCTATTACCCACGGGTCAGCCAAAGATCTCGCTTTCGTATTATCGACTAAGTTTTTATGCACAGGGTTGGTCAGGTAAATAGTTTTCAGGCATTTGGTGACTGGCTCACTAATTTTTTCAATCAATATTTTGCTTGATTTCAGCCATTTCGAAAGATTATCTTCTGTTCTTGTAATTTCTTCGAAAACGAGTTCTGGAATAAAAATTCTATCTTGTTTGCCCAATTCAATTAATACTTCCCAATAATCGGGGCAAAATTTAGTACCTTATCTTTCAAATTGATGTATTTTTTGGCATAATATTCAGTAGTAATATGCCGGAACCAGCACCAATTCTTTAATTTTTTCAGCCATGACAATGGTCTCTTTACCTACTTTAGTGAGGTAATATTTATACGTACCGGCAACTTTTTTTACCAGCCCGTGAATACTTAACCG